>Ga0197144_100533_pt1 | contig 15878 bp, 15 predicted proteins | sample GBS85_MetaG_FD_148670 | JGI IMG/M metagenome (GOLD analysis project Ga0197144, IMG submission 148670) | Sediment microbial communities from Great Boiling Springs, Gerlach, Nevada, United States - GBS 85_MetaG | ecosystem: Environmental > Aquatic > Thermal springs > Hot (42-90C) > Sediment...
CGTCCCCCAGGAAGTTGAAAGCGAACATGGTGATGGCCAGGGCGAGGGCGGGGGCCAGGGCCTGGTTGGGATAGGTGCGGATCGCCTGGGCGCCCTGGGAGATCATCAGCCCCCAGCTGGGGGTCGGTGGGTTCACCCCGAGGCCGATGAAGCTCAGGAAGGCCTCGGTGGTGATGTAGGAGGGGATGGCCAGGGTCTCGGCCACGATCAGAGGGCCGATGATATTGGGCAGGATGTGGCGGAACATAATGCGCAGGTGCCCCGCCCCGATGGCCCGGGCGGCCTCGATGAACTCCTTCTCCCGGACCGAGAGGACCTGCCCCCGGGCCAGGCGGGCCATGTTCTCCCAGGCCGTCAGCCCGATGCCCACGAAGATAAACAACATCCCTCCGAAGGCAGCGTCGATCTTATACATCTGGATCCGGATGGCGTCCCAGACCGAGCGGGCCTCCTGGGGCACCTGACGGAAGAACACCATCAACAGGATGATGAACAGCAACCCCGGGAAAGCATAGAGAACATCCACCAGACGCATCATGATGTTATCCAGTCGCCCGCCGAAGTAGCCCGAGATCAGACCGTAAGTGGTCCCTACGATGAGGCTGATCAGCGGCCCCACAAAGGCCACCGTCAGGGACACCCGGGTCCCGTAGATGATGCGGCTGAAGAGGTCCCGCCCCACGTAGTCCGCTCCCAGCAGATAGCGGTCGCTGATCCGCGCATAGGGCTGCATAAAGGGGAAGATCTTCACCATCCAAGCGGGGACTTTATCCCGGTCGGTCAGCACCTGCTTGTCGTAGGGATAGGGGGCGATGAGGGGCGCGAAGATCGCCACCAGGACGAGCAGGATGACGATCCCTGCCCCGACCATGGCTGCCCGGTTGCGGGAGAGCCGATAGAGGGCGTCCTCCCAGAACCCCACCGGCCGACGAGTGGGAACCGCGAGGGTCTCTGCCCCTCGACGCATCGCCTGCGTCGCCATCGTCCACCTCGCTTCTCAAGATCAGGTGTAACGGATCCGCGGATCCAGGAAGGCGTAGGTGATGTCAACAACCAGGTTGGCGATCACCAGGAAAATGGCGTAGATCAAAATGGTCCCCATGATCACCGGGTGATCCCGGTTGGTGATGCTGGTGACGAAGTAACGGCCGAGCCCCGGGATGCCGAAGATCGTCTCCGTCACGAAGGTCCCGGTCACCAGGGCGGCGAAGAGGGGGCCGAGCACCGTGACCACCGGGATGAGGGAGTTCCGAAGGGCGTGGCGGGCGATGACCAGGCGCTCGGCGAGGCCTTTCGCCCGGGCGGTGCGGATGTAGTCCTCCCGGATCACTTGGAGCAAACTGGCCCGGGTGAGGCGGGCGATGAGGGCGGAGCTGGCCAGCCCCAGGGCGATGGAGGGCATGATGGCGTGCGCCGGGGTCCCCCACCCCGTCGGCGGCAGCCACTTCAGCCACACCCCGAAGACCGAGACCAGGATCGGGCCCAATACGATCACCGGCACCGAGACCCCGAAGATCGCCAGGCTCATCCCGAAGTAATCCAGGAAGGTGTTCTGGTTCAGGGCGGCCAGGATGCCCAGGGGGATCCCGATGCCTACAGCCACCAGCAGGGCGTAGACGCCCAGCTCAAAGGACACCGGCAGGTTCTGGCGGATGATGTCGTTGACGGAGCGGCTGCGGGAGGAATAGGACGGGCCCAGGTTGATCCAGAGGAAATAGCCCGGCCCGATCTTCCAGCGGATCAGCGCGTCCTCCTGGAGGGAGGTCGGCAAAGTGGGGGAATATCGGGGGACCAGGAGGTCGCGCATGTAGTAAAGATACTGGATCACCACCGGCTTATCGAGATGATATTTGGCCTCGATGTTCGCCCGGATCTCCGGAGGGAGCGGCTTCTCCCGATCGAAGGGCCCCCCGGGCACCGCGTGCATGAGGGCGAAGGTGATCACCGTGATCACCCACAGCACCAGGAGGTTCCATAGCATCCGCCGCACAATGTAACGGAGCATCTCCCCTCACTCCTGAGACGGAGTTCCGTTCGGCTGAACTCTGGATCGATCTCCTCTTCCCGAAAACAGGGGAGGCCGGCAAGGGTCCTCTCCACCGGCCTCCCCTGTTATACCTCATATCGCTCCATTTGAACAGGAGGGAGCGGCGCGCCGCCCCCTCCTGCCGACGTCCAGGCTCACTGCTGGATGTCCCACTTCTCAATATGCTCCAGGCCACCCAGCACCGAGAAGGTGCGCTTCACATATGGCTTGGTGACCGTGACGCGGGTATACCAGTAGATGGGGATGATAGCCGCGTCCTTGGCCACCAGGATGTCCTCGGCCTGGGCGTAGAGCTCGCGGGCCTTGTTCTCATCGGTCTCCCGCAGGGCCTGATCGACCAGGCGGTCGAACTCCGGATTCCCCCACTTCGTGTGGTTGTTGTCGGAGGTGGAGTAGAACACATCCTTCAGGAAGTTGCTAGCGTGGGGGTAGTCCTGGCACCAGCCCAGCCGCCAGATCTGCGGCGGGTCGGTCTGGAGGGTCTTCAGGTAGACCTTCCACTCCTGGGTCTCCAGCTTCACATCAACGCCCAGGACCTCCTTCCACATCTGCTGGATGGCCTCGGCGATCTTGATATGGCCCTCGACCTGGTTGACCATCAGGGTGATGGGCGGCAGGTTCTTCACATCCCCGCCATACTTCTCGTTCAGGACCTCCTGGAAGAGCTGCTTGGCCCGCTCGGGGTCATACTTCACGCCCAGGTTGGGATGGGTCTGGAGGGTGGGCGCCGCCTGCAGACCGGGCCGGGAGAACCACTGGGCCGGCTCCTGGCCGCCCTTGGTCACGTTCTCCACGATGGCCTTGCGGTCCACCGCCAGGGAGAAGGCCAGGCGCATGCGGGCATCATCGAAGGGCGGCTTGGTGACGTTGAAGCCGTAGTAGTAGGTGCACAGGATCGGCGCGATCTTCAGCTCCTGGGAGAGCTTGGGATCCGCCTTCACCCGATCGATCTCCGCCAGCGGCACGCCCGCCACGTCCAGGTTGCCGGCCTCATACTCAGCGAAAGCCGGGGACTCATCCAGCATGCGGAAGACGATCTCCTCGATCTTGGGCTTGGGCACGCTGGGGATGTTGTCGGGCCAGAAGGGGTTGGCCACCATCACGATGTGGCTGTCATGGACCCACTCCTTCATCACGTAAGGCCCATAGGAGTGGTAAGCGCCGGTCTCCGTCCAGCGATCCCCCTTCTCCTCGATCAGCCACTGGGGCTGCGCCCGCAACATCCAAAGGCCGGCGATGTTGGCGAAGAAGCCCACCGGCTCCTTCAGGGTGAACTGGATCGTGTAATCGTCGATCACCTTGATGCCGACCTTCTCCGGCTCGGTGATGGTCCCCTCGTTGAACTCCGCGGCGCCCTCGATGAAGAAAGCCGGCACATAGGCGTATTCACCGCCGGTCTCGGGCTTCAGGGTGCGGATGGCCCCATACCAGAAATCGTGGGCGGTCACATAGCGGACATCGCCCTTCTCATCCTTAACCTGCTCCACCTCCTGACCGTTCCAGCGCACCCACGGGATGCCCTTGCGCAGGTAGAAGGTCCACACCTTGCCGTCCGGCGAGACCTCCCAGCGCTCCGCCATCCCGGGCTCCACCGCCGCCGTCTCCTCGTTCTGGCGGGTCAGGCCCACAAAGGCCAGCTCGATGATCTGGATCGAGGAGGTATCCGTCGCCAGGGAGGGATCCAGGGTGGGGACGTCACCGGGGCCCAGGTTCAGGCGGAGGACCTTACGAGGAACCGGCGTCGGGGTGACGACCTTCTCGACGACCTTCTCTTTCTCGATCACCTGCGGGGTCGGCGTGGCCGCCGGGGCACAGGCCGAGAGCACCAGGCCCACCAGGGCGACCAGCGAGAGCCACCACCAGGCACGTGAGCGGTTCATCGCAACCTCCTCCTTTTAGCCTGAAGATGACTGAGATTCTCCGCAGCGGGGCCAGCGCTGATCTCACGCTGAGTTCGGAGGCCGCTCCCCCTCCGTTCGGGCTCTGCGTTATTAGTTATAACCACCTCCGGGCATTTTGACAAGAGGGGCCGGATCCCCGCTCCGGGCGCCGGGGGATGGCCTGGCTCCCTCGCTTACCTTCCGGTGGTATGCTGGAAGAAAACCCTGATCGCCATCAGGAGGCCGGATGCCCCGACGATCCTCACCGCGCCGCAAACCGACCCGGGACGCCCTCCTCCGGACGACCGGAGGGCCGCAGGTGCAGGTGTATCTCACACCCGAGCAGGAGCGTGCCTTAGACGCCCGCCTGGCGCGCATCGAAGGGCACCTGGCCGCCGTCCGGCGGATGTTGGCCGAGCACCAGGACTGCAACAGCCTGCTGGTGCAGCTGGCGGCGGTCAAGTCCGCCCTCAACCAGGCCATTCTGAGGCTCCTGGAGAGCCATATGGAGGCCTGCATCATCGCCTGCGCCATGGATGCGGAGAGCCGCGCCGCCCTGGAGGGCCTGAAGGAGGCCATGGCCATCGTGTTGCGCAAGACATGAGGCGATGAGGCGGAAACCCGCATGGACCTTTTGCAGCTGCTCTGGGGCTGGCTGGCGGATCCCAACGTCGCGTATCTCCTCCTGGTCGGCGGGATCCTGGCCGCCGTTGCTGCGTGGAGCATCCCGGGGACCGGGCTGGCGGAAGGCCTCGCCGTGCTCCTGCTGGGCCTGGCGGTCATCGGCCTGCTCCGGCTGCCCGTGAGCGCCGCCGGCCTCCTGCTGATCCTGCTGGGCTCCCTTCTTTTCCTGGGGGAGATCTACCTCCAGAGCGGGGGGTATCTAGGGCTCTCCGGGGCCCTGGCCCTGGGCCTGGGCGGCCTGTTCCTGCTGCCGCCCGGCGCCGGGCAACGCGTGGCCCCGGCGATCCTCATCGGGACCGCCCTGGCAGGAGCGGCCGCCTCTTTCGGCCTGGCGCACCTGATGCGCCAGATAGGCCGACGCCCTCCCCTTCAGTCCCCGGAGCGCCTGATCGGGGCGGAGGGGATCGCCCAGACGGATCTGGATCCTGAGGGAACCGTCTGGGTGCGGGGGGAAACGTGGACCGCCCGGGCGGTTGGGGAACGGATCGCGGCCGGCGAGCGGGTCCGGGTCGTGGCGGTGCAGGGGCTTCGCCTGCAGGTCGCCCGGGTCGCACCGCCTCCGGAAGCCGGCGAGCCGTCCGCCGATGCGCCGGATCCCGTTCCAGGGTCCATCGGGCCGACCGGCATCGGCGGGGCGATGGCCGTCCTCCTCTCCGTGCACTTCCTGGCTGTTCTGGGGTCCGGCTTCCCCCCGAACTCCCAGAACCCTGCCCCGGGGGAGGCCCTGGAAGCCGTCCGCCGGCTTTCGGAGCGGCTGGCCGCCCGGCCGATCGGCGACCAGATGGCCTTCGCCGTGCCTCTCGCCCTGATCCCAATTGCCACAGGAGCCCTCCTCGCGCTCTTCCTGCAGCTGCGGGATCGACGTTTCCTCTCCCGGATCCTGAGCTTCGCCTTGCTCGCCTCCTTCGGGGCAGCGCTTTTCTTCGCCCTGCACGAGCTGCTCTCCGCGCTCCTCGCGGCTCCCCCGCCGGTCTGGGCGGATCTCGTGCTGGGAGGACTGACCGTAGGCCTGATCCGGGAGGGACGGCGGCGCTCCTCCTGGGCCCTTTCGAACCTGACGGGTCTCCTGGCTTGCAGCGGGGCCGTCATCTACCTGGGATCTCTGCTTCCCCCGCCGGCCGCTGCGGCCCTGCTTCTGATCATGATCCTCTACGACGTGCTGGCCGTGCACGTCTTGGGGCATATGCAGCAGCTGGCCCGCTGGGCCTTCGAGGAGCGCCTTCCCATGCTGTTCATCATCCCACTGGAGATCCCCCGCGCGAAGACCCAAGGGCCCATCCTGGCCATGGGGTTCGGGGATGCCGTCCTGCCCGCCGTGCTGACGCTCTCCGCCTTGCGGGAACATCCTGCCCCGTGGCCGGCGATCGGAACGCTGATCGGCATCCTGGCGGGGCAGCTGCTCCTGACCGCCCGGCTGAGCGCCCGGCGACAGGTCCAGGCGGGTCTGCCGTTCCTGGCCGGAGGAGCGCTCCTGGGCTACAGCCTGGGCTATCTTCTGAGCACCGGCGGATTCGGGTAAGCTCCCGCGAGATGGTTGCCGAATCGCCCCGGATGTGGTAGGATACCCTCCGGCTTTGCGCCTTTCCGCTCCCGCCCCGAGCGGGGGCAAACCCGTGGAAAGGAGGTCATTTCCGTGCTGATCCAGCCTGCGCCGCGCATCCGACCTTATGAGCTGATGGTGGTCCTGGATCCGGATCTCAGCCCGGAGCAGCTGGACCAGACCATCGAGCGTATCAAAGGGGTGATCACCTCGAACGGTGGGCAGATCCAGGAGGTCATCCCCTGGGGTCGCCGCCGTTTCTGTTACCCCATTCGCAAGAAGATGGAAGGGCATTATGTCCTCATGCGGGCGGAGATGCCCGCGCCGGCGACCGCCTCCCTGGAGCGCACGCTGCGCATCACCGAAGAGGTGCTCCGCCACCTCCTGGTCCGTCTGGATGAAGATTGAACGGGGACGAGGCCGTCTCGTGGATCCGGAGAGAAGAGAAGGGAAGGGCTCCATGCGTGGGCTGAACAAGGTGATGATCATCGGCCAGGTTGGGCGGGATCCGGAGATGCGGTTCACCCCCAACGGGCGCCCTGTGACGACGTTCCCGGTGGCCACCACCCGCACCTGGATCGCCAGCAACGGCGATCGGCGGGAGGAGACGGAATGGTTCAACGTCGTGGCCTGGGGTGGACTGGCGGAGGTCTGCAAGCAGCGCCTGCGCAAAGGCATGTATGTCTATGTGGAAGGGCGCCTGCAGACCCGGGGATGGGAGGACGCGGAGGGCCGCCGGCACTATCGGACGGAGCTGGTGGCCAATGAGATGATCGTGCTGGGGGAAGGTCAAGCCGGCTCGCCATCCTTCGCAGAGGAGGCAGGCGAGGAGGAGAACGCGGAGGAGTTCCCCTTTTAAGCGGGGGATGGATTCGCGAGATCTCTATGCTGGCCGCGAAGAAGATCGCCGGGTGTGACCGCGCCCGGGGATGCTCAGATCGCATGGGAGGAGGTTCGCCTTGACAGAAGATCGGAAGGAGATCGAAACACCCCGCGCGGAGGCAGTGGAAGCGGCGGTGGAGAGCGCCGCCCCGGCTCCGGCGCCCGCGGCCCCGGCGAAGGCCGCGCCGACGCGCCGCTACGCGCAGCCGCCCCGGCTGTGCTATTTCTGTGTCGAGCGGGTGGCCATCGATTACAAGAACGTTGATCTGCTGCGCCGGTTCGTGAACGATCGCGCGCGCATCAAGCCGCGCCGACAGACCGGCACCTGCGCCAAGCATCAGCGACGCCTCTCCGTGGCCATCAAGCGGGCGCGCCATCTGGGGCTCCTGCCCTTCACCGCCGAGCACGTTCGCAAGTATGGCTGGGGCGGTCCCTGAACGCCTGCGGAAGCCCGGGGCCCCATGGGCCCTCCAGCATCTCCGGCATGCTCCCCCGGCCGCGCGACCGAGCGCCGGGCCGGGGGAGTTTATGTGTGCATCCTCCGAGCGCTCCTGAGGCAAGGGTATGGCCCGGAAACCCAGCAGCATCAACCGCAAGGTCCTCTCCCGGGCGGAACAGGAAGCTCGCCTGCAGCGGATTCTTCTGCTCGCCGCCGGCGGGGTCGTCCTGCTCGCCCTGCTGATCATCGCGGGGGGATGGGTCTATGAGCAGGCCATCTGGCCGGAACAGCCGGTGGCGGCGGTGGACGGCCAGCCCATCTCAACCCGGGAGTTCCAGAAGCGGTTCCGGTTCGCGCAAGCCGCGCTACAACAGCAGGCCGCTTTCCTTCAGCAGGAGCTCGCAGCGCTGGACCCCAACGATCCCACCCAGGCCACCATCGCAGCCATCTACCGGCAGCAGCTCACCCAGATCAACCTGCAGCTCGAGGATCCTGTGGCCCTGGGCCGGGCGGTCCTCCAACAGATGATCGACGAACAGCTGATCCGCAGGGAGGCCGAACGGCGGGGGATCCGGGTCCTGCCGGAGGCAGTGGATCGGGAGATCGAGCAGCGCTTCGGGTTCTTCCGGGAGACGCCAACGCCGGCTGTCTCCCCAACGCCTCAAGCCACCCCACCCGCTGGCACTGTCCTCACTGGGACCCCTACGGCGACCCCATTTCCCACGCCCACGCCGATGTCGGAGGCCAGCTTCCGGGCCCTTTACGCGGCGCGGCTCAAGCAGTGGGGGGAGCTGGGGATCACGGAGGCGGATTACCGGGCCATGGTGGAGGCCGATTTGCTGGAGCAGCAGCTCCGGGAGGCCTTCGCCCGGGAGGTGCCGACCCACGAGGAGCAGGTGAACGTCCGTCTGATCACCGCGGAGACGCCGGAGCTGGCCGGCGAGCTGCGCCGTCGGATTCAGAGCGAGGGGTTCGATTCGGTATTTGAGGAGGTGAAAGCGGGCAAAGTGGTGAGCGCCACAGCCCTGGATGCGGGCTGGACCCCGGTGGGCGGGCTGGGGTCGCTATATGGGATAGAGCTGGAGAAGATCGTCTTCGCCACGCCGGTTCTTTCGACGACCCCGGTGATCACCTCGCCCCTGGGTTTTCACATCGCCTTCGTGGCCGGCCGCGAGGATCGGGAGCTGGCGCCCGGCTATCTGCAGGCCCGCCAGCAACAGGCCTTCGAGGACTGGCTCCAGCGCCAGCGCAACGATCCGACCCGCGTTCGCTATTTCGACTGGCAGAACCGCATCCCCCGCCAGAGCGTCAGGGGGACGGACTCCCGGCGGTAGAAGCGGGCCTCCCCGGCAAGAAGGTGTGGATCGAAATCCCTCCTTCGGCCACCGCCCGGTCGCGTCTCCTAAGGAGCCGGAGCAAGAAAGCGCGCCCATCCATCTTGCAGATGGCGTGGCTTCGGGAACTGCGGAGTAGCGATCTTTTTGAGGACCTCTTGCGGGCTCTTTCTGCTTCCAGCCCTTGGTCCGCGCTCGTGGGGCGGGAAGGGCCTTGCGGCTATGCTCTCCGGCCAGCGACCGGCGGGGCCAGCGCGATATCCTCCAGGATAACCCGCCGGAACACTTCCGGGTCGCCGAAACGCTGACGGGCGTCCAGGATCTCGATGCCGGCGATCCGCCCATCGGCCGCATAATCGATCGCCACGCCCTCCGCTCCCGTCCGTAGTCGAAGTTCTTTCGACACTCCCATCTTCCCTATCGAGCGGGCTGCCAAGGGGCGGTCTGAATCGTTTCCCTCACCTCCTCTTCTGTCGCCCCGCGATCTCCTATTTTCACGGGCGTGCCCTGAAAGCCGAATTGGCTTCATGAGCCAGAACCCGAATCGATAAAGGGTGAGGGCCGGAGAGCAAAACGCCCCAGGCCCTTAAGGGCCCGGGGCGTTGCGTGAAGCAGAGGCGGCGGTGGGAATCGAACCCACGTCTGGGGTTTTGCAGACCCCCGCCTGGGCCACTCGGCTACGCCGCCACAGAGCGGGCGACGGGACTCGAACCCGCGACCTCCTCCATGGCAAGGAGGCGCTCCACCAGCTGAGCTACGCCCGCCTGCAGTGCCGAGAGGCGGAGTCGAACCGCCGACCCCCCGGTTTTCAGCCGGGTGCTCTACCAACTGAGCTATCTCGGCTCTTTCCACAAAGAATATGTAACACGGGTGGGGAGGTTTGTCAAGGTTCCCTGCCCGATGCCCCGAGGAGAAGGGGCGGCCGGACCCCTGGACGGGGTCAGGCCGCGCCCACCTCCTCCCGGACGAAGCATTCGAGGATGTCGCCCACGGCGAAGTCGTGGAATCCCTCCAGCCCGACGCCGCACTCATATCCGGCCCGCACCTCGGTCACATCGTCCTTATAGCGCTTGAGGGAAGCGATGCGGCCCTCATGGATCTTCTGGCCCCCTCGCAGGACCCGCACCAGGGCGTTGCGGCGGATCTCACCGTCCCGGACGTAGCAGCCGGCGACCTGGCCGCCCTTCACCTTGAAGACCTGGCGGACCTCTGCGTGGCCGAGGATCCGCTCCTGGATGGTGGGAGCCAGCATCCCCTTCAGGGCCTTCTCCAGATCCTCCTCGATGTGATAGATCACGGAATACACCCGGATGTCCACCCCTTCGCTCTCAGCCAGCCGTTTCGCGGCCGCGTCCACCGGGACATTGAACCCGATGATGATGGCGTCCGAGGCCGCGGCCAGGGTCACATCCGAAACGCTGATCTCACCGGCGTCGGCGTGGAGGATGTTCAGCTGAAGCTGATCTTTAGCGTGCCGCTCCACCAGCCGCTGTAGAAGGCCCGCGATGGGTTCGATGGAGCCCTGAACGTCCGTCTTGATGATCACATTGAACTCCCGGACCTTCCCAGCCTGCATCCGGCGGTAAAGGTCCTCCAGGCTCATCCGCCGGACCTGGCGCTGGCGCTGGCGCTCCGCCGCCCGGCGCTCGGCGAGCTCCCGGGCCTGACGCTCGCTCTCGGCCACCTCGAACAGATCCCCCGCCTCTGGCACATCCGAGAGCCCCAGCACCTCCACCGGGGTGGAGGGCGGCGCCTTCTTCAGCGGACGGCCGCGGTCGTCGAACATCGCGCGAACCCGGCCATAGGTGGCGCCGGCCACGATGAGGTCGCCCTGCTTCAGCGTGCCGTTCTGAACGAGAAGGGTGGCCACCGGCCCCCGCCGGTCGACCCGGGCATCGATCACCGTGCCCACCGCCGGGCGGTCCGGGTTCGCTTTGATCTCCCGGGTCTCGGCCACCAGCAGGATCGCCTCCAGCAGGTCCTCGATGCCGATGCGCTGCTTGGCCGAGACCTTCACCACGATGGTGTCGCCGCCATACTCCTGAGGGACCAAGCCGAGCTCGGCGAGCTGGCTCATGACCCGTTCGATGTTGGCCGTGGGCTTGTCGATCTTGTTGAGGGCCACGATGATCGGCAGGCGGGCGGCCCGGGCGTGGGCCAGGGCCTCCCGGGTCTGGGGCATCACCCCATCGTCGGCAGCCACCACCAGCACTGCGATGTCCGTGACCTGGGCACCCCGGGCCCGCATCTGGGTGAAGGCCTCGTGGCCCGGCGTGTCCAGGAAAGTGATCTTGCGCCCGTTGTATTCCACCTGATAGGCGCCAATGCGCTGGGTGATCTGCCCCACCTCCTGGGCCGCTACGTTGGTGCGGCGGATGGCATCCAGCAGAGTGGTCTTCCCGTGATCCACATGCCCGAGGACCACCACCACCGGCGGCCGTGGCTTGAGCTTGGAGGGATCCTCCCCGGCGTAGAGGCGTTGCCATAGCAGCGAAGGGCCTTCCTCCTCCACCGCCTCGGGAGGGCGCTGCTCCCGGGGCTCAAAGCCGAACTCGTGGGCCACCAGGGCAGCGGTCTCGTAATCGATGCGCTGGTTGATGCTGGCCATGATGCCGTTGTGCATCAGGACCTTGATGACATCGATGGGGCTGACCGACATCAGGGCGGCCAGCTCGCGCACCGTGATGGTCGCCGGGATCTCGATCTCCTTCCGACCGTTCTGTCGCATCCCCTCCTCCTTTCATAAGCCCTGAATCGCGCCCGGCCCTCGAAGGGGCCGGGCCATGCGGTGATCTCCGTCATCCGGCCGGTCTGCTCCTCACGGAACACCGGCACGAAAACCGGCACGGTGGCCCAAGCCGACCGTGCCGGCGGATCCGGGAGGCCTCACAAGCCGGGGAGCGCCCGGCTCGCGCGATGCCCCGCTCCGGGTCAGATCAATTCTCTTCCTCCGGCAGGGTCGAGGCGTAGGCCACCAAGGCCATCCGATCCTCCTCCGGTATCGCCTCGATCCGCAGGGCATGCTCTAGGCGCCCATCCTTCAGGGCGCGCTCCCAGCAGGAACGGCGGGGGTGCAGATACGCCCCCCGGCCGGATTTCTTGCCGGTGGGATCGATCTGCACGCGGCCCTCCGGCGTGCGGACGATGCGGATCATCTCCCGCTTCGCCTGCACCTGCCGGCAGCCCACGCATGTGCGCTGCGGGATGTGTTTCCGGACCATCGCGCTCCGCTCCGGATCGCGCCGATCTCCGTCCGTTCATGATGCGAAGATCCGATCCACCTCGATCTCGAACCCCTCCAGAAGCCGGGAGCGAGCCCGCTGGCCCAACCCCCACTTCCCAACGAGCTCGTACGCGCCGCCTTCCAGCCCGTAGATCTCCACGGTTCGGGCCTCCGGGTCCACGATCCAGTATTCCCGCACCCCCGCCCGGGCATACTCCACGAACTTCTCCACCCGATCCGTCCGGCGGGTGGCCGGGGAGGTCACCTCCACCACGAGATCGGGGACCCCGCAGACCCGCTCTCCGATGCGATCCATGTGCTCGCGAGCGATGAAGAAGACATCCGGCTCCCGGATCTTGCCCGCCCACAGGCGGACGGGGAGAGGGGCGAAGCACACCACACCCAACCGGTGTTCCTGCACGAAGGCATGGAGCGCCAGGAAGATGTTTTGCAATGCCGTCTGATGGCTGTATGTTGGATGAGGCGGCACCACCAGCCTCCCCTCCGAGAGCTCCACGATCCGATTGCGATCCGGGAGCGTGAAGTATTCCTCCTCCGTCCACTGTCCCGGAGGAGGGTAAAGCTCCGCCACCTCCATCGTCCGCGCCCGCTTCCCCAGGCCTTTCATTCCGACACCTTCCCGGCCTTCTCGCGCTCACGCCCCTGAAAGGATCTGTTCCAGGCACGCCGCCACAGGCGGCAGCGGCTCCTGGCAGAGCCAATCCACCTCCAGCCAGAAGCCCGGCACCGCCCGGCTGAGCAACTTCCCACCCTGCAGGCGTTCCACCACCACCGCGCTTCCCTCGAGCCGCTGGACCACCACTTCCCGCTGCTCTGCGTCGATCACCCAATATGCCGGGATCCCCGCCTCCTGATACTCCACGGCCTTCTCCCGGAGATCCATGCTGCGGGTGGGCGGGCTGGTCACCTCCACCACCAGGGCCGGCCGCACCCTCAGAGGCGCTCCTCGCGCCTCCGAAACCTCCTCCTGAGGCACCACAAAGAGATCCGGCTCCCGCACCACATCCGGGAGCACCCGAAGGGCCGCGGGGCCGGCCAGCACCTTTCCTCACCCTTTCGCCTCACAGTATCCGGCCAGAAGCCGCAATAGGAAGATCACCCCATCCTGATGCTCGGCGGGGCTGGGGAGTGCATCACGACCTCTCCGCACACAAACTCCCAGATCTGGCTCTCCGGCGCCTCCGCCAGATAGCGCTCCAGGGTCCAACCCCCCATGCGCACCACGTAGGGGCCGGGGATGAACCCCTTCCGCGGATCCACCACCATGACCCGCATGGGCCTTACTCCTCCAGCCAGTCCCGCACCCGGCCGCCGCGCATGCGTCGCAACCAGGTCTCATCCTCGAAGTCCACCTCATAGCGGACCCGCCGGCGCTCCTTCGCCTTCCCCGCCTTCTTCCGCCGGCGGCGTTCCTCTTCCTCCTCATCTTCGTCCTCATCCTCTCCCAGCACGGCCCCCGTTTCGATCTCCGTTTCCACCTCCCCTGGTTCGGGTTCGGGGACCTCGAAGGGCTCCGGGAGCGCCTCCGGGACGGAGAGCGCTTCGGCAGGCTCCAGGGTCGCCTCCCGGGCATCCGGAGCGGGCTCCGGGAGGACGACCGACTCCGGCTCCAAAGCGGAGGCGGCCTGCACCGCGACCGGTTCCGGCTCCGGGGACGGGGCGGCCTCCGCGACCGCCTCCGGGAGCTCCTCGGCCGCCGCGGGAGCGGGCTCCAGGGCCTCTGCGGCCGGCGGGGCCTCGACCCGGGCTTCCTTGTGGGCCTTGCGGCGAGCCCGTTCGGCCTCCCGCCGGGCCATATAGGCCTGGTAGGCGGCCTCCAGGAAGGTCCGGGCATCCCGGAGCTCCTCGGCCGTCCAGGTGAGGTTGGGCTGCGCTTTATGGCGGGCCAGCGCCTCCTGCATCGCCGGGATCAGGCGGGCCGCCTCGCCCATGCGCTCCTGTAGCTCGGGGTCTTCCACCCGCGACAGCCACTGCTCCAAGGCCTCGGTGAGGCTGTGGATGTCGATCCGCCAGCCGGTGAGGCGGGCCGCCAGACGGGCGTTCAGGCCCTCCCGCCCGATGGCCAAGGAGAGCTGATCGTCCGGCACCACCACCTGGGCCGTCCGCTCCGATCGTTTCTCCTCAAAAAGGTGCACCGTCAACACCCGAGCCGGGCTCAGGGCCTTGGCGATGAAGACCGCTGGGTCAGGATGCCACTCGATGACGTCGATCTTCTCGCCGCCCAGCTCGTGGACCAGGCTCTGGATCCGCATGCCGCGCTGGCCGATGCATGCGCCCACAGGGTCGATGTTAGGCTGCGTGGCGGCCACCGCCACCTTGGTGCGCTGGCCGGGCTCCCGGGCGATGGCCTTGATCTCCACCAGGCCGTTGTAGATCTCCGGCACCTCCGTCTCCAGCAGCCGCCGGATCATGTTCTTGTGGGTCCGGGAGAGGATGATCTGCGGCCCCCGCGGCGTCTGGCGCACCTCGGCCAAGTAGGCCCGGATGCGCTGATGAGGCTGGAGCCGCTCCCCGGGCACCATCTGGTTGCGGGGCAGGATGGCCTCCGCCCGGCCCTGGGCCAGCAGCACCGTGGCCCCCTGCGGGGTGACCGCCTGGACCACCCCGTGGACGATCTCCCCTTCCTGCTCGGAGAAATAGCGGTAGAGGTGCTCGCGCTCCGCCTCGCGGATGCGCTGCAGGATGATCTGGCGGACGTTCTGGGCGGCGATCCGCTGGGCGAAGTTCGCCGGCGTGACGTCCACCCGCAGGGTCTCCCCCACCTGGACGTCCGGACGGATCCGTCGCGCCTCCTCCAGAGAGATCTCCGTGCGCGGATCCCGGACCTCTTCGACCACGGTCTTCCGGGTGAAGATCCGAACCTGGCCGTTCTCCAGGTCGATCTCCACCTCGACGGCCTGGGTGCTCGCCGTTTCCGTCATCCGGCGGAACACCGTGGCCAGCGCGCCCTTGAGCACCTCCACCACCACCTCGCGGGGGAGGTTCCGCTCCGTTGCGATCTGGTTGACGGCAAGCAGCAGCTCGCTCTTGGCCATCCTCTCGTTCTCCCCGACCACCCGGCTGGGAACAGGCCTGGACCTACCCGCTTATCAACAACACAGGGGCGCATCCCGCGCCCCTGGTTGCATCGGCTTCGTTTGATCAGACTGCAATTTCATTTTAACACGAAATGGGGAAGCGTCAAGCCCGTCCCGCTTATCCGCGACGGAACCAGTCCGGGGGTGGCTCCCAGTTCTCCGGGATGAGGAGGGGTCGAAGCCGGCCGCTGGCCTCCGGGGGACCGATGATCCCCAGCTCCTCCAGGCGGTCGATGAGGCGGGCCGCTTTGGGGTAGCCGATGCGCAGCTTCCGCTGGAGCAACGAAGTGGAAGCCCCGCGATGGCGCTTGATGACCTCCAGGGCCTCCCGCAGCAGGGCCTCCTCATCCATCTCCTCGCCCTCGATGCGGCTGACGGCACGCCCGCTGCCTACCTCCAACGGGGTGACCATCCCCTCCCAGGGGGCGGGCTCCGGCCGCTCATCAGCGTAGCGCTCCTGCCAGAAGCGCACCACCCGCTCCACCTCGGCGTCGGAGACGTAGGCTCCCTGCACCCGCACCGGCTTCCCCTGGTCGGGCGGCAGGAAAAGCATGTCGCCCCGCCCCAGCAACGTTTCCGCCCCCGGCATGTCCAGGATCACCCGCGAGTCCACCGACGAAGCCACCGCAAAGGCAATCCGCGCCGGAAAGTTCGCCTTGATCAGCCCCGTCACCACGTCCACGCTCGGCCGCTGCGTGGCGATCACCAGATGAATCCCCGTCGCCCGCGCCATCTGCGCCAGCCGCGTGAT
>Ga0197144_100535_pt1 | contig 15808 bp, 17 predicted proteins | sample GBS85_MetaG_FD_148670 | JGI IMG/M metagenome (GOLD analysis project Ga0197144, IMG submission 148670) | Sediment microbial communities from Great Boiling Springs, Gerlach, Nevada, United States - GBS 85_MetaG | ecosystem: Environmental > Aquatic > Thermal springs > Hot (42-90C) > Sediment...
CTGGGGAGGTTTTCCCTGGGCCTGGTCTGTAGAGTGCCTATCGGCTCGCCGGGTGAGCTTAACGAGGTCTCGCTGGGCATAGCAGATCCCAACAAGGCGCCTGTTGGGTATAGGGCGCTGGCGGCCGTTTGGATGTTGAAAAGAGATGGATATGTAGATCTTCTTCCTCGTGTGGAGGGGCTTGGCGTGCGGTATGTGGAGACCGGCGGCGGGATTAACATAACTGTGCCGCCTGTCTTGGCCCCTGCGGGCGGCATACAGGTGGGGGTTCACATCGCCGCTACGTGGTCTATGGTTGAGGCTGGGGTTGTAGATTGTATGTTTGCGCATAGGCCGTTTATACTTAGCGTGTTTAGCCAGCTGGAGGAGGTGGGCAAGACGGAGTTGTGGCATGTATATAGAGGGGTCCGCGACGGCAAGATGTACCACGTCTACCTCTTCACCGGGAAGTATTCATTTGCTGAAGACCCGCCCTATGAGATCTATGTGGTGTTTACACAGGGGGTTGCGCGGGTGGTGCGGTTTGAGGCGTTTGTGGCCTCTTTCACTGAGAGGGGCGACTGCGTGGTTGACGCCTTGAGGGGGATGGATCTGTCTAGGTATGGGTTTGGGTGAAGCTGTCGTGGGGGCTTCTGTTTCTGTTCTGCTCCTGCTCCTAGTGGCTTTGCCTTTGGCGTATTTCGAGGCGCCGCCGCCTGGCTTTGTGGAGAGCGTAGCGCTTACCGCCGTGTTTGGGCTTGCGGCCTCTTTGTTGGCGCTTGTGCCCGGCCTCGCCGCCGCGTTGGCGGTTAGGAGGGGCGGCTTGTTGGGGGTTGTTTCGCAGGTTTTGTACGTGCCTGCGGTTGTGCCGCCTACTTCCGTCGGCGTGTTGTTGCTGGCGTCTTTTAGTCTACCCAGGGCGGCTTGTGTGGAGGGGGTGGGGCTTCTCTGCGGCGTCGCGGCGTTTGTTTCTGGACATGTGGTCAACAAGCCGCTTGGCATACTTATAGCTATGACCGTGATGGCTCTGCCTGTCTCTTTTTCTATTTTCGACGGTGCGCTTAGGGAGGAGAGGGCGGAGGCGTTTTTCCGCTCGCTGGGGTTTTCTGGTCTTAGACTTTTCCTGCTGCTCTTCCTGTCGCTTAGGTCCGCCACGGTTTCTGCTCTTGTGTTTTCTTGGATTAGAAGCTTTGGGGAGCTCGGCGTGTTGCTGATCTTTGCCTCTTACCCGATGACCGCCTCTATTTACATATATCAGACGTGGCTTACACACGGCATCGGCCCCGCCGTCGGCGCCTCGCTTGTGGTTATAGCCGTAGTGATGGCGCTGGCGTTTGTAGTTAGGCGATGGCTCTCCTAGTAGAGGGGCTGAGGGCGAGGCGGGGCGCGTTTACCGTCTACGTCGAGAGACTGGCTGTGAACTCTGTGGTGGCCGTCGTGGGGAGAAACGGCGCTGGCAAAACGACGTTGTTAGACGCGATAGCCGGCGTGATAGAGGCGGAGGGGCGTGTTGCGGCCTGCGGCAGAGACGTGTCGCGCCTCCCGCCGGAGAGGAGGGGGCTTGCCTACGTGCAGTCTGTGCCTGTGGATCCGCCGACACGGGTGGACAAGTTTCTGCGGATGGTGGCGAGGAGACACGGCGCGGAGGAGGAGGTGGGGGAGGTGGTGGGGAGGCTGGGCATCGAGGCTCTTCTGCCGCGGAGGGGCGGCCTCTCCACGGGGCAGAGGCAGCTGGTGAACCTAGCCGCGGCTCTGCTGGCGCGGCCGTGCGCCTTCCTCATGGACGAGCCCACCTCGCACCTAGACTGGCTGAACAAGAAGGCTTTTAACGACATTGTGAAGGCTTTAGGGAAGCCTGTGCTGTACGTAACCCACGACCCCTTCGAGGCGATGTATGTGGCCGACGTCATATGCGTGATGGAGAGGGGGAGGATTACGCGGTGTGTAGAGAATAGGGTGGACGTAGCTTATATCTATAAAGTGGCGGAGTCTCTCTGGGCTTAGCTCCGGGCGCCGCCCCCCTCGTTTAACAAGTCTAGTAGACACTCCACAAACCGGCGGCCTTTGTCGGTAATTCTCAGGAAGGATTTTATGTTGAGGCGTCTTCTCTCTACGAGGCCTAGTCTCTCGAGGCGGGTGGAGGCGGTGTAGAAATCTGTCTTGAAGATGCCTAGCTCCGCCAGGGTGTAGGCGTCTACCCACTTGATGTTTTGATTGACGAAGTAAAGAAGTACCAATAGCCGTATTCCGTCGTATCTAACCGTGTGGAGCCACTTGTCTACCTTGTCGAGGATCGCCAGCTCATCCGACACGTCTAACCCACCCGCGCGCTATATATCGCCAACGTCTACCATCGATGCGGCTCGGCTTCGCCCGTGGCCGCGATTTTCAGCCTCTCGACTCCGCCTATCATCTTTATGATCGCCGCGACGGCCCGCGGCACGAGCTCCTCCCACTGGGGGTCTCCCCTGAGCATGAGCTCTCTGACTCTGGTGGAGCTGTATCTCTCTCTGTGGTACATGGGTTGTTGCCTCACCTCGTACCCGGCCTCTCTGAAGAGCAAGGCGACGAAGGGGTTGCCTGTGTACACCACTTGAAACGGCGGGGCGTACGACCTCACGCGGCCGAGCCACTCCAAGTTGTTCTCCACGTTGGGGACGGGGATTACCACCACGCGCCCCAGATCCACCCCTCCCTCGCGGAGCGCCTCTCTCAGCATCCAGATCCTCTCGCCGACTGTGAACGGATCCTTCACGAGGTAGTTAAACTGGGCCGACCCGACGACCACCACCACCTCGTCTACCTCACGCAGGATTTCTTTCACCGCGTATACATGACCCCAGTGGGGGGGCTGAAAACGGCCGGGAAAGAGGGCCCGTTTCACAGATTGGAGAAAGTATTGTTTTATTTCTTTAAGGCCGCAAATGTCAACACGGCTGTGTTGGCGAGAAGCACAGCGGGGTTTTGAAGCGGATTTACCACTACGTTGAGTACGCCCAGCGGCGTTAGAAGGGCCCTAAGGTAACGCGGCAACGGCCTTCTTAGGTATCCCGTAACGCCGACGGCCAATGAGTACATGCCCATTACGCCGGAGGTGAAGTTTATCAAAACCCCCGCCACCGCGGTTGCGTCCCAGTTTTTCACCGTGACTAGGAGAAGCTCGGGGTGGAACGCAAACATGTACGGCCCTAGGTAGCCGGCCAGCGCCAGCATGCCTGCGTAGAGTCCCGTCTTGAAGAAGTGCGATTTCGCTATTGTGCTTGCGGCGTATGCGGCTAGGGCGACGGGAGGCGTCACGTCGGCGAGTATGCCGAAGTAAAACACGAACATATGTGCCGTCAAAAGGGCGGCGTCTGGGGCGTAGCCCAGCCCCCTCGCCGCTGTGGCCACGGCGGATGCGGAGACGAGCGACGTGATTATGTAGTTCGCAGTCGTGGGGACTCCCATGCCGAGAACTAGGCTTATAGACATAGTGATGACGAGCAGTAGAAGCAGGTTACCGCCTGCCAGCTCTAGTAGCTTAAACCCTATGGCGGTGATTTGACCCGTGTAGGTGAGTACTCCCTGCACTATACCTGCCACGCTTGCCGCCAGAAACACGGTGGTCGCCGCGGTGCTTGTCGAAGTCAACGACTCGTATATCAGGGCAACAAAGTTCCGCCCGCCTCTAACGACAAGCCCCAGCGCCACGCCGATTATTATCATCAAAACCCCGAGGGTTATGACGGCGGCATAGGGATTCAGCCCCGCGTATATAATCGCGACAGCCAGCAAGACGACGCCAGCTATTGTGGCGATCTTCACCGTACGAGAGATAGAGGGCTGCGCCACGAGCCCCGCCACTACCGTGACAGTCAACGCCGCTATTGCGGAGTGTTGCGGCGGTATCCCCGCCACCAGCAGATATGCTATCAACGGAATTGGGAGAAGCAGATAAAGGCTACGCATTAGGCGGAGCAGAGGCGGAAATTCCTCCTCAAGCGGCTTTATGCCGAGTCTCTTGGTGTAGAGGTCGATGAAGATATAGACGCCGATAAAGTAAAGGAGAGCCGGTATGAAGCCCGCTATCATGATGTCTCTGTATGGCCTGCCGAGAAACTCAGCCATGACGAAAGCCGCTGCGCCCATGACAGGCGGCATGAGCTGGCCGCCAGTGGAGGCGGCCGCCTCGACGGCACCTGCCATCTCAGGTGGAAAACCTGCCCTCTTCATCATGGGTATGGTAAAAGTGCCGGTGACCATCACGTTGGCGACAGACGAGCCTGAGGATGTGCCGACTAGCGCGCTCGAAACTACCGCGACCTTGGCAGGGCCTCCGGGTTTTTTCCCGAGGAGGGAGAGCATCAGCTGTGTTACGTATGTGCCGACCCCCAGCTTTTCTAGAAATGCCCCGAAGAGGACAAACGCATAGACGTAGGTGACCATCACGAAGAGGGGGGTTCCGAATATGCCTTCTTTGGCTAGGTAGAGGTGGTTCACCAACGCCGTGGTTGCCCTCGCCAGCGGGTTCTCGACGTGGGAGTACGCCTCCACTCCGTATATCATGCCGTATGTGAGAAACGCCAACGCGACCAAGGGGAGCACGGGCCCCAGCGTCCTCCTAGTCGCCTCTATCAGAAGCGCAATTGCCAAAATCCCCATCGCAATGTCGAGCGCGGTGGGGCGGCCCACTCTGTATACAAGCTCCGGGAACACCACGGCCACGTAGAAGAAGGCGGCGAAGCCGAGAAGCGCAAGAGCCAAGTCGTAGATGGGAACTTTTTCCCTCTCCCTCTTCCGGAGGGGGTAGGCGATGAAGACGGTTGCCAGCGTGAGCGCCAGCACCAGCGCCTGTACCTGTTGCGTGTCGAGGGTTGTCCTCAGCCAAGACAGGTCGAGGCCTAGCTTCGTCAAGAGGTTGTAGAGATAGAAGTTGAAACCCATCTGGAACCCCAGCTCAGCCGCCGCTATCATTAACGCTAGAAACGCCACCAGCATTACGTAAGGCCTGGAGAGGACGCGTATGTTACCTGCCATAGGGCCCGAGGAGGTGGAGTCTTACAACTCCCACGGCAAACGCGCCTACGACGTTCACACTGCCGGCAGGCGTCGCGACGGTACACATGTTTACGGGGTCGCAATACATCGCAATAGATCTGCCTAGGTATCTACCTGTTGTTGCGTCTCCTGCTCCGCACGGTATCCCGTAGCCGCAAGCGCCGCCGTAGTCGGCGTAGAGGAGGTATACGCCTGTGTTTCTCACCTCCAGCTTCTCTACCACATGCGTTTTCTCTACGCTGTGTATGTAACATATGGTGACGTTTACCGGCGGGAGAAGCAACAGGGTGATATTGGGAAATATGAGAACGACGAAATAAAGAAAAAACATAAAGATTATTTGGGTGGTAGCAACTCGGCGGGTATCTGCAGTCCCTTCTCCCGGTAGAACTTCACGGCGCCTGGGTGCAGGGGGATGGACATGCCGTCTAGCACCTTTTCAAGAGATAGGCCTGCCACTCTGGCGTGCGCGCCTCTGAACTCGTCTAGGTTGTTAAATATGGTCTTTAATATGGCGTATACCACGTCGTCTGGCATGTCCGGCCTAACCGCGATCATGGCCATCACGGCTACTGTCTGGACGTCGCTGTCTAAGCCGTTGTAGGTGCCTTTAGGCACCACTACGCGCGTGTAGAATCTGTAGCCCTCGCCCAGTAGCTTGTTGTACACTTCGTCAGGTATGGGGAGCAACCTCACAGGCGCGGTGGTGGAGAGCTCGACTATGGCCGATGTGGGGTGCCCCGCAGTTATGAAAGCGGCGTCGATCTGCCTAAGCTTGAGCAGGTTAGCGGCGTCTGTAAATGGCGCGTATATCTTCTCTACCTTATCCCAGACGCCTGCCGCCTTTAGTATCTGCTCCGCGTTTATGGCTGTGCCGGAGCCTGTAGCCCCCACAGCCACCTTTTTGCCGGCTAGGTCGTATATGCTCTTAATAGGGCTGTCGGCAAGAACCACGATCTGAATGGTCTCTGGATACAGGGAGATGACCCCCCTCATGTCCACCTTATTTTTATCAAACATATAGAGGCCGTTGTAGGCGTAGTAGGCTATGTCGTTTTGTATAAAGGCTACGTTTGCGTCGCCCTGCGCCAGCGCGTTGGCGTTAGCCACAGAGGCGCCGCTTGTCCTCGCCTCGGCGGCGGCCACGTCTCCGGCATATTTATTCAACATCTCAGCGAGTTTGGAGCCTACGGGGAAGTATACGCCGCCGGTGCCTCCTGTGAAGATTATCAACCTATACTTCGGTTTAGGCGTCGTGGGCGTGGGCGAGGGAGAGGCTGTGGGAGAAGTTGGAGAAGGCGTTGTAGTGGGAGTCGCGGTGGGCGAAGTTGTTTGGGTGGGGGTCTGCGCCGGTGGTTGTGTGAGGAGTAGCGCCAAGGCGGCGAGTACTACCAGCAACACCACAATCCCTACTATTAACCCTGTCTTCATAGATCTACAGATTTATTATCTATATAAGGTTTTGGTCGCCGTAAACAAGTTGCTTGATAATTGCCTAGTATGTGTATTTCTTTCCAGTAGTTCCTGTTGTCCATCTGTATCTTACCCACCTGCTGTAGTACTCCTTTAGCTTGTCTGGGTCTTTTGTGAAGAGCTCCCGGATGTCGTCTATCCCCAGCAGGATCATCGCCACTCTGTCAAGCCCCCAGCCCCAGGCCAGGACCCTGCTCCTCCTCACGCCGAGAGGCTCAGTTACCTCCGGCCTGAAGATCCCGGCGCCTCCGAACTCCACCCAGCCCAGCGTAGGGTGTTCCGCATACACCTCGACGGAAGGGGAGGTGAAGGGGAAGTAGGCAGGTCTGAACTTGACTTTTGTCATGCCTAAGGCCCTGGCGATCTGCTCCAGCTGGCCTAGCAGGTGTTTAAAGGTTAGGCCGGGGCCTACCACTATTCCGTCTAGCTGGTGGAATTCCATGCTGTGTTTCGGGTCTAGCTTCTCGGGGCGGAAGACCCTCCCGATGGTGAAGACCTTGTATTCGCCGTCTCCCCTCTCCGCCAGCGCCCTAATTGTCGTGGCGGTGGTCTGCGTCCTGAGGACGGGGTTCAGCGCCTTCTTGGGGTCCCACCTGTAGCCCCACTTCTCCTCGTGGACGCGGCCCACGGCCTCCATGAGCTCCTCGGGGGGCCTCTCCAGGGGGCCGTCCCACTGCACGTAGAACGTGTCGTGCACCTCCCTGGCGGGGTGGTCCTGGGCCTGGAAGAGGGCGTCGAAGTTCCAGAACTCCACCTCGAGGATTGGGCCCCTCACCTCCTCGAAGCCGAGCCCCACCATCACTTCCCTGACGTAGTCGAGGAACTCGTTGAAGAAGTGAGGCACCGGCGCCGGGTACTCAGGGGGCTCCACAGCCAGGTCGAAGGGCTTCAGGAGGTAGCTCCGCCACCTGCCCGTGGCGATGTCTTCGCTGGTCAGGGCTGTCTTAACCTCGGCAGGCTGGACCTCGGCAAGCGGCACAGCGGCTTTCACGTAGATAAGCGTCCGCTCAACCCTCCTCACCAGCCTCCGCCTGAAGAATTCCTGGAGCACCTCCCGTGGGGCGGCCTCCAAGACGTTGAGGAGCCTCTGCCTTTCCTCTACCGCCGCCAGTAGGTTTCTGTAGGTTTCCTCGTCGAGCTCCAAGAGGCGGCCCTTGGGCTTGACCCCCAGCTTCGCCAAGTTGGCCAGTGCTATGTCGGCTTCAGGCTGGGTGAGATCCACGACACATCTCCCCTCGCTACATGTTGCGCCTCTCAGGAGCCTGTACTCGGGAAGGCCCTCGGCGGCTCTGCGCCGCCCCTCCTCCGTAAGTTCGTACCTTTCCACGATTCTCCTCTCCACGTGGAGTAGCCCCTTTGCCCTGCCCTCCTCGATGTATCTCATCAAGCTTTCGGGCTGGCGGCCAAGCTCCCGCGCAATGTCGTCGAGAGGCCGCAGTTCTTGCGCGCGTTTCAGAATCTCGTAAACCAAGGGCGGCACGAGGATCATGACATTGGGAAAGACCTCATTAATATGTAAAACGGGCGTGTGGTGTGGGGCAGAAAATTTTTAGAGTTCCAGAACCTACCTGCCCTTTACTAGGGAAATAGGAAGCTCCTCCTCCTTCTCCTCCTCTCTTGCCGGCTTGGCTTTGAAAACTTCTTTATACAGGAGGTCGCGTAGCGCGGCTCTTATGGCTTCGCTTCTGTTGGGGAATATGCCACGTCTCACGAGCTCGTCAAGCTCCTCAAGCATTTTCTTAGGCACATGGACGGAAATAAGCGACATCTTGTCCTGGCTCTTGCTCCTCGGCATGGATCCATGGATCTCATGCGTTAATAAAGGTCATTTCCAGGTAATACGAGCATACTATGCCCTGGCCTCCACCTCCACCGCGGAAAGCGCCTTTATGAGCTGCTCCAACACATGATACCTGGGCAAGGTGGCCAGCTTCTTTGCTAGCTTCCTAAGCCTTTCGGCCTCTTGGGGGGTTATGGGCTTGTGCCTCCCCTCGCCGTCGTAGGCACGCCAGTCGCCCTTCTCGTATATATACCCGACGTCGCCCATATATATCTCTGCGTAGAGCCCCCTCCTCCTGGCCTCCGCAAACACTACGATGTCGTCCAGCTCAAGCTCCATATACGCGTTGCGCAGAACCAACCTGAGAAACGGAGCCTTAAGTCTCACGGTTACGCACCACCCTGGCTTTTAAAAAGATATTGTTTGTCTTTCTCCCTTTACCTCAGCCGGCGCGTATTCAATATACTGCAAGAGACCTAGGCGTTGTAGCAGTTCAAAAATAGATGTAGCAGTCCTTATCTGTTTGGCTGTCGTCTTTATACTCTCATTTGTCCAGTGGCCTGTTTGACATAAAACATAGTAACGCCAGCCGCCTCAGCAAAACCCTCAAAAGACCAAACTGTCTATACGACGCCAAATATAAAGCCGCCGCGGCCCATACCCCGGGGTTCCCCCCTGCCAGAAGCCTACGGTTACGTTCTAAAATCTCAAGTGCCCTCCTCACCCGGAAGCGGACAGATTCGCCCATATGGCAACTATTGTCCTACATAGGCCTTAAAGAGAACTAACACTTCACAGTTAGGTGGCTGGAGAGGGGTAAAATGGTCTATTCCGCTTCCGGAGAGAAGGCATCGTAGAGCTGGCATTCCTCGCGAAACACGGCAGAGACTGGAGGTAGCGGTGTTGTTGAGCATCGTCGTGAATGGGCTAGAACCAAGGGCGAAGAGGTGCTTAAGAAGCTGGAAGAGCTGATTAGGGAGGGGGTCGATGGATATCCTCCGCACCAAGGAAGGTGGATATTGATGTAAAAGAAAGGATACGTCGCGGTTCCGGTCTTGAGCGAAGAACTTAATGGCGCACAAAGAGTATGGCGAATTATATGCCAACATAGAGGCAGCGGTAGATGGCGTAGAAGGGGAGCTAACATGAGCTTCCTCCATGGTGCAGAATACGTGGCCATACTGTACCCAGCGCTGATTCCTTAGGCGACAAGAGGGGACGACAAATGGATTATTACGCTGGTAAAGGCGTTAACCAACGAGAAGCTCAACAATCCGCAACAACGGGAATCTCATAAAATTCGGAATAACCTGTTCTTAGGCCGCGGCATAGGGCTGGGCCACACCCACCGTGTTGCCGACGCCTATTAGGAGGACGGATTCGCCGGGTTGTATATTTGTAGCTATGAACTCCAGCACCCTCTTGGTGGTGTTCTGCACGGCGGTGTAGATCTCGCTGTTCATCGTGGTCAAGGCCTCGGCCTGTCTCATCTTTATGAGGAAGGCGTAGAGAGGCACGCCGTATTTCGTGGCGTAGCTCTCTATGTTGAACTTCTCGACGCCGACGCCGCCCATGGCCACGCCGATGCCCTCAGCCACCTCACCTGTCCTCTCACCCTCAAGCCGCAAGGCGGCGTCTACCGTGACTATGTATTTGGGCTTGGCGTTGAGCTTGTTGAAGACGTACTCCACAGCCTCGTCCAGCCTGCCCACGGTGCTTCCGGGACCCTCGGCCTTGATGACGTACAGCCTCCTCCCCTGGTAGTCGCATTCGGCGACCACGGTGTCCTTAACCGCTGAGTAATACGCGGGCGCCTGACACTGGCTCAACACGTTGAAAGCCACGAGGGGGCCGGCGCTATCGCCGATGGGAACCCCCTTGATGAAGGAGTTGACAGCCTCGTTCACCGTGTCCGTCAGCTCTTTCAACAGAGGCAGTAGCATTGTAAGCTGTATCACCAGGTAGAATGCCTTATACTTCTTGGCCGTTCTGTAGTAGTGATCCACGACCTTGTAGATGAAGTTCATGTATCTAAGCGCCTCCACGGCCGTGGCTAAGTTCTTAACTGTAATTCCGTCGTCCACGATCCTGCGGATCTCGTGCTCATACGTCTCCACGTAGGTGTTCAGTATGTGTTTATACTTAGGCACAATCCCGCTGGGGTCCAACGCCGTCGGCTCTATCACGGCGAAATCCACCATCTTCTTAAGCGTAGCCTCCAGCTCGGGCTTCGCTATATCCCGCCTCTTGGCCTTCTCAAGCGCAGAAAGCACGTTGGCAGACGCGGCGTTGAGGAGCTGGCCCAGGTAGGAGAGGAAGCCGCTTACCTGGCTCAGGTAGCGCCACATCTGCAGATCCTGCAACATGAAGATCAAGGCAAACCAAATCAGCATCATTACCAGATACCACATGGGGTCGTAGCCCGTTACCTGAAGGTGCATCGGAAAGCCACACCTACTTCCTTTAAAAAGTTTTGCCACACAGCAACTCAAATACAGAACGGGCAAAACCTCAGCAAAAGGAGACAAGTATTAAGGATATGCGCAAATATCGGTGGGGTGAGTGAGTTCCGTTTCAGAATTCGAAGGCCCTATCACCTCTCAGATAGAATCCCGTCATCACGGGGAGATATGTGGATGGGGTTAAAAAACTAGACCTCGACGAGGTCTCTCCCGTCTTCCCTCTTGGGTTTTTCTTTTCTTTTCAGCCCAAACGCGACTGCTGTGCCTACCGTGGCCGCGGCCGCCGCGATCTTAAGAAAGCTTTCCCTAGTCAGCGTGGGGATCCTCACCTCCGGCTGTAGCTGGACCAGGTACCTCACGCCGTTTATCTCAACGGCGGCTCTCTCGTCTATTGGAACGACCTTGGCGACGCCGCCGGCTCCGCGGAATTTGAGGCCCCCTACATATATGGCGAAGTCCGGAAGCGGGGTGCCCAACGCGTCCACCACCCTCACCTCGCGGAAGAACGATGTGGTGTTTAGCTGTAACACGGGGGACGCCTTCTTCCTGAGCTCGGCTACCAAGGTGCCGTTGTAGTAGATCCTCACGGTGACGTTGGAGCCCATCTTAGCCACCTCGGGCTCAACCGTGACGTTAAACTCCGGTGCGGCGGACACCTTAGGCTTTACCAGATCTGTATGCGTCTCGACGACGCCGTCGGCGACTTGGGCGGGGTATTTATACAGAGTCTCGTTGGTCCTCACGTAGACGTAGTAGGTAGCGCCTTCCACGACACACACGCCCACCTGTGAACCGTCGTCTGTAGACACCGCGTATACCGGGAGGCCCTGGCCGTCCACAGTCTTGGCAGTTGCGCCGCGGAACCTCCAGGTTGTCACGTTGTCCGGCAGGTGGTAAAACGAGAGAGCGTATTCCTCGCCTGTTTCCAGCTTTACGTAGACCCTCAACGGTCTCTCCAGCGGGTTCACCACGGCGGCCTTCCCCGCGCACTCGCCCACCACCGGCAGAGATACCTGCTCCACCACCACGCGGGGCTTCCCCACTACCCCCGTCTGGTTCGGCGCAAACATCAGCTGGAAGTCGGGGTTCCACGGCTTAACCCCCTCCACCCTCGCGCCTTTGGTCGGTATATAGACATAGTAGTCGGGCCTCTCGCCGGAGAGGTCGATGTATGTGATGTTTACGATGCCGTAAGCCGATATCTGCGCCCTACCGTAGACTATGTACTCCTCGGAGTAGACCCCAAACGACGCGGCGGAGGATACCTTGTATACAAATTGCCCACTCACCGCGGGCTGGGTGAACGACCTAACCCTCACGATGGCGGTCCCGTTTACCTCAAACGGCACGCCGAGGTAGAGATACGCCGAGTCCTCGCCCTTCACCGTGACCGGCACTGCGGGGCCCACGCTCTTCCACCTGTCTACCTTTATCGAGATGAAGTCTCCACATGCGTAACCCTGTATGTACTTAGGCGTTGGGTACCTATCCAGCGTCGGCTGAGTCAACGCGCCGTCGTTCCTCACGGCATATGCCGATGCTATGCCCCAGGGGGAGAGCGGGTCCACATATGCGGAGAAGTTAGCACATCCCGCAAGCGGCGCGGTGTAAACAAACGGAATTGAGGTTATAGGCACAGCCGCCATGGTGGCGTTAATCAGCAGAAACAGAAGACCCAGCATGTGGCTAGGGCCGTCAGAGGTTAAATAACCAGTGGTTGAATACGGGAACTCTTAAATAGAGTTGCGATACTACCGCCGTGAAGTGGACCCTCTACGCCATCCTCTACCTCATAGGCGTCCTGACCATGGGGCTTCTTCTGATGGGGGCGGAGCAGATGCTGGCGGCCGCCCTAGACCTCGTCTTCCTCGTAATCGCTGTAGTGATGTTCAGATTCGCGCTGAAGGACGTCTCGGCGGCTCTGGACATAGCCTCCGAAGAGAGAGAAAGAGCAGAGCTGAGGACGCTTCAAGCCCTCCTGATACTGACGTTTGTGATTTCGGCGGGGGTTCTCGGCTACTCCTTCCTGAAAGCCTTATTTCCCTTCGTGCCGTAGGGGATTAATAGCCTTCACGTATTTCCTAACCGCCGCGGCGAAGACCCCCGCCTGTTCCTCACCTTAGCCGACGTGGCGGCGCGTTGGGGTTGCCTCCCGTTGAGTAAAGAGTTCCACAATTAGGCTTGTGACTGCTGACCCAGCCGGCTTCTGCACTCTTCAAGTTGCGCCTTCAGCTGGCTCAGCATGGCTTCCCTCAGCAGGAGGCTTCGGTAGAACGCCAGGGTCTCGCGCTCCTGTTCCAGGAGCCGTCTCTCCCATTCGTTTAGCCGTTGCTCCTCCTCGATAAGTCTTTTGGCGAATCGGCCGAGGTTGTCCAAAAGCTCTGTCTCCTTCGCCCTCACCGCCTCCTCTAACTTCTTAAGCTCCTCCTCCTTCTTGGCGACGGCGGTTTCAAACATCTTGTATTTAGCCACCAGCTCGTCGAGCTCCTGCCTCCTCTTTTCAAGCGCCGCCTGGACCTCTGCCAGCTCCTTCTCTTTCTGCGCCAGCTCGGCCAGCTTCTTCTCCACCTCGGCGGCCTGCGCCAGGAGGGCTTTGGCGCGCTCCTCCTGCTCGCTAAGTTGCCTCTGCCTCACGGCTAGTTCCTGCTCCATTTTTTTCAGGTCAAACTCCTTGCGTAGGAGCTCCTCCCTGAGCCTTCTCAGCTCCTCCTCCTTCTGCGCGAGCTCTTGGCTCCGCGCCGCCAGAAGCGCCAAAGACTTCCTAATCTCCTCAAAGGCGGACTTGGCGGGGTCGGAGAGCTCAGCCACCTTCCTCACGTTTTCCAGGACCAGGGCGAGCTCGCCCTCTCTCCTCCTCAGCGCCTCGTCTCTGGTCTTGAGCTCCGCCTCCTTGTACGCAAACTGCCTAATCCTCGCGTCGTATTCCTGCATCTTTGCGCCGAAGTCCTTCATCAGCTCCAACATGGCCGATGCGACCGTCCTGATCTGCTCGCTCTGGCTCTTAATGACGTTTAGCTGCTCGGCGAGGCCCTCCACCTTGCCCGCCACGGCGTCTAGCTTATCCGCCACCGAGATGAACCGGTTCGTGGCGTCTATCACCGCCTTTGCAGAGGACGAAAGCCTCTCCGCCACCGCGGAGAGCTCCGCCAGCTTCTCCGAAGACGCGTTGAGCTGGGCAATGGCTTTGTTGAGCTGCGTGGTCCCCTCCACCAGGTCCTTGGAGATTCTGCTGAGTAGAGAGGCGAGGCCCTCCACCGATTTCTTAACTTCCAGCGAATTTGCCTTAATCTCGGCAACCACCTCGTTCCTAACCTCCTCAAGTCTTGCAGAGACCGCGGAGACGTCTGCAGACACCTTGGCCAAGACCTCATCTATCTTCTTGCCGGCCTCCTCGCGCCTAAACATAGTACTTGATACGCCTCGGTATATATTTATTTACCGCAAAAACTTGTTTAACGCCTCCTGAAGAGCCACAAGCCTCTCCAGAACCGCCAGACACGCCTCGTCCCTCCTCTGTTTGTCCTCAAGCGCCAGTGCACGCATTAAGCTGGCGTTTTCCACCACCGCGGCCGCTGCGGCGTTTAGCTTCTCCACAGCCTCCCGGAGAGTTGCGAGGACAACCTCGGCGTCTGTGATCCGCGTCTGCGGCTCGGCCAGCTTCTTCGACAGCTCAGCCACGTCTTTCTGCAACTTGGCAACCTCCCGCCTCAGCTCCTTCAACTCGCCGAGGATCTCCACCATGTAATCTTGATACCCGAACTCGTCCGCCATGTGGCTTCCGGCTCTGCATAATTTAAATACTTAGGCCGACGGCCCGCCATGGGCTTCGTCTCGCCTAGGGCGAAAATCGCAGCGAGGTACGTCTCCCCCGACGCCTACATCTACGGCCCCACGGTCATAGGGAGGAACAGCTACGTGGATACCGCCGTGGTGGGCTACCCAACCCGCCCCAAGATTCTCCAGGGCTTCTCCTCCCCCGACGAGGTGAGCAACGGCGCCAGAATAGGCGAGTCTGTAATAGTCAGAAGCGGAGTCGTGATATATGAAGACGTGGAAATCGGCGACGGGACCGAGTTCGGCCACAACGTGCTGGTCAGAGAACTGACGAAGATAGGCCGCAACGTGAGGATCGGCACACAAGCCATAATAGAGCGGGACGTGAAGATCGGCGACAGAGCCTGGATACAGTCAATGGTCTACATACCCAACGGCACGGTGATAGAGGAAGACGTCTTCATCGGGCCAAACGCCGTGATAACCAACGACAAGTACCCACCGAGCAGGCGGCTGGCCCCCGTCGTGATCAGGAGAGGCGCCGTGATAGGCGCAAACTCCACCCTGGTGGCAGGCGTCGAGGTGGGTGAAGGCGCCGTGGTGGCCGCGGGGGCCGTCGTCACAAGGGACGTCCCGCCCGGCGTAGTCGTCGCCGGCGTGCCTGCCAAGCCGATAGGCGAGGCCGAGGAATACCTAAGAAAACGTACCGTTTACGAACAGGGGGACTAACCCAGCTCCTCCGCCAGCGCCGACAGGAGCTCCACGGTGTATCTAAGGTCGTCTTTATGCACCATCTCCACGGGCGAGTGGCTGTACTTCGTCAATATGCCGATAGCTACCGCGGGTATGCCTGAGACGAAGAAGGCGGCGGCGTCTGTCCCGCCGCCTCCTGCGCCTATCTGGAGCGGGATACCGCGTTTCTTGGCCACCTCCAACACCTTCTTAGCCAGCTTGTTGTTGTAGGCACCGTAGTTGTCAAACATCCGGAGTATGGGGCCCTGCCCAGGCTTCACGTTCCCCGTGAAGTTGGGATGGCAACACGCCGTTGTGTCCACCACAACTACGTACTTCCCCTCCAGGCTCCTCGCAAGGGCGCGGGCACCAAGGAGCCCCACCTCCTCCTGGACTGTCCAGACATAGGTCGCGGAGGCGCCCCTCTTGTATGTCTGCAGGAGGGCCCAGCATCCCGCGCGGTCGTCAAGCGCTGTGGCAGAAACGAACTTGCCCACCTCCGCGTATCTCTTGGAGAAGGCAACCGGCGTCATGGGGGCTATGCCCATGGCCTCCACCTCGCCCCGGCTCG
>Ga0197144_100536_pt1 | contig 15803 bp, 17 predicted proteins | sample GBS85_MetaG_FD_148670 | JGI IMG/M metagenome (GOLD analysis project Ga0197144, IMG submission 148670) | Sediment microbial communities from Great Boiling Springs, Gerlach, Nevada, United States - GBS 85_MetaG | ecosystem: Environmental > Aquatic > Thermal springs > Hot (42-90C) > Sediment...
TCCGCGGCTATCTGCCTGAGCGGGGTTTTCTCGAAAAACCTGGCCGCGGTCTCCGCGGTCTCCCGGTCTTCTGCGGCGACGGCGTAGAGCAGAAGCATCGCGGCTATGTGGTAATCGTCGTACTGCCCCGCGCCTCCGACGGCCAAAAGCCCGAAGACCGGGTTCGGCGGCACGGCCCGCAGGATCTTCCTCAGAGTTGCGGCCACGTACGGGTCGAACTTCCCCGAGAGCCATCTCAACACGGCCTCGCAGGCCCCGTCTCCTCTGCAGCACTCCTCCCCCAGCCTCCGGAGGAGGCACTCCAGCGCGGCTCCCCCGCGTTTCGGATCCGCCACATACGACGCCTCCTCAAGCAGTTCAGCCCTGGTGGGGAGGCCGACCTTCCCTCCTGCGATCTTCGCCACGGATTTCAACACGGCGTTAAACGGCGGATAGGGGATGTATGTGCCCGCGACGGCGGACGCAAGAGCTCTCCTAACTGCGGCGTCTTCCAGCTCCGAGCCTATGGCCTTGAGTATTTCAGGCTTGGGCTCGTGGACGAACCTGACCACGGCCTCGGCCGCGGCCCTGACCGCCGGGTGGCGGCATTTAGAATCGCCGAACGCCAGCAGCTCCACAACTACTGACCTGACCGTACACATGTATATGCTCCCGCCGAAGCTTAAAAAGTTAGCCAGCGCGCTGATCGTTATCTTCGAGGTTTAGAAGGTTAGCCGGAGGATTATGATAGAGCCGTCCAGCCGGCTGTCCGCCACAACGGCCTCGACCTCATCTCCGATCCTCAGAACCGGCTTAAACGGCTTAACGCTGTATAAAACTCCGCCGACCGCCCGGAACTCCTGCCTCCTGAAGAAGAGAACGCCGCGCACAGCCGGCCTGAGCGCCTCGTCTTTCGGCATCACCGTCAGCGCGGTTGCGCCGATGTCTATAACCACGCCGTGCAGACGCTCGCCGGGCATGGGCACGTAGAACGTGCCGCAGAGCGCGACCGGCATGACGTAGTGAGAAGAGCCCCGGGGGATGAGGACCTCCCTGGGGTGCTCCACGCTCCTCACCTCGAGCACAACGCCGTGGTCGAACTTCAGCACGCTCCGCCTGCAGAACTTCGGCCACATCCTGCATGCGGCGTCTTCAGAGCCCGCCGTCACCGTCCCCACGAGAGAGCTCAAATAGCTATGCAGCTCCTCGGCCTTGGTGATGTAAAGGGGGACGCGCGCCGTCTTCACCACACAGCCCTCAACTATCATACCTCCACCCAGCCCTGGCTGCGACTACGTAGACCAGAAGCCGGGCCGCCTCCGGGTCCACCCACGGCTCTGTCTCCACCTCAACCACCCTGCCGCCCCGCGTCTTCGCCACCACTCCGCCTCTCGCCTCCTCGAGCTTCCGCCTGAGCTCCTCAAGGGCCTCCCTCCCGGCCGGAGTTTGGAGGGCCTCCACAAGCGCCAGCGGCACCTCCTCCTCGACGTAGAAGATGTAATCTCCCAGCAGGATTTCGAACACATGCCGCCGAAGCGGCGGCGTGCAGGCGATCTGAAGCCTTCTGCACAGATGTTCGCCCAGCATGTTTCTAAGATAGGGAGAGTATAAAAAATTATGCTGGCCGGAGCCTCTCTCCGTCCCAAATCACGTACTGCAAGTCGAAGTAGTACTCAAGCGCCTCCTTCACCCTGCGGCTCTTCTCGACGTTAAATACGAAATACACAACGACAGGCCTCTGCAGCGGCCGCACTCTCATAGACGCCTGGATGACCTGTGCAGCTGTCACCTCCTCCGCATGCGGCAGAACTCTGTACACAGACACGGGAAGCCACGGCGACGCCACCGCCGCCGCATCTAGGTGCAGGAGGTTCTGTCCAGTCGCCGATTTTCCCCACATGAGGTGCGTCTCAACGCCGCGCGCCTCCCGCGCCACTCTGCCGGTGGCGAAGAGGCCCAGCCTCGGATGTCTCTTCAACAAGAACTCAAGAAACCGGTTGAAGTCCTGGGGGACGAAGAAGTGCGCCTCGGTTCTCACGTTCTCCACCACCACGCCGCGGGCCTTCAGCTTGTCAGACAGCTCGATCACCTCATCCGCCTTGATGAAGCCGGGCGGCGTCGCGGTGAAGCCGATGTGGTAGTCGAACCGCGGATACCGCTCGACCACGACCACCTCATCGCCGGCGTGGTGTCTGACCGTGCCGGCGAGAGACGTAAGCGCTGAGGCCGTCGCCGGATCCACCGGCTTCCCCCTCGCCGCGTCCCGCAGAAGCCTCTCCAGCAGGTCGGCCAGCTCCGCGTTGCTCATCTTGGCGTATTTAAACTCCCTGTCTTGACGCGTGATGATCGATATGCGGCCGTACTCGTAAAGATGCGCCTCGTCTATGATCTTCAGAACGTCTGGGTTCAGAGGATAGGCGTGCGTCTTCAAAACGACGGAGCGCTTAAGCGCCTGCGGGAGCAGCTGCTTCTGAAGCTTGAACCTGCATCCGCGCGCGTCGTCGAAGCTGCTGGCCGGCGAGACGGGACATATCATGCAGCGGCCGGGGAAGTAGTCGCCGAGGGGGCAGAGCAGATGGCTTCCGCGCACCTCGAAGACCGGCATGCCGAGGGAGCGCAGGCGCTGGGAGAGCTCCGACATGACCGTGTAGTAGGGCACGGACACCACAGCTGGAGGAGACGCGAAGGAGGGTATCCCCAGCCTCGTCTTCCCGGTCCCCGGCTTGGCCACCACCACCGTCTTCCTCCCGCTTTTTGCGAGCCGCCCCGCCCTCTCTAAAATGCTGAGAAGTTCCATGGATAATTTCACATGGCCGGCAGGAGGACAATAAGCAAGCTGGCCGGCACGAGGCCCGAGGAAATGCCTCCAGGTGAACTTATCGAGGTGATAGAATACCCCTGGGGCTCCGTCGAGGTCTATGCGATATAGGCTGGACGTGCCTGGAAAAAAGCCGTACTTCGTGGAATACGCAGGAGGATCCGGGGAGCTGACCGCCGGGAGCAGAGTCCGCCTCGCCAAGATCCCCTCCTCTTCGACGCAGATCAAAGAGGCTATGCTCGTCTACGGGCTTAAGGGAGACGGCGTGAGCGCGCCTCCGCTCTTCTTCCCAGATCTGGTGCAGAGGTGGGGCCTCGTGGAGGAGCTCTCCGCTCTTCTAGACGCGGGGGTTCCGCCGCACGAGGCGATCCTCCGCATACACAGCTCCCTGGCCGAGACGGCTAGGCGCAGGGCCGACCTTCTGGATCAGGTGAAGATATACCTGGGGCCCGGCGCCGAAAAGCCGGAGGTCTACGTCCTGGGGCGCGAAGTCGGGAACAGCACGGAGCTGCTGATCCTCCTGGCCTGGAGATACGAGGGGAGGATATACGAGGTGGAGCCGGTCCTGGCCAGGTTTTCAGACTCGAGGCTGGAGGCGCTTGTGGTGAGGATACACTACCTGCCGAAATCCGGCGAGTCGGCGTTTATGTTCCGGAGCGGGGTTAAAAACCATAGCCTCCTCCCCGTGCCCGAGAGCCTGGCCGCATCGCTCGGCGTTAGGCTCGACCTGCGCTCCGCCGCGGTCTTCGGACCGGTGCCCGAGACGCCGGAGAAGCCCGCCTACGGCCCCATCTACCGCCCCTTCAAGCTCCCGGGTAGCGCGCTCGCCGCTCCGGCGTAGGTCACCTCTTCAGGCTCCCCGCCAACACGGCTGTGCAAGGGCCCTGAACTGCGACGTACCAGTACCTCCCCGTCCAGAAGACGTCTGAGGCCGAGGGGAGCGTCAGCGAGGTGCGGCACCTCCCCACCAGGGCTATGAAGATGCGGTTGTCCACGTAGTACGTCTCCCCCTCTTCTATCTTCTTCACGTAGGCGGAGGCGGGGGCGGCCAGCGCCACGGCGCCGCTGCCTCTCAGCTCAGTCAGCGCGAACTCGCCGAACTTCAGCCTGTTTGCGAAAAGGCCCCACCTCACGCTGTAGCTGAGGCCCGGCGTCAGCATGAGGACCGACCTGGCGGCCACGTACGCCCTGTCCTCCACGTCTACCAGGACGATGGCGCCGTGGTACTTCGGGTGGGCGAGCACGGCCTCGGCGCCCGGCCTCCCCCGGAGCTCCAGCATGACGAGGGACTGTTTAAGCAGCGAGGCGAGGCCGCCCGCGGGAGCTCTGACGCGCCTCGACACTCCCTCAGAGAAGGCCCTGAGGGAGTGTCTGTGTGCGTAAACCCTCTCCCCCTCCTCCTCGAACCTGATCCTGAGGACGGGCCAGGGGGTTCCCTCGACCTCCGCCCTCATATCCACGTCTGTGTTCCCGCCAAAGCCGCGATGGCGTTCAGCTTATCGGTTGCGTGCAGCGCAGACGTCTTGGCCTCCACAAGCTTGAGCGCGAAGAGCAGGAAGAGCCTCTCCCCCCACGTCTCCATCGCCCGCTTCGGGCTGACCTGTCCCACGGCCAAATCGGCGAGGTCCTCATCGCTTATTTTAAGCAGGTCGAGGGCGCGCCTGGCCGCCTCCCGCAGGTCGGCTCTGTGCCACCTCACCTCAGCCGTCCTGACGAACTTCGCCCTGGGCATTCTGGCCAAGACGTCCTGCGCGTGCTCCCTGGCCGCCACAGACACCTCGCCCTCCTGCACAGCGCCTAAGACGAGCGCCGCCGCCAATGGCTCGTAGGGGCCGTTGCACACGTCGCCGGCCGGCTCACCGGTGCGGGGGATGAAGGGGTAGTACTGCGGGCTGAGGACGAGGAGGAGGGCCGCCTCGTCTATCCTGTCGGTCAGCCCAAGCAGAACTGAGACAGGCGCCGCGTTTCTGTCGAGCGCGGAGACCGCCGTCTGGACGTACACAAGCGCCGGCTCCAGCGGAGGAGGAGGCGGAGGCCCGCAGGTCTTCGTCCCGACCACTCTCATGTATAACGCTACAGCAGGTAGTAGCCCTCCCCCCTTCCGACTACAGCTATGCCGCGTCCAGTCGGGAGGCTCCTCACCACCTCCGCCGGCACGCCGTAGACGTCTCTGTCCACGTTGAGGGAGAAGAGCACGACGGTTTTTACTATCTGCCTGAGGCCGTCGTCTACGTCGTTTATCGCCTGAGTGGAGAGCATGAACAGTATGCCGCTGTGCCTCCCCCTTCTTATTATCTCGTCGATTTCGCTCTTCTTCTGCGGTATGTAGAGGTGCGCCTCGTCTATCACCACGTAGATGTAGCCGTGGCCCGCCCAGCCGTTTGCGCCGCTGCCGTATCTCCGCATAAGCGCTAAGAAGGCGTGGACCAGAAACGCGCGTATGAAGTTGCGGTAGTTCTCGGCCACGTCTGGAAGAGAGGCGTCCAGCGCTACAACCTTGGCGGCCTTAAGGGCCTTCGCAAGGCCGCGCACTAAGTCGAAGTCCGGAGACAGGGAGGGGTACAGCCTGCACCCCTCCTCTCCCATCTCCGCGCAGAGCGCGGAGAGCTTTTTGCACACTATAGAGGGGGTCGGGTCTCTGCTGACCTTCAGCGCCTCGTCGCAGATGTGCTTAACCCCGGCCATGAAGGCGTTGCAGTCGTTGTCTCTGCAGTAGTTCGCGTAGTACTGCATGATTTGATTAAGGTAGCTCGCCTGCACGATGGTCCAGTTGGCGCCGGTCTCGGCCACGGTGAGGCTGGCCGCCACGTCGAACGCGTAGAGGAACACGTCCAGCGGCATGTTCTCCACAGAAAGCGCCAGGGGGAGCACGGCGTCTGCCGCGTCTTTGTACTCGCCCGTGGTGTCCACCACCACGGCCTTGTTGGACATGGCCCTCAGAAGCTTCTTCACAGCTGTGGTTTTCCCGGCCATGGATCCTCCGAATATCAGCGTGTGGCCCAGCACCTCTGAGAGATCCCTCCCCCTGATCCTCGGCATGAGGAGCGGCAGGAAGGAGGTCATCCGCGTGGGGTGGAACGCGGCGGAGAGCACCGCGTCTCTCAGCTCCGGCGAGATCGGGCTGGCGCCCAGCATGTCGAAGAGGCCGCCCACCTTCTCCCTGCACGTGCTCTTCAGCTTTATTGTGTCTTTCGCCGAGAAGCAGTATATGGAGGGGTAAAGCGCGTAGACGTGCCGCGGCTGGTCCACCACCACCCTCCCCCCGACGGTCTTCGCCCTGGGGAGGAGGTGCTTGGCCGCGTTTTCTACACACTCCGCGCCCTCGGGCCTCCTCAGCTCCTCCTCGACGGCCGGGGCGAGCACCCTCGCCGCAGGTTCGGGGAGCTGATCCGGCGCGAGCACCAGCCCTCTCACCAGATCTATGCAGAACCTGCTGAGCGAGGCGATGGCCGAGACAGCTGTCTGGCCAAACGCCTTGATCTTGTACTCCCTCATAGCCTCTTCAGGAGGTCGAAGAAGCTGGGCTTGGTCCTGTACAGCCTCACTTTGGCCACGCTCCTCTTTCCGCCTCCCAGCGCCGCGGCCAGCACCATGTATGCGGTGCCCGTCTCCAGCTCCGCCACGCTTGCGTCCACTCTGCCGGCCTTGGCCACGTCTTCGGCGCCGGCCCTCCTCAGAAGCCCGAGCTTGGGCTCAAGAGCCGCGATGATCTCCGCGACGTGTTTTCTCGTCTCGGCGTCGGCGGTGGGGAAGTAGAACTGAACGCCGAAAGCGCCCAGTATGTACTTCCCGCCGTAGTCCGTCAGCTGCTTCACGTACTGCCCAGTCACCATAGTCCACATGCCCACCGCCCTCCCGATGTTCGGCAGATCCGCCAGTATGGGTATAAACGGTATTGTGGAGAAGTCGTCTAAGAAGACGATCAGAGGGACGTCCATCCGCTCCGCCTCATACGACTTGAAGAGAAGCCTGAGCGCGGTTTGTATCATGGCGGAGATGGCGGACTTCAGCCCCTCGCTCAGATCCGCCAGATAGAGATACACCGCGTCTATCTCCTCCAGCTCGTACTTCTTCATGTCGGGCCTCAGGAGGAGGAAGGCGTCGCGCCCGTCGTTTGCGAAGCCGGTGCCGGTCAGGTGCATCAGGACCATGGATATGGTCGTCTCGTAGGAGGAGGCCATCTCCGTGCCCCTAGGCGCGCGGAGGTAGCTCTCAAGCGCGGCCAAGATCGGCGCGTATTCAGGCCTCTTCTCAGACAGCAGGTAGTCGTACGCCCTTGCCACTATGTCGTCTCTAGACATGAGCATCTCCAGAAGCTCTTGGTTCGTGGGCAGGTAGTCCGCCGGGTGGTTCCCGACGCCTATGACGAGCCTCGCCCTGCGGTACAGATACAGCGCAACTCCGGCTATTATCTGAGCCGCGAGCCTCACCCAGTTGCCGGTGCGCTCGTCGCCTTTTGCAAGCGAGGAGAAGAACTCGAGGAAGACCTGCTCGGCGGGCATCAGCCTGAAGACGCGCTCAGCGAGATACGCCTCGAGGAATATGTTCCACTTAAACGTCCGCCCCACGTTCGGCGGCGCCCGGGGCACGAAGAGCACCTCTTTGTGGGGGAGGTATTTGACCAGGTCGGTCTTGGGGGCAAACGTCAAGAGCTTATACGGCACTTTCATGTTCTGCAGGATTTTCGAGCAGAGGAAGGTCTTGCCCTGGCCCACGCCGCCTATTGCCGCAATGCCCTGCGCAAGCGCCTGCCGCGTGAGCTCGATCCTCTTGCAGGGAGAGGCGCAGTCGACGTGAGTGATCGGGTCCCCAGTCCCCACCCGCAGGACGCCTCTTACCTCGGGGATCTTAAAACGTTTTTCTGCCGACATGTAAAAGAAGTAGCGCCCGGCGGGCGAAGTGCGCGAGCTGGGACTTCGTCGAGGCGTATATCACCACGCCTTTTTCGAGATGCGCCAAAACGCAGCTGAGATCGCCGCAGCACCTCGCGCTCAGCGCGCTCCTCGAGTCGCACCTCCCCAAGACGATTAAATCCGGCGTAGGCCAGAAGTAGGTGGTCAGATACGAGCCGGGCGGCTTCTGGGAGAAAACGGCGAGGCGCAGGTCTTCATAAACCTCGACTGGGCGAACGCCGTTTAACACGATCAGATCCAGGCCCAGGTTAAACGAGAAGGAAAAAAAGCCGTACAGCATTACAAGTACTCCAGAAGAGAGGCGAGCCTCTTCGTATCAGCATGCCTCGCCCTGTTCAGCAGCTCGAGCGTGAAGTCGATTCCGTGTTTCTCAACAACGTCGATCAGATCTGCCAGCAGAGTCGCCGCATTTCTCTCTCCGATTGATTCCACAAGCCTTGTTGTCAAGAGAGTCAGCCTTTCGGACAGCTGTGGAGGAGCAACCTGCGGCGCAGGCGGAGGCGGCGGCGGAGGTGGAGGCGGCGGAGGAGGAGGATGTTGCGGCGGAGGCTGTTGCGGCTGGAGCGCCTCCACCGCGGCTACCACCTCATGTGCTTTTCTGACGACTTGCCTCTCCGGGGCGCGCTCCGTCCTCCTCTGCGCCTCTGGATACGCCGCCAGCGATTTATACCGCCTGAGCAGGTCCTTCAGGGTTTTTTGGTCTAGGTCTATCAACGACGCCGCATATGTCAGCTTGGGCGCCACGCCCATGTTCCACAGCAACGCGGCGTATGTTATGAGGAACTTAACGGCGCAGATCTCGTAGCTGTCGTCGGGCTTGCAGACGTCTATGTGCACAGCTTTGACCTCCTCCCCTCTGAGACAGGCCGACTTCGCCTGCTCCAGCAGGTGCGACACCACGTGTTGCTGCGCCGTGATGACAAGCGCCACAGGGTAGTCGAACGTGGGCGCCTGCACCAGCGGGTGCGTGGCCGTGAAGCCGAAGAGCTCGTCGCATGTAAGCGTTTTGACCGCGTTGACAATTCCCTTTATTTTTTCTACCGCTTCCATGCCGTCTAATTTTTCCAACTTTAAAAATTTACATGATACCTCTTTTCGACAGATCGGCAACAGCCGAGGTCTTCGACCCGAGAAACCCCGCGGCTCTCGCCGTGTTTTACGCCCACGCGCACCTCATGGGCTGTCTCGAAAGAGCAGCTGCGTATGTGTGGGCGCAGGTGCGGCCTTATGAAATCGCCGAGATCATACGGCTTCTGAGGAGCTGGGGCGTGCGGGTCATGACGCCTTTTGAGGCCGGCCTTCTGCAGACTTATGAGTTCGCCGTCCCCGCCGTAGATCTCTTCAAGTTCTCGATCTCGTCCTTCTGCGCAGAAAGAGGGCTGGTCAGAATGCCGGCCCGTAGGCTTTTCGAGCTGGCGCACACGATATACATCAAGACCGTGCAGAGGCTCGTGAAAGAGGCAGGGGAGGCGGTTCGCGAGATAGCGAACAACAACCCGCACGGAGCGGCCTGGGCCGCGGCCGCGGGCTGCAGAGCCAGGGAGGTGCGCGGAACTCCGCCGTGTATGGAGGCCATATTAGAAGCCCTAAAGAACGGAGAGAACCTTCCACACACAGCCAGATTTGCCATAACTACCTATCTGCTTTGGCGCGGGTGGGATGTAGATCAAATAGTAGACTTATTCCGCACGGCGCCCGACTTCAACGAAAAGATCACCCGATACCAGGTGCAACACATCGCAGGCCAGACAGGCGGCAGAAAACAATACGCGGTGCCCAGCTGCCGAACTATGTCGGCCTGGGGGCTGTGCCCCGCGAAGTGCGGAGTGAAGAGCCCGGCCCGGTTTAAGTAGCTTTTTTCAGCCTTCCGCAGTACCGCTTGTTCGGCGCAAGCCTGATGCGTATAGAAGACATAAGCCCCTTGGGCACGACTATCTGCATGATCTGCTGGGTTGAGGTGTTGTGGTACAGCATCAGCCTTCCGTGCTCCCCGAGGTATTCCGTATAAGCCGTCGTGAGGAAGTCGTGGAGGACCGACTCGTCGATTTTGATCATAGAAGCGATGTATTTAAACTGCGCCGGCTCTTTGCCGAAGAAGAAGACGAAGTAGGTCGAGGTGTTGTTTAAGATGTCGCGGTCGAAGTGGTATATCAGCTGCGAAATAGCCATGAGCATAATGCCGTATTTGCGCAGAGTTATCCAGTTTGTGGCAAGGAAGTTCTTGCCCTCGGTCTGGTGGAGGAAGAAGTGCGCCTCGTCTATAATCAGCAGGGAGTTGAGAGGAGCGGCGAAGCCGTTTAACACCAGCTCCTCCACCGTTAAGTAGCCTCTTGTCTCGAGGAGCTTCATTAAGTCCGGCCTCTTGAGGATGAGGTCGAAGTCCGGAGATGTGGACACCACCTCTGCGGGCAGCCTCTTCTTGGGTATCACCTTTGTCACCAGGTAGATGTAGGCGAAGGCCATCTTCAATATGTCGTCTGTGCTCGCCAGCCCGTTGGCCGTGATCACCAAATCGGCGTACGGGTCGATCCTAAACGGCTCGCCTCTGAACAGAGAGCTCAACACGCTGTATACGGAGGGGACGTTCTTAAACAGAGACAGCAGGACCTCCCTGTCTACGGGCACCCCGCGGCTTTTAAGCTCGTGCATCGCCGTCTTGAGGACGGCCATGACGCTCGCCGCCTCGTAGTGCGGATACCTCGCTATAAGCATGGCGTCGTAGACCATCGAGGGGAAGTCGTCGTCGATTTCGACGTCGAGGAAGTGGGTCTTGACGTTGTACACCTGAGACGCCTCCGGCGTCCAGGGGCCCTGCGGGTCAACTATGTACTTCTGTGCGCAGTACATCTTGGCCACTCCTCTGGACAGCATGCGGGCGAAGAAGGTCTTCCCGCTGCCCGTGGTTCCTATCACAATGACGTGCGGGTCGCGGCCCTCCAGCACGTTGTCCATCGGGTCGAAGTAAATGGGCACGTCTTTACGCCCCTTCAAATACCCTATCTGGACGCCGTATGTGTCGGAGTGGCGGAGGAGCTTCGCGGGCGAGAAGAGTATGAAGTTGCCGCTGAAGGTGTTTATAGGCGCCGGGTTGCCTATCTGGTAGTAGTACAGCGTCTTGACGCCGTCTTCCAAGGCGCTTGGAAACAGCAGGTAGCCGTTCAGCGCCTCCTCCTTGATCCCGTATCTCTCAAATCTGTTGAGAGAGTTCTGCAGGCGCTCGGCCAGCTTGAGGTAGTAGACGTTTTCAAACACCTGCGCCTTCCAGAAGAGCCTGCCAGACAGCTTGATCAGCCTCTGGACGTAGTTGATGTCGGGCTCGTAGAAGAAGATGAAGGGGGGGATCTTCTCCACGAGGGCCTGCCTGAACAGGCTGTAGGGATCCTCCTGCACCTCTATCGAGCCGTCGTAGTGGGCGCCCGCCATGTACACGATCCCTCTCTCCATCTGCGTCAGCAGAACTGCCAGAAGCGCGTGCATAAAAGCCGCAACTGCAGAAACTGCGTACAAGCCCGGCGCCGCCGCGGCCAGGAGAACGGCGAACGCAGCTGTGAGGAAGTGCAGACGGGCGTACTTCAAAGCCTGTTTGGCCAGGCCGGGGCCGCCCTCGATGGGAGGCAGGGGGGCGAGCTCCGTGTTTAAGCCGTATTTGTCGGCCAGCTCCTCCCGCAGGGTCTTCACGTCGCGGTCCGCCCGCACCAGCAGGTAGTAGTCCTTGCCGTCGTACACAGCGCCGTTTATCAAAGCCGCGAGAGTGGAGCTGTACGCAATTGCGTCTATGGGGGTCTGGGACTCAAGCGTTCTCTTCGACCTGACCACTTTCAGAGCTATGTACTCCCCCAGCGGCGTGACCAGCTTCCCGCCCTCCACCTTGACCCAAACGCCGTTTGGCTTCCTTAGGAAGAAGTAGTAGACGAGGATGGCGATGAGGTAGAAGATGCCTAAAAACGACGGCAGAAGCGCCAGTGCAGACAGGAGAAGAGACCGCCTCTGCCAAAGTTCGTAAAACCCTTTTAGCATGAAAAAATGCGCGAAGATCGCCAAAGCGCTTATACGCCGCTTCCTCCACCCGCTCGACCCGGAGAGGGAGATAGCCGTGCGGACGGCAGATGGGCGGTGGGTCAGAGACGTCTCTTATGCCTTTTTCCCCGAGGTGCTCGAGAACTTGCCCGTGGTCGAGGTCTACCAGGGCGTGAAGGGCGAGCTGCTCTTCGACATAGATGCGCACGACGCCGACACTGCGTATTCGGCGTATGCCAGCGCGCTTGAGGAGGCCAGGCGTCTTCTGGACGTCCTGGAGCGGGAGCTGGCCATCAGGCCGTCGGCCGCCGTGCTGACCGGCAGAGGAGTGCACGTGCTGACGAACATGGAATTGGACAGAGATGCGAGGAGGGCGCTTGCGGAGTATCTTCTGTCTTCCAGGTGCAGGCCGCCGGTCAAGATAGACGCGAAGGCTCTTGTGGATGTCAAGAGGTTAAGGAGGTGGCCGGGCTCGCCGAACGTAAAGACGGGCGCAGTTGCCGCGCTGATCGAGCCCGAGCGGCTTTTCTCAATGACGGCGGAGGAGGCGGTGGAGGCGACGTTTCCGATGAGGCGCGTATACGTCTCAGCCACAGTTCCCAAGGCGGTTAAAACGCCTCTGGGGGAGGCGCTTGAGCCCGGCAGACGGCGCGTAGACGTACACACCGCGCTTTGGCTGGCGTGTTCTTAGGGGGGACAACTTTTTTTGCCCAAAGAACATTCCGGCTTATGGAACTTAACGACAGACAGCGAGAGGCGGCGGAGGCCGTGCTTCAAGATCTGGAGCGGCGCAGGGCGGTTGAGCTGGTGGCGCCGCAGGGCTTCGGCAAAACGCATATGTCAATCGCGCTGGCGGAGCGGCTCCTCTCCCAGGGCAAGATCTCCCTGGCGGTCTACGTGGCCCCGACGGTGGATCTGGCGCGGGAGGTGTACGACCGGTACCGCGGCCGCGTATCTGCCGTCATGGCGCTCCTCCTGGGCAAGCGCAACTTCCAATGCCCGACGTTTAACGTAGAGGCGGACAAGGCGCAGTGCTGGGAGGAGCCGTCGGGCTTCAGGCTTGTGGCGTATAAATGCTTCGGCGGGCCCACCTTCGTCTCCTCCGCGGGCGGCAGGAGAGCTGCGGCGAGCTACACAGCTGTCTCGAGAAGCGGGGAGGTCAAGAGAGTTTATCTCTACTCCTCCGCCTGTCCCTACTCGCGGCAGTACTTCACTCTGCCTCAGGCAGGCATAATCGTGACGACCGCGCCGAAGTTCATCATAGACCACGCCCTCGGCCTTCTGCCAAAAGTAGATCTCGTGATTTACGACGAGGCGCACGACGCAATTGAGACGTACCTCTTCGAGCGGGAGATCTACGTGTCCTACAGGACGTTGAGAAAGCTGGCCAAAGCCGCCTCAGCCGTCGGAAACGCGCCTAAAGCCGTGCAGGAGTTCGTGGAAGACGTGGAGGAGGGGGAGGCGGACGTGTTCAAAGCCGTCGACGCGGCGGCCGCCCTAGGGATGCTGGAGATGTTCGACGAGCTGGCGGAGCTCTACGCGTGGAGGCGCCTTATGGCTAAATACGTCGTGGAGGAGAGGGGCGGAGGCGTGGCGGTCAGGTTCAAGCCCGACCCCTCCGCCCTCATCCCAAGCGGCGCCGGCGTCCTCCTCCTCTCCGTCCCCCCTGCGCTGGGGAGGCTCTCCGCCCTGAGGAGGCTGGGGGTGAAGACCGTGGAGGTGCCCGAGGCCGTCCCCCACGTCCTCAAGGTCGTCCTTGTGAAGAACTCCGTCCCGGTGTCTGTCATGAGGAGGAGCATGAAGCATATGTACGAGACGGAGCATCTGAGGCTCATGCTGATAGCTGAAGCGAGGCGCGCCATCGCGGCCCTGTGGAGCGCGTCTTCTCTAGACGGCTACTACCTGCCGTATTTCAAGGGCAGGGTGGACGCGAAGACGGTGAAGAAGTGGCAGGGGATAGACGTGTTGGAGTGCCGCGACACGGTGATCTCCAGAGCTCCGTATCCGAACAAAGAGGCCTATCCGGATCCCGACGTGTATAAATACGTCGCTCTGCGCTACACGATGAACGCCCTGCGGGGGGCGCGCTCTCCCAGCCCGTGCACCGTCCACCTCTTCGCCTTCGACAAACACATCGTCTCTCTCATCGCAGAGCTCGAGCGCTACTTCTCCAGAGTTGAGTACCACCGCCTGAAGACGATGCTGGTAGAATACGACTGCGGCGGCGAGGTGAAAACGGTGGATCTGGCCTCGGCCGACAGACAGACGCTGGAGTCGCTGCTACGCTGCCGGCCATTGAGAGAGGTGTCCATGGAGCTTGAGCCTTTTAGTTAACGCCTCCTCCGCCTCCTCTACGGTCATCCTGCCCGTTTTGTAAACCCCGGCGAGGTAGAGCGCCGGGTTTCCCGTCTCTTTCTCAAAGCCGTTTTCAACCTCCACGTATCCCCTCCTCTTCGCCTCGTAGATAAGCTTTGAGGACAGCTGTGAATACACGTTCTCCGCGGTTTTAAGCGCGTCGTATACGTTGAGGCAGCGCTCGTACTCGACCGCCGCGCGTCCTATCAAAACGCGGCCTCTCTGCTCCACGCCGTTTAGGAGCTTTTTCACGACGGTCGGAACAGCGCCGTCTGCCCGGCCGACTCTCCACATGAGGAGCGGCCTTTCGCCCTCCACCACCACGAAGAACCTAAGCGCCTTGAGGAGGTCGGGCTCGTCGGGGGCCACCACAACTGCGGCGGGGGGCTCCGCCTGGTTCAGCGACAGGATCTGAGGGAGGCGGTAGGCGCCGTACGTCTTGTACGCGTAGAAGCGCATGTCAAATTTCTGTGCGTCCCGGCCCACGCGTTTGTAAAACACGTCGCCTCTATATGCGGGAGGCCCAGGCCCCCCAGGAGGCTCCCCCGGGGCTTCGGCTACGCGCTCGACAGAGCGGCCGAGGCGGCGGCGAGGCTGGGCCTCACCCCCGAGGAGGCGCTGGGGGTGTTCGCAGAGCACTGCAGATGTCCAGAGGCCTTTGAGGACGCGCTCTGGGCCCTGAGGGCGCTCGACAGCAGAGGCCTCCTCGCCAGGAGGAGGCCCAAGACGGCCGCGGTGAGGCTCCCCTGCGGCGCAGAGCTCTGCGTCCAGGCCGACTCCACAGACCACCACAAGGCGTATGAGCTGAAGACCGCTCCTCCGGACGTATACACAGAGCTCCAGCTGGCCCTCTTCTCCCTGGCGTATGGAGAGGTGGTGCTCATATACGTAGACGTGGTGAGGAGGAGGCTCTGTGAGCGGGTCTACACGGCCGTGGACCTTCAGGCGCGGTTCCCCCGCCTCGAGGAGGCCGTCTGCGCCTTTGCAGAAGGCGGAAACGTCTATAAGTGGGCGCAGGAGGTTTTATGTGAAAACCGCGGCGTCGCACTTCTCGAAATGTCCGATGTCTCTCCTGACGCCTGTCACAGTTATTGAGCTCGGGGATCCCGAGGACAAGCTGGTGGAGGAGGAGGTCTTGAAAGACATGAACTGCCTCAAGAAGAAGGCGGAGGTGGAGATCGGAGGCGCCGTCTTCGCCGCGAAGGCCGACTGCGTAGACGGAAGCACTGTGGTTGAGGTGAAGCGCATCAAAAAGCGGCTGAACCTCCTGGCCGTGGAGGAGAAGCTGATACAGCTGGCGATATATAAGCTCGCCTTCAAGGCGGAGAGGGCTCTGCTGATCTTAGTGATAGACGGCAGACCCGTCGCAGTAGACGTGACGGAATACATGCCAGAGGTGGAGCAGATAGTGAGAGAAGCCGTCGCCGCTGCGCTTCAGAAGAAAGCGGCGTATAAACACATGCTCTGCAAAGACTGCGTCTACCAGCGGCTCTGCGTCCACGCCCCGACGCCCGGCAGAATACACCACCCCAGGCTGTTCGAAATAGCACAGAAGATCGTAAACGAGCTGCAGAAATAAGCCGCGCCGCTGATAATCCGATAGAAATCGCCGCCTCTAGCCGTCGTCCTCCAGCAGGCCGAGCGCCTCCAGCTCCTCTTTGTACTCTTGTGCAAAGAACCTCGCCTTGCTGTGAGCGGCGGCAAGGCGGGCAAAAGCTTCG
>Ga0197144_100543_pt1 | contig 15728 bp, 13 predicted proteins | sample GBS85_MetaG_FD_148670 | JGI IMG/M metagenome (GOLD analysis project Ga0197144, IMG submission 148670) | Sediment microbial communities from Great Boiling Springs, Gerlach, Nevada, United States - GBS 85_MetaG | ecosystem: Environmental > Aquatic > Thermal springs > Hot (42-90C) > Sediment...
ACGGCCCACTTGAGGTGGCCGGCCCTCTCGGCCCCGCGCTCCCGCGCGTAGCCGGAGACGTGCCTCATCACCATCCCATACCCCTCGGCCTGGACCCTGAGGGTGTAGATGTGGTCCCCGGGCCCGGGCCCGAAGGGGATCCTGATGGAGGCGAACGCGGAGCCGGCGGAGATTAGGGGCCTGGAGGCGGAGTACCCCCTCACGGCTACGGCTTCGCCTATCCTGCCGGCCCACTCCTCCAGGCCCGGCCTCCACCTCCCCCGCCTAACCCTCAGCTCCGACAGGATCCTAGATCCCGGGGACATGCCCGCCTACTCACCCTGAGAGTACCACAGCGAGAGAAGCAGGTGGCTGTGCCAGTGATTGGCGTAGGGCACGGGCAGGGCTGCGGAGGAGCGGAGCAGCCTCTCGGTCTCGGGCGGGAGCCGTTCTAGCAACGCGTCGCGCGACTCGAGGAACCTGATAGGGTCCGGGTGGATGGGGGGCTCGAGCCGGAGGATCCTGCTGACTCCCGAGAGCAATGAGTGGAGGATCCCGGCCAGCATCACGGGGGTCCGGAACATCTGGTCATATATGCTGGGTGGGGGGTCGATAACGCCTAGGTTCTCCGGGGGCTTGGGGTGCGTCACCAGCGCATCGTAGGTCTCGGCCCCCCAGTCTCGGTTGAACAGGCTGGCGGCGGTTAGGAGCGGGTCCCCAGCCCTCCTGCCCTCCCTCCGCGCCAGCTCCTCGACGACGCTGCCCGTCTGCATGTAGATCCGGATTATCTGCCGGCTAACTGGGAGGCTGTAGACGGAGAGCATCGTGGTGCTCCACTCCCCTCCAACCGGGGGCAGGACCCTCAGGGCCAGCTCCCTGTCCGCCTCCTCGTACCTGAAGAGGCCGGGGTAGAGGAGCGTCCCCAAGGTCCAGAGAGACTTAATGCCCTTGTATATGTTTTTGATCTGTACGTTCCTGTGCCTGACGTCGGTCTTGTGGACGGAATAGTCGTAGGCCGCCGCCAAATCCTCGTCGAAGCCATAGCGCTCCGCGATGCCATCATACTCCTTCGAGATGGCTAGGACCCTCTCCTCGTTCAGCCTGAGGGTCGCCGCCTCATCGCTCATCTCGACATACACGTTTGTTAGGTAGGGCGCGCATGACGCGGAGCCGTCGGCGAGGATGCTCCACCAGTAGGCGCCATACCTCTTCCTCAAATCAAACCGAGCATTGATAAAATATCTCCGATATCTGGTCCAGATATTGGAGGCGCTTGCGCTCTGGAGCTCCTGGTCAAGCGTAATCGCTGCTTGTAGGAGCGCTGCCAGCCTGTCAAGCCCCTTTTCATAGGACTCCCTGTCCCACCAGCTACCAAACCTCAGGATGACTAACATGAGAACCCAAAAGAACTCTTCCAGCGGGATGAGCAGGCTATCGGCTACGAGGCCGAGCCAGAAGACCCGCACCCTCGACTGGGAGGGCTTTACCAGCAACGCGGCGCGCTCTACAAACTCCTCATGGAGGCTCCTAAGGCCTAGGCACACGTTCAGGGCATAGAATCTCGCAACCAGCCGGGCAAAGGCTCCCGCTACTCGAGAAGTTACCCTCCGCTCGCCATCGCCCCCCCTCGCCTCCCTAAGGCTACTGAACTCCCCCTCCAGCCCACCTAGTATCCTGTCGTCTTCCCGGAGAGCACGAACCCTCAAATCATACTCAGGCTCAGGTTCGTGAACTAGCGCGGCCGCATAGCCCTGCCAGACCTTGTTTAATAAGCTGTGTAGCCCCCCCACCGTCCATGGGGCTTGGCGACTCATATCAAACCCCCTTCAGCGACTCCATAAATCTTTTCTGGGCCCGACTTAAACCCGTTAAGAGAGAGGGCTGAAAGTGATAGGAATTCATGCCGTCCACCAGACGGGGAACACCCAGTTGGGGACGAGTCTTTGATGAAAAATGAGGGGGCCCGCATAAACCTCTTTTCCATTCTCCATCGTGGTGAATTCGCCTCGATGTCTGGGGGGTCTCCATCGTGGTGAATTCGCCTCGATGGTTAGGGGCTTTCTTCGACGTGAATTCACATCGATGGTTAGGGGATTGGTATATAAGCGAAATCCCGACGATGATTCCGGGCTGGAGACGGGGTTTTTTGGGCCTTGCTCCTGGCGTCGTATGCCGGCTCACCTCCGCGGCCTCCAGCCCCGGGACCTGAGGAGCTCGCTCGGCGGGGTCCTGGCCCTCATGATCTCTATGAGCTGGTATGCCTTGTCGGGGTCTCCCCCCGCGGCGTTCGCGACCCTCACCACGTCCCTGATGCTCCTGAAGCCGCTGTTCCAGAGTATCGCGGCTAGGGCGGAGGCCTCGCCGGGCGGGATGCGGCCCCTCTCCCTGAGGAGGCGCGCGGCTATCCTGACGAAGTCCTGGCTGTCGTAGCTGTCCACGTAGAGAACCAGGAACCTGTCGAGGAGCTCGACCGGTATCTTCTCGAGGTAGTTCGCGGTCGCGAGGACGGTCGCGAGGACCCGGACGTCGGCGGAGAGGCGGGCCTTCAGGACGCTGACGCGGCCCGTCTCCATCAGGCTGAGGAGTACGTCGTAGTCCTCCCTCCCCATCTTGTCCAGCTCGTCTATCAGGACGAAGTCTATGCTCGATGGCGAGGCTAGGAGCCTGTTCCTCAGGCCGGCCTTCGAGGCCTGGGACCCGAGGACGAATATCCTCCTATCCTGCGGTATCTCCTTCTCGGCCTCCATTAGGAGGAGGCTCTTGCTCACGCCGGGCGGCCCGGCGAGGAGGATGTGGAGCCTCCTGTCCTCGCCGCTCACCCTCGTCTCGCCCTGCTTCCTCATCGCGAGGTCCAGCGCGGCCTTCACGTCGTCGAGGCCCTCCACCATCCTGAAGTTCCCGCCCTCATACCTCAGGGGGGCCCTCGCAGGCCTCCACTCCATAGGCTTGGGGCCTGCCGTGGGGGCCTGCCGCGGCGCGGCCGCGGGTGGCTCAGGCCTCCGCCTCCGCCTGAACGCGTCTAGGAGCCCCATGGTATAGCGCCTCCCATAGATGCTGGACCAGCCGGCTGAGGGGTGCGCGGAGCATGAGGCCGGGGCCCGCCGCGACCAGCTCGCCCGACGACCTGTCGATCGAGGACTTCACGGGCCTTAGGTCCGAGCCCAGGTACACCGGGCTCGTCGCGACGAGCTCGACGCCGGGCGGGGGGCGGAGGAGCCTGAGGGCCGAGGCCACCTCCCGGGGGCCCAGCAGCTCCAGGGGCCTTGCGAGGCTGTCCACCACGACCGCGCCGCACCCGAGGGCGGCTGCCAGCTTCAGCGCCCTGTGTATCGTCCCGAGGCTCGCCGGGTCTCCCCGCAGGGTGGGGACCCTGGAGGCCAGGAGGGGGGGCGCTCCGTCGAGGTCGAGGAGGAGGGGCCTCCCGGCCCTGGAGGCGCAGTACAGTGCCAGGAGGGTCTTCCCGCTCTTAGGAGGACCGTATATCAGTACGCCTGCCACCCCTCCTCGACCTCGCCGCGCCGCGCTCGGCCTGCTCGTCCCGGACTCCCGCGGCAGCCTCGGCCCCGACCTCCCTCTCGACCTCCCTCTTCTCCTCCTCCTCCAGCCTCCCGTAGAGGAGCTCGTCCACCCTCGTAGGCCTCGCGCCGGGCTCGGGGAGGAGGCCGGCCTCCGTCATTGTCATGTAGAGACCGTAGCCGTCGGGCCTGTCCCTGTGGGCCGCGAGGTATGCGAACCTCCTCGGCCCCGCGAGCCTGAAGAGCCTGAGGAGGACGGTCGCCCTGTAGCCGAGGTACTGGCCCCCTATGAAGTCGGTCATGTAGTCGGTCCCTAGCAGGACGTCCAGGTTCGCGAGGAGCGTCTCGCCCCTAGCCCTGCCGCGCCTAATCTCCTCGACGAGGCGCTGCCTCTGCCACTGCGCGAGGGCGTAGCCCGCCTTGCTCGCGTTCCAGGTCGTCACTATTATCGGGATGTCCTTCCTGCCGCAGAGGGACTGGAGGTGGGAGACCTCCGTGCTTATCTTCCCCATCACCTCCCGCGCCACGGCCGCGACGTGCTCCCTCGGGGCCTGGAGGACCCTGTTGTGGAAGAAGTTGGCGACGCTGTCGATGACGACGAGGCCCACGTTGAGGCTCTTGACCTTCTCGCTTATCTCGTTCATCACGACGTCGTGCTGCTCGGCCAGCGACGTCACGTTGTATAGGTGGAGGAGGCCCGAGATGTCGGGGCTCGAGGAGATGAGGCCCCTCTCCCTCATCGCCTTCGCAAGGGTGTATACGCGTATCGGCGTCATCGCGTTCTCGGTGTCGAGGTAGAGGGCGTGCCTGCCACCGGCCATCGCGAGGACCGATGCGAAGGTTGCCAGCGTCGTCTTCCCCGACTTGAAGTTGCCGTATATCAGCGTCACCCCGCCCCTCCTCCAGCCGAGCACGAGCTCGTCCAGGGCCTCTATCCCGGTGCTGACGTAGTACCTCTCGATAAGCTCTCGGGGGACCTCCATCGCTCATCCACCCCTCCTAAGGTTATTTATGTAGTGGGCTATTCTGCGCGCCGTCTCGACACCTATCGTCGGGAGGCGGGAGAGGGCCTCCTCGCCGACGGAGGCGAGGTCCTCGGGCCTCCTCAGCCCCGCGTTGTAGAGGACCCGCGCCCTCACCCTCCCGACGCCGGGCACCGATACTAGGGGGAGGAGCTCGGCCCTGACTCCGTGCTCCAGCCGCTTCGAGAGCTCCTCGAACCTCCTGAAGAGCCCCTCCCTCCCCGTGACTAGGGCCAGCTGGCCCGCGGAGCGGGCTATCCAGGCCGCGGCCTCCGCCAGAACGTGGAGGTCGCCAGGCGCCGCGTTGTACCGCATGTATATCTGGTTCTCGCTCTCCTCCATCACCCAAGCCCTCAGGACGAGGCTCTTCAAGAGGGCGTTGACGGAGCCCCTGCTGGAGAGCTCCTCCGGGACCGCCTCCTCCATTATCGGGGCCTGGAGCCCCGTGACCTCGGGCACGTCCGGCGTGCTGCATATTGCGTAGAGCGCGTAGAGGTCCCAGAGCTCGGGGTCTCCCTCCGTAGCCAGCCTCCCCCTCATCTCCCTCAGAAGAATGAGCGCCGTCTCCGGCATTATGTAGAGCTCCGCCACCCTCCTCCCCACGCGGGTGGCGACTAGCCTCGAGGGCCCCCACCTCCTCACCATGCCGGCGGCCTCCAGCCACGCGACCGAGTCCCTGACGGCCCTAGACATGGCCTCGGGCCCGAGCTGCCTCGCCGCGAGGGTCCTCCCCATGAAGGAGTTTATCGCCGCGGGGTCCTGGACCCCGCTGGCGATCATCCCCAGGAGGTGGAACCTGAGGCTCCTCAGGTCGAGGAGCCTGGAGCCGACCGGCTCGGGCTCGCCCCTAACATACCTGTCGAGGAGCTCCCTAGTCTTCGCAGGCGACCTAGAGACTATCACGGCTAGGCCCTCCTCGTCGTAGCCGGGCCTCCCAGCCCTACCGGCGAGCTGTTTGTAGTCCATGACGCTCAGATCCTCCGCGCCCCTCCTCACGTCCGGCACCACGACGAGCCTCGCCGGGATATTCACACCCGCGGCCAGCGTCGGGGTCGCCACTATCACCGGGAGGAGCCTAGACCTGAAGGCCGCCTCGACGACCCTCCTCTGCTGGGGCGAGAGCCCCGCGTGGTGGAAGGCGGCGCCCCTCAGCATCAGGTTCCTCAATCTCTCGTCGAGCTCGGTCCCGCCGAGCTCCGAGGCCAGGGCCCTGAGGTCCGAGGTGGCGAGGAAGCCCCTGCGATATATCGTCTGGGCCGCGTGCTCCGCGAGGGCCTCCGCCACCCTCCTCGCAGAGGCGTATATCATGGCCTGCCCACCCCTCCCCCAGGCCCAGAGCGCCAGGCTGACCGAGGGGTCTGCGTCCAGCACCGGGACCCTCTCCCTGGAGCCGTCGGCCCTCACGAGGCTCGAGCTCCTCGCGTCGTAGACGGCCTCCACGAGCCTCGTCGGCCTCCAGGAGCTCTTGACGAGTCCTAGGCCGAAGCATGTGGCGATCTGCTCCGCGTTCGTCACCGTGGCGCTGAGGAGGAGCCTCTGGCCGTCGTCGGGGAGGAGCTCCTGGAGCCTGGCCAGCAGCACCTCGACCGTGGCGCCCCTCGACTGGTCCGCTATCAGGTGCGCCTCGTCCACCACCAGGAGCCCCACCCTGGATAGCCAGGAGGCGCCGTGCCTGATCGCGGAGTCCATCTTCTCGTAGGTCGCGACTATGACCTCGTACCTGCCGAGGTATGCCGCCTCCTCGTCGTAGTCGCCGGAGGCGGTGACGGTCCTCGCGCCGAGCAGCCCCTCTAGGAACTCGGCCTTCTCGTAGGCGAGGGCCCTGAGGGGCGTGAGGTAGACGACCTTCCTCCCCTCCAGGAGCCACCTGTCCGCGGCGAGGACGGCGAGGAGCGTCTTGCCGGAGGCTGTGGGCGTCGTGACCAGGAGGCTCCTGCCCTCCAGCAGCCCGGCCCTAACGGCCTCGGCCTGGGGAGGGTAGAGCTCCTCGATCCCCACGGCCTCTAGGGCCTCGGCGAGCCCCTCGCTTATCTCTAGGTCCCTGACCCTCAAACCCCCTCCACCCCGATGATCGGCCTCCTGAACCAGTCCGGAGAGATCCTGAGGAGCTGTTCCGCCCGCTCATGGGCGGCCTCGCCTATTATGAGAGCCTTGGCCAGCTGCCTGCCGTAGGGGTCGGTGTACACCTCTATGACCTCCCACGGCGATAGTGTCCTCCCACCGATCATTGGTCCGCGGGGCCCCCGCTCTACCGGCATTAGGGCCTGAGTTGCCATCCTATCGACCCAAAGTATTCGCGGTGTAGCCTCCACGTCACAACCGTTGCACCTGTTCCTGTAGAGCGAGTCTCCGCAGGAGGGGCACACCCAGTCGCCTATGGCCGCCACCCGCCTCCCTGCGACGCGCAAGTCGGCCGCATGCCACTTGAAGTAGTCCACCCTACCAGTCTCGAGCAGGAGGGCGAGACCTCCGCGGGACATGTAGGCTCTAAGGACCTCGTCGAGCCGGACTGTCAGCTCCCGACCAGTCTCGAGGAGGAGGGCCCTGACGGTTCCGCCGACCCTCCTCAGGAGGAGGGGGCCGATGATGAAGCGCCTCTTAGCGACCCTCCTCAACCACCTCACCTCCTCATCCCCACCACGACCTCCTGTGGTGGGGTCCATACCAGCTCGGCGACCTCGGCGGGCGTCAGCTCCTCCGGGACCTCGACCTCGAGCGGCTCGTAGAGGAGGACCTTGGCGTAGACCCTGCCCCTCCCGTCTATGTATACGTCGGTTACCTCGCCGGGCTCGAAGATCCTGCTGGCTGGGCCGTAGGTGATCCTCCCAGCGTATACGCTTACCGGCCCTATGATCTGCTCCACCGCGTCGGGGTCGCGCCATATTATCCGGAGGAAGCAGGCCTTGCCGCAGGTCCTGCAGGAGCCGTCGCTCCTGCTGGGCTGGGGGCCGTGGACGACGCAGAGCCAGTCCCAAAGGCTCGGCAGGGGCCTAGCCCTATGGCTCGGCTGGACGATGTAGCTCGCGAAGAGCCTCGGCCGCGCCACGGTGCACGTGGCGTAGAAGTGCTGGCCGTCGTACATGGCCCTGGCTATGGCTGCCGTGGAGAAGCCTATCGCCCGCCTGCCGCGGAGGAACTGGACTCCGGCGGGCGAGCCCACCACGTCATCGAACGGGCCCAGAGTCACCAGGCTCCTCATCCCCATCTACCTCCCCGATCTCCTCGGGCGCGGGGGAGCCCTCGAGGGCCGCTAGGGCCCTCTCCACAACGCTTATGAGGAACTCTGCGTCCACCCTCGCGGCCTCCTCCTCGCCCCTCTCCAGCGCGGCGCCCTGCTCCAGCTTCCTCTGGAGCCTCCCGGCCCTTGCTATCGTCCCGACCGCCCTCTTGGCCTCCTCCTCCGAGACTATGACGCCCCTCGCGGAGGCCTGCTTCGCGAGGTCGGGCAGCCTCCCCTTCTCTACGCCCGAGACCCGCCTGAGCAGCTCGTGGAGCGCCTTGTAGGCCAGCCTAGTGGACTTGAGCGGGTCGCCCCTGGCCAGCGCGGCCTTGGCGTCGCTGAGCAGCCTGTAGACGTCGCCGAGGTCCGCGGGAAGCACCTCCGGCCGCGAGGCGTAGGCCCCTATCCCTATCTGGACGGGCTGCCGCGGGTGCTGGGATCCCTCCGCCTCCTCCGGCTCCAGCGTGGACTGGGCCGGCGGCGCCTTCGCGGCGACCCGCCTCCTGCCCCTAGCCTTCGCCTCGAAGTCGGCCAGCGCCTCCTCCCCGAGCTGCGCGAGGGAGAGGAGGCCCTCCCGCTCCACGAGGTAGCCCTTCTCTACCAGCTCCCTGACGAGCCTCAGCGGCGCGGAGGCCTCCCTCGCGACCTCCTCCCCGCCGCCCTTGACGTAGCGCACGGCCCTCAGTATCCTGTAGGCCTCCTCGGCCTGGTCCCCGAAGTCCGCGAAGAGGACGGTGCCCCGGAAGGCCTCGCTCGCCTCGGCCCTGACCTTCTGGTAGTAGCCTAGGGCGGAGGTCCTGGCCTTCTCCACGCCAACGGGCGGCACATCCCTCAGCTCTATCCTGTAGGCCGAGTAGCCGGACCTCTCCCTCCTTACCAGGGTTGGGTGGGACTCGTCTATCTCGACCCCCGCCAGCGCCCCCACCTCCCTCGCGACCCTGTGGGGCGGCGAGACCAGGAGTATGCCCCGCACCGTCTCGAGCAGCTCCGGAGCGACGTGGGGGCTAGATGTAGCCATGACCAGGCCCGACGAGGCTAGCGACATTAGGTCGCTGTGGATCGCCAGCCATGTGTGCCTCGCGTCGTAGGGTAGGGCATGGATGCTGGGGAGAATCATCTCGACATCCGTGAGGACCACGACGGCCCCCCGCCCCATCAGGCTCCGGAGGTTGTAGGCCGAGTAGAGGGTGACGAAGAGCCTATGCGTCCTGGGAAGCCCATAGGTCTCCAGGAGGAGGACCCTCCAACGGCCCTCGAGGAGCTTCTCGAGGCTCGGAGCCGGGGCGTTGAAGCTGGTGACGAGGACCTCTACCGCGTCCCTGAGCCTCGCCGCGACCGCCGGGCCGTACTCGGTCCTAAGCCTCTCGACGTCGTCCTCCGTCAGTCCTCCCGACCTCGAGACCCTCTCGATGAAGCTCGCCAGCATCCCGACCTCGGCGGCGTCGAGGCCCTCGGAGACCGTGAGGGCCGCCGCGACCTTCTCGACGGCGTCCCTCCTCTCGCTCCTATCCTCCGGCAGCCTAAGGGCGTTGAGGTAGGTCTTGCTGAGGAGGACGACCCTCAGGTCCTCCAGCCTCACGGAGTCGGGGACCAGGCCGACACCACCGACCACCACGACGGACCTGCCAGCCCTGTAGAGGGCGTCGACGACCTCCCTGACCGCGGCCCTGTAGTCGCCCACCACTAGGAGGCCTCCCTCAACCGACTCGACGGAGAGCCCCTTGAGACTCCGACCCCCGAGCAGGCTCCAGGACCCGCCACGCACCGGCCTCCGGCCGGCTGAGCGCCCCGGGCGGAGGAGCCTCGCGAGGGCCCTGAAGCCAACCGAGAGGGCCGCTACTGGGAGGGCTACCACGACGAGCCGCGCGAGCCAGCCGAGCCCCGGGACGAACATGGAGAAGAGCAGAAGTATTATCATCGGGACCGCCACCACTAGGAGGAGGCTCACGACCAGCTGCCACGAGAGCGCTATGAGGGCTATGATGGCGGCCAGGATTATGATCCTATATAGCAGCCTCAATCCCACGCACCTCCGCGCCCCCAGTACTCGTCCTCCAGGTCTCCGCGGCCGCGCTCCTCGACCCCGCCGCGGCCCTCATCGCCCGACCCTTCACCCGGCTCGTCCCGCTGCTCCGCCACTCTCCCGCCCCCCCTCCTTGCACGCCTCATGACGGCTATCGCCACGGCCGCGGCCGCCGCGGCGAGGAGGGCGGGCATGGCGAGGCCCTCCGCCAGGGGTGGCTGCTGCTCCTGGGCCGGCGCCGCCAGCTCCAGAGCCGCGAGCTCGACGGAGCCGCTGTCCGTCTCGAGGTAGAGCCAGACGGTCGGGCTCGATCCGCGCGACCTGTCCTGCAGGGGCCTCAGGCTGACGGCTATGGTTGCTGGGCATCCGGGCGCAAGCCTAGTGGGCCCGCTCCAGCCCGTGACTATCGCCGGCCCCTCCGCCCTGACGGCGCGGGCCTCGAGCCCGACATGGGCTATGGCTATGAGGGTCGCCCTGTACTCGCCGCCGGCTGTGGGGGAGCGGTCCACCACGGCGACGTCTAGGGGAGCGGGGGGTCGGTATGAGGCCTTGACCAGTACCAGGCCTAGGGGGGTCGAGGCGAGGAACTCACCGCCGCCCCTATACGCTATGCTCCGCCACGTCGTGACGTAGGGCGCCTCCAGCTCGATCAGCCTGGAGCCGTCGAAGAGGTAGAGGACGCCGGCGCCGCCCACGAGGGCGTAGCCTTCCCCCCAGGCGACCGAGAGGAGGTCCCTCGAGGTCCCAGCCGGTATGGGCAGGAGCTGGCCTTCCAGGACCCCGAAGAGCCTGCCACCCCTCCCTGCGACGAGGCAGACGCAGCCCTCCGGGTGCCACGCAGCCGCCACGGCGCCGGCCTCGGGGCCGCCCAGCCTAACGGCCTGCCCCTCCGCCGGGACGTGGAATATCCCGCCCGGACCAGCAAGGACGGCCGCTCCCCCGAGGGCCGCGGCCCTGAGGAGCTCGGAGTCCTGGAGCTTCTGGGCCTCGGGGTGGGTCTTGAGCCCCGCCGGCCCGAGGAGCATGAGCCTGGTCTTCTCGGGCCTCGTCCCGGAGACGAGGAGCAGGACCTGCTCCCCGAGCCTGGCCATCTCTGCCACGTGGCCCGACTCGAGGGTCGCGACCAGGGCGAGGCCGCCCTTCCACGGGGCGGGCCTGATGAGCCTGTAGAGCCTCCCGCCCTCGTCGGCTACCAGCCCCTCCGCCGGGAGGAGGCTGGTGGGCCTGCCCGGCATCGGTATGTATTCTACGGAGCCGGTGGAGAAGCTGTAGAGGAATAGGCCGCTGGGGGAAGTTACGGCCGCCGTGTCAGCGTCTATGAAGTAGACCCGCTCGCTGGACGGTATGCTCACGTACCTCACCTCGCCGGAGGACACGTCTATCACGGCGACGCCGCCGCCGGAGCCCACCGCGACGACCGTGCTCCCGACGCCCATGGCCCCGAAGACGTCGAAGGCCAGGGCCAGCCTTGCGCCCCCATAGACCTCCACCACGTTGCCCGAGAAGAGCACGAGGGCCCCCAGGCCGGCCCCTCCTCCCACGAGGATCGCCCTGCCCCGCGCCTCGGGGTGCCTCTCGAGGGCCGAGAGGACGAGGCGGGCCATGGAGCCGAGGGGCTCGGGCGAGTCGGCGGAGGCCTCCACCGCGCCGTCGGCCCCGACGGCTAGGACGCTCAGCAGCCTCTCCCCGCCCTCACCCTCCCGCTCCGAGACGGCGAGGACGTAGGGAGCCCCCTCGACCCTGCCCGAGGACTCGACGACGAGCCTCACGGCCCCGGGGAGCTGGACCTCGCGGGCAGCCGCCTCACCGGGCCTGTAGGAGTAGGCCCTGCCGTCGGGGGTTAGGAGGAGGGCGAAGGACCTGTCCATGCTCCAGGCGGCGAGCTCGAAGTCTCCGCGGAGGAATGGGACGTCCCGAACCGTGAGGTCGTCTCCATGCCTCTCTATCAGCGCGGCCCTCCCTCCGCCCACCGCGAGCCCAGCGCGGCCGGACCAGACGACGGACCTGAAGTCCGAGCCTCCGTAGGAGACTATCCTGTACCTCCACGCTCCGCCCGACTCCTCCGCGTAGGCCACGAGCCCTCCCCTGCCGACGAGGATCATCCAGCCCGACGGGTCGTAGTGGACGCCGTATAGGTCGGAGCCCAGCCCGAGGAGCGTGTAGCTGGCCGAGGCCGACGGCTCGGCCGGCGAGGCATAGGCCGCTGCGAGGAGGAGCAGCGCCACAACGGTAGCGGCGAGAAGCCTCATCACACCTCACCCCAGACGATCCATCTGAGGAGCCTCTTCAGCGCCCTCGAGATTCCCCTGCCGCGGTAGGGGTCCGCGGCCCTCCTGCGCCTCGAGGCCTGCCGGCGGTACTCCTCGGACCTTGCCGCCTCCCTCACGGCCTCCTCCCTCAGGAGCTCCCACCTCAGCGCGTCCTCCCTCACGGCGGCCTCGTAGCCGACCGCCCACTCCCTCTCCTCTATCGACTCGTCGCTACTCATTCGCGGCACCTCCGCATGGGTGGGATTCCCCGACAGGGTAGGATAGGCATGAGGGGCAGCTCGAGCGCGCCACCCTAAAGGCGAGGGCGCGCAGCTCAAGGTCCCTACTGATCCTGTGGACAGCTTTGAGAAGACTCGTCCTCAGCAAACCGCCCCCGGGGTTTATTGTAGTGTAGAGGCCCCGTTTTTCTAGCGCATCGGCATACTCCTTCGGGAGGCTGTGCGTAGCGTGGAGGCTACCGCGGCTCCTGCGCACGGAGATCCACCGGTTTGCTATAGCTATGGCGGCTGCGACCGCGATGACCCGGTCGACCCCGAGCGCCGCCGAGAGCTCGTCCAGCGGGTCATCCTCCTGCCCCCTCGGGGGAGTGGCAGGGACCTGCGGCGCCTTGCTACTCAACGAGACCCTCACCCTAGCCACCTCGCGGGGCGCTGCGCGAGGAGGCTCCGGGGGGCGCGCCGCCACGATCTGGGGCGCCTGCTGGACGGCTGCGGCTGCGGGTGGCGGCGGTATCCGGTATTTCTCCCTCCGCGACGCCACCACCCTCTCGCAGTTCTTCAAGTAGTGCTCCACATAGTCGCGATTGATCCTCTCCATATGGTCCTTGGGTATGTATAGCCTCTGGAGCTCGGCTACTACCCACTCGACCGCCGCGCCCCTGTACCTGCTCACCCTCGCTATCCTCTCTATAGGGACATCTACCCTGACGATGCTCTGATGCGGTTTCATCCTCATCAAGACCTCCTCGAGCTGCTCCGCTCCGCGGGCCGTGATCCTCTTCGCCAGCTTCTCGACCTCGGAGGGCTCTGTCACGGCTAGGAAGACCTGGAGGCTGGCGTTGTAGGCCTCCTTGCCGAGGTCGGTGAGGTGCTGCGTGAGGGCCACTATTCCTATACCATAGTTCCTGGCCTCCCTGAAGAAGTCTACCAGGACCGTACGGTGGGTCGTCTCTATTCCGGGGGCCAGGAGCTTCCAGGCCTCGTCCACAACTAGGAACCATGGATGCTTCTGAGCCGTGTGGCCATAAAACCTCCTCTTGACGGTCCAGAAGGTCTTCTTCAGAACAAGCTCCGCAGCTATCACCCTTACCTCCTCGTCCGGTATTGGCGAGAGGTCCACGACGACCAGCTCGCCCCACTCGCAGCGCTCCTCCCCCTCCAGGTGGCGCCGGCCACACCTCCTCGCCACGATCTCGATCGCCTTCACAGGCGTCCCGTCGGGCTCAAGGTATAGGCTGAGGAGGCTGAGCCTCCTCCTGAGACTGCTTATCGCCTCGTAGGTGTCCCTCTCAATGATCCTCCCAGCCGCGTCCATGAGCTCGGCGCTCGTGAGCTCGTCCAGCTCCGCCACCACGTCGGAGAGCCTCATGAGCCTGCCCTCCCTCGCGGCCCTCAGCGAGGCCCTGGAGACGGCTTCGGAGAGGAAGTACTGCTGGTTTGACCCGAGGGCCATCCTGTCCACCAGGCTGAGGCTGTAGGTCAGCTGGCTGGAGACTATCTCCGGGATGGAGTCCTCCTCGCCTATTATCTCGAAGCCCCTGATCACTATCGGTATCGTCCTGACCTCGGGGGTCCCGGGTGGCAGGGCCTCCCTCCCCAGAAGAGCGGGCAGCGTGGAGGGGCCGCGGGTCCTGAGCCACCTGGCATACTTCACGTACTGGCCCGTCATGTCTATCACTGTGACGCCGCACCCGTTGCCCAGCAACCATAGGATGAGGTGGTAGAGGAAGGTGCTCTTCCCCGCGCCGCTCTTCCCAGCCACGATTACATGGGGGTTGTGCTCCCCGTTCTCCTGCCTCGGGCTCCAGAGGAGCTTGAAGGGGCCGAACCTCTCGTCCACGAACCAGTCGCTCTCCACGGACCTGATGTCCTCGTCCCTCCCCCTGAGGGTCCTGACGCCGTGGGTTATCGCGGCCCTGACGGTCCCGATCTCTATCCCCCTGCCGGGGGACCACCTGGCCCTTGATGCTAGCAGGTAGGCCGAGAGGGCCGCGTGGGTCCACACCACCCCCGTCATGGGGACGTTCATCAGGAGCAGCAGCGCGAGCCCCCTCCTGCCCCTGCTGGACATCGTGTGGGCGGCGACTATGTCGGGGGCCATGGCTCCCAGGGACATGAGGGCGAGGCTCCCTATCACGAGCTTTCCCGCCCCCGCTACCCCGCCCGCGGCGCCGTGCGCGAGCAGGATAGGGAGCAGTATCCCGAGGCAGCTCATCAGCCGAGCGAAGATCAGGGCTCCGACGCTGGAGCCTCCCGACTCTACGCTAGTTATGGACAGTACTTTCCTCCTGGTGGCTAGGGCCGCGGTGATCGTCCCGGTGGCTAGACCCGCTAGGATGGCCGCGTAGCCGTTCCCCCTCAGGGCGGCCGCGGGGGCGAAGAGGGGGAACGAGGCGAGGAAGCCCTCCAGACTCTCAAGTATCATCCCCTCACCACCTCCTCCCCCTCAGGACTATCGCGACCGCTATGGCCGAGGGCGCGAGGGCCAGCGCGAGGACCACAATCGCCGCGTGGTCGGGGCCGTAGCTGAGGGTGACCTGCCTCGACGACCCGACGAAGTAGCTCTCCGAGCTCGCGGAGAGGTTGAGAGGTATGTTGCCGCCTAGGATGCTCTCGAGGGGGACCGGGACCCTCGCGTAGGCTATGCCGCCGGAGACCGTGACGGCTAGCTCCACCCGCCTCCCACCTATCAGGGCGTGGGCGGAGTAGGACGCATCGGGGAGCGGGCTCGGCTCGCCATCCTTAAACGTCCCGAGGAAGAACGCTACGACCGCCTCTCCCCCAGGCCTCGGCTCGACTACCACCCTATAGTATATCTCGGGCTGGAGTGGCTGGGCCTGGGCTACGACTATCGCCGGCGAGAGCGCCGCCAAGAGCAGAACGAGCAGCATCCTCACGGCGATCCACCTCCCCTGGCTACCGGCCTATAGCGCGGCTGGACCGTGACGGAGGACGTGGCGGTGGAGCGGGCCAGAGCTGCAGGTCGGGTCACGACCCTCACCCTTATCACGGGCCTCTGGTCAACTGGCACCGGATTGTGTTCGCCCCCTATCTGATGGGCTGCAGGCCTCTCCGGCTGCTCGATCTCCGCCCCCCTCGCTACAGGGTTTTGCGGTAAAGCCTCCGTTACCGCCTCCCCTGGACGGCTCTCCCTCCGGGCCGGCTCGACAACTGCTTCGACTGGAGCCTCTGCTACGGGCGCCTCTATCATCGGCGCGGCTCTCGTAGGAGCCTCAGCGGCCCCGCTGGCAGCAGTCCCCGACCTCTCCGGGGCTGGCTGGGCAGTTTCTTCCGCGAGTCCAAGCAGGGCCATCCTGTCCCTAAGGGCGTCCCTCACTAGGGCGCCGCTCTCCGGCAGCACCGTGAGGAACAGGGGCCTCGGGTCGTCTGAGGTCTTCAAGAATCCTTGACCCCTCGCGGAGGAGAGGAGCTGATCGACCTGGCTTGGCGTGAGGCCCATCATCTCCTGGACGATCCTAGC
>Ga0197144_100544_pt1 | contig 15709 bp, 9 predicted proteins | sample GBS85_MetaG_FD_148670 | JGI IMG/M metagenome (GOLD analysis project Ga0197144, IMG submission 148670) | Sediment microbial communities from Great Boiling Springs, Gerlach, Nevada, United States - GBS 85_MetaG | ecosystem: Environmental > Aquatic > Thermal springs > Hot (42-90C) > Sediment | place...
CTTCTTCCTGAACGATGGATGCGTTTTCCTTGCGAACGAAAACTATGTCGGGAAGTCTGCCACGATGCTCCGTTATCTTGACTGCCGTCCGCGAACCACAAACTATGCCAAGACCCTTCTCTTCGGCGTAGCCTCTTAAAACGAAAAGCAACCAACCTTGCAAATCTTCGTGAATGTCTTTTGCAGCCACCCTTTGCACCACCATCCCGTCAACCAACTCAACATCATCGTCCTCGTCAAATAGTCTCACGAACTCCTCAAAGGTCAGTGGTCGTAAAGACATTGGTAGCAGCAACTTCCTTTCCTCTCGCACTTCTGACAATGCCACTGAGCGAGCCATTGAGGTCACCGCCTTTCAAGCGCCGCTGCGCATTCTTTTGGCAGCGTCCAAAACTGCAGCGATTATTCGTGGATAGACGCCACACCTGCATATGTTGCCTGAGAGTGCTTTCCTGACATCTTCTGGCGATGGCGCTTTGTTTTGGTTAAGGAAGCCCACCGCTGCCATGATGAAGCCGGGTGTGCAAAATCCGCACTGCAAAGCGTCATGTTCAACAAAGGCTTCTTGGACGGGATGGAGTTTACCGTCTTTCGCCAAGCCTTCAATGGTGACGATGTCGTGACCTTCAGCGTCAACAGCAAGCATCATGCAGGAATAAACCGGCTTCCCGTCCATCAGGACAGTGCAAGCGCCGCACTCGCCTCGATCGCAAACTTTTTTCGTGCCCGTCAGATTGAGATGATTGCGGAGTGCATCAAGCAGGGTAACGCGGGGCTCAAGTTGCAACTTATAAACTTTGCCGTTCACCTTCAGCGTCACGGTGAGAGTTTGGGCTCGGGGAATCTTGACAACTTTCGTTGGTGCTGCTTCCGCTTCAGTTTCCGCTTTGCAACCAGCCAACAATTCGGTGATGGCTGCACTGGTTCCTGCAACTTTCAAAAATTCACGCCGCGAAACGCCCTTCCGTTCCTTCCCGTTTCCTGCCATTTTTCAACCGCTCCTTTCCTTTGATGCGATTTCACGCTTTGATTATAGCGCTTGCGTTCCTAAATGGGTCAAAGTTCTGCTGGGTGAGCGGTAATGGTCAGGGTTTGGCGAGACGGTGCAATCGTGCGAATTGAAACCGAAAAATACTCGGCGGCTGTTCAAACGGAAGGTTATGTCAGCGGCGTCATGGCTGGGAGTTTCATTGACAAACAAATGGGCAGCAAGGATTTGGGGTTCGGACTCGTCATCGTTAACTTCCTCCTTGAACCCGGTGCGGACGATGAATCCACGCCTGAGCATTTGCGCTACAGTTGGGGCGACAAAGTTCACGGCAACATCCCGAAGCGCTTCGTTGAGTTGCCACAAATTTGCACCCAAGCGAAAAAGTTGCCCTTTGAAATCCTTGAAGGCAAAAACTTTGTCGCCGTCAAGCAATGGTTCAATTGGACAATTGCTCGCCCTCCCTACAAGCCGGGTTCTCGTTGGGAACAATTGTTGGTGTTTCCCGACAGAGTTCGTTGGTTTCTCGCTTACGACAAGGTTACAAGCGTTAACACTGTTGACTGCTTATTGCTTCGGATGGACATGCCAGGGCATATCCGCCATCAAGGCGGTGACAGTTTCAGGCAAGTTTACTTGAGTTATCACGGCTTTATCCCTGCCGACGCTTTCATTGAAGATTTCGCTCCCGACGAACGCTTCTTTTACCGTCGAGAAGACGGCAAAGTGCCTGAAAATTTCATCCGAGCCTACCAGTTACGGAACGGGGTCTGGCTCGCAGGGATGACTTTACACCCGCCAACGGTTTACGAGGCTTGGTGTCACCAACGCGGTTATGTCTGCCTCATTCAAGAAATTGGTGGTTGGAAGGTGCAAGCAGGCGAGAGTTTCGGCTCTGTTCACTTGGTCGGTTACTTTGACAGTGTTGACGAGATGGAACGGGTGTTTGAGACTTTCAAAGGCGCAAGGGAATTGCAAGTTTCTGCAAACGAATGGAAGTTGAAGTGAACGAGCAAGGAAGGAGGGATGAGAATGGGCAAAGTGCTCGTCCTTTACGACAGCGCATCTGGCAACACAAGGAAGATGGCTGAGTTGGTGGCGAAGGGGGCAGCGAAAGTCCCTGGGATTGAGGTTAGGCTCAAGTCAATTGACGAAGCGACGCCCGAAGATGTCTTGTGGTGCGACGGTTTGGCTGTCGGTTCTCCGACCAACATGGGAGTCCTCTCGTGGAAGATGAAACGGTTTTGGGACGAAACCATGTCTGACCTGTGGGGCAAAATTGACGGGAAAATTGCCTGCGCTTTCTCGTCCTCAGGCGGTTGGGGAGGCGGTGCTGAGTTGGCTTGCATGTCTCTCTTGACAGTCTTGATGAACTTTGGCTTCCTCGTCTTCGGGGTCACCGATTATGTCGGCAAAAAGTTCACACTCCACTACGGCGCTGTAGTTGCTGGCGAACCCAGAACCGATTCGGAAATTGCCGCTTGCGAAAAATTGGGCGAGCGGTTGGCTCAGTGGGTCGCAGTTTTCTTTGACGGGCGGAAAGATTTGCACCCCGTGCTGACAAGGCAGGAGGAAGACGAAAATGAAGACGATGAATGACCCATCAACTGTCCAATTGGGCGTTGAGGTTTTTGCCCAGCGGGAAGACCTAAAATCCTTGCGGTTTGGCATGCTGACCAACGCTTTGGCAACCACCAGCGAACTTGTCCCTTCCGTTGACACTTTGATGGCTTCGGGATTTCAAATCGCTGCTCTCTTCGTCCCAGAACACGGTTTTTATGGTGCAGCGGTTGCGAGTGAAAGGGTTGCCAGTGGCTACGATGAGAAAAGGAAAGTCCCTGTCTTCAGCCTCTACGGCGAAACCCTCAAGCCATTTCCAGATTGGCTTTCAGGGCTTGACGCTTTGTTGGTTGACCTGCCCGATGTCGGCTGCCGATTTTACACCTACGCTTGGACGATGAGTTACTTGATTGAAGCGGCATCGGAAACGCAGTTGCCGGTTTTCGTCCTTGACCGACCCAACCCGATCAACGGTGTGCATGTTGAAGGCAAATGCCAAACCGAGATTGTCGGCTCACTTGTCGGACGCTTCCCTACCCCGATCAGACACGGTATGACTTTGGGCGAATTGGCGCTTTGGCTTCAGCGAAACCACTTTCCACAAGCACAAGTGAGCGTAATTCCTTGCGGAGGATGGAAGCGGGCTATGTGGTGGGACGAAACTGGTCTGCCTTGGGTTTCGCCTTCACCGGCGATGGCAACTCTTGACACGGCAACGGTTTACTGCGGCACTTGCCTTGTGGAGGGAACGAACCTATCGGAAGGGCGTGGAACTTCTCATCCCTTTGAGTGGATTGGAGCGCCTTTCGCTGATGAAGACGAAGTTGCCAACCTGCTCAACAAACTGGGCTTACCCGGCGTCAAGTTCAGACCGATCAGATTTGTCCCAACGACCTCAAAGCACGCAGGTGAAATTTGTCGCGGCGTTCAAGTCCATGTCCTTGACAGAAATGCCTTCTCGCCCGTCCGAACAGGACTTTGCCTTATCGCAGCCTTCAAAAGCCTCTACCCGCAGCATTTCTCTTGGCGCGCAGCGACTTTTGATCGCTTGATGGGCACGAAAGCGGTCCGAGAAACGATGGAGGAAACCGACAACCCAATTGCGGTGACACTGGAATGGGACTTAGAGCCGGATGAGGAATTCATGAAGCAGCGGTCAGAGTGCTTGCTTTACGAGTGAGCGTTAGGTTAGTGTCACCGAACCCTTTGCCGATTGCTTTGCGTAAAATTTTGCAAGGGTGAACTGTCGCGCTTGAGACGGCTCAAAGGGGGAACAAAGTTGTGCACCCGGTTTTGTTCAAACTTGGACCATTCACGCTCCGAAGTTACGGCGTGATGGTGGCATTGGGGGTTTTGGCGGCGATGTTTTGGACTCGGTTGGAGTTTCGCAGACGAAAGTTACCTGACGATTTGCTTTACGATTTGGTCGTCGCTGCAATTGCCTTAGGTGTCATCGGGGCGAGGCTGATGTATGTGGCATTGAACTGGCAATCTTACCGCACGAATTTGGTCGCAATCCCGATGATTTGGGCAGACGGTGGGCTTTCGTTTCACGGAGCAGTTGCTGGCGGGATTTTGGCTGGTTTGTGGTTGAGCCGACGATACAAAGTTTCGTTCTGGCGAATCGCCGACGCTGTCGCTCCGGGTTTAGCCCTCGGTCACGCTATTGGGCGAATTGGCTGCTTCCTTAACGGCTGTTGTTACGGTTTGCCAACGACGATGCCTTGGGGCGTTCGGTTTCACAACCCAGCCCTCGGCGTTGACACTTTGCCCAGCCACCCAACGCAACTTTACGAGGCAGCGGGCTTGCTGATTCTGTTTGTACTGCTTGCCCTTTACAGCCGAACCATTTCTCGCTCTTCGTCCCTCGCCCCTCGCCCCACATACGAGGGTGCAGTTTTCGTCTGGTGGGCGATTTTTTACTCGGTGCTTCGGTTCGTTGTGGAGTTTTGGAGAGCGGGTGTTACGGCTCAAGTGGTCAACGGTCTCACTCAGGCTCAATGGCTTTCCCTCACCATTTTCGCCGTCGCCCTTGCTTACCACCGTTGGCGGCTTAGGAAATGAGAAGCCAACTTCGCTACTTTTTGTGCGAACTTAAATGCCCGCATGCTTTCACACATTGACGAACTTCACTGCCTTTCAGCCCACTCCAACGCCTCTTTCAGCGAAAGCGACAAAACTTTGGAGATGCCTTCTTCTTCCATCGTGACGCCGTAAAGGTTGTCTGCGGCTTGGACGGTTATTGGGTTGTGGGTGATGACGATGAACTGAGTGCGGTCGGAAAATTCCCGCAAGAGCGAAACGAACCTGTCAGTGTTGGCGTCGTCCAAAGGTGCATCAACTTCGTCAAGAAGGACAAAGGGTGCAGGGTTGATTTTGAGGAGCGCAAACAGGAAACAGAGCCCGACGATGGCTTTCTCACCGCCTGAAAGGGAAAGCAAGTCCTGCTCAGCCTTGCCGGGCAATTTGACTTTGACTTCAACGCCGCTTTCCGCCAGAGTTTGCCCTTCGGTCAAAATCAATCGCCCTTCTCCGCCTTGCCAGAACCTTTGAACCATCTCGTTGAAGGTTTCGCTCACCCGCTCAAGAACTTCCTTAAACCTTTCCCTGAACTGTCGCTCAAGAGATTCCAAACCTGCAAGGAGTTCGCTGCGCGCTGCTTCCAAGTCAGCGATTTGAGTTTGCAGGAAGTTGATTCGTTCGTTGAGCCGCTCGTATTCGTCCAAAACGCTTAGCCTGACTTCGCCGAGTTCAGCCATCTCCTGCTTGATTCGCTCCAATTCGTCCAGAGCCGTTTGCTTTTGCTCAAGCCTTTGCGCTGCTGCGTGAGCCTCTTCAACAGAGACTTGATGCTCCTCTTGCAGCCTCCTTTCAATTTCAGTTCGCTCCGCTTCAGCCTGAGCCAACCTGACTTCACACTTGTGGACTTCTTCGGTTTGGAGCGACCTTTGTGCCGACAAACTTGAAAGCCTGCGCTCAATCTCCTCGCGCCGTTGCAGCAATCTTTTCCGTTCCTCGTGCCAGTTGCTCAAAGCGTCCTCCAACTGCTCCCTTCGCTTCCTGCACTCTTCAAGTTGACGCTCAAGTTCGGGCAACCTTTGGGTCAGTTCAGAGAGTTCACTCCCAATGTCCCGCTCTTCCTCACTCAACTCGCTTTCTTGCCTTTTCAGTTCGCTCAGCGCTTCTGTCAACTCGTTGACCCGTCGCTGCAAGTTTTCAAATTGCGTTTGCCATTGAGCGGCAACCAATTGGAACTGCTGCCACTGCTGGTTCAATTCGTCCCGATGCCGAATTGCCTCGGAGAGTTTCGTTTGAGCATCAATCAAGTTCTGTTGGGCGATTTCCCTTGCAGTTTCAAGTTGCGAAATTCGCTCACTGAGCGATTTCAGTTCTTGCTCCATCCCGTCAATTTCCCGCTGCAACCTGACTGCTTCGGCGTTAAGCCGCTCCAATTCTCTCTGCCTTCTTTCCCGCTCAGCGGCGATTCGCTTTGCTTCCTCGCTGAGCCGTTCGCTTGTGTGCTTTTGCTCTTCTCGTTTCCTCAACGCCGCAGCCAACTCGTTTTGCAAGGCTTCCGTTTCAGTTTCCGCTGACTTCAGTTGCTCTTCCAACTCCCTAACCTTCGCTTCCAGAACTCGGACTCGGCTTGACAATTCTTCTCGCTCCCTTTGCCGAAGGAACAGGTTGCCTGTCCCGTGAACGGTAGCACCACCCGAGATTGTCCCAGTGGGCGTAATCACTTCGCCCGAACGAGTGACAAACCTGACACCTTTGAACGATGTAGCCAATCGCCGAGCCGTTGCGAGGTCTTCAACGATGAGGGTGTTTCTGAGCACATGTCTGACGGCGGAAGCGAACCGTTCATCGGTGACTTGCACCAATTCGCTCGCCCAACCTATCACGCCTTCGGTTTCAATTGCTTTCAAATCGCTTTCGCCGTAACCCAATTCAGCCAGAAAATCAAGGGCGATGAAGGTTGCCCGACCAGAGTTGGTTGCCTTGAGGAACTCAATGGCTTCTTGGACTTCAGCGAAAGTTGGAGCGACAAGGTAGTTAGCGGCTGCGCCCAAAGCGCTCTCGTAAGCGATTTCAAGCCCTTGCGGAACTCGGATGAGATGGGCGAGCAGGTGGAATTCGCCTCTCAGCCTCCCGTCCCTCATCGCAGTCAAAACTGACCTCGCCCCTTGCGGAATCCCTGCCATTGACAACTCCATCTCTTCCAACGCTGCCAACCGAGCCCTCATAGCCGCCAGTTGCTCACGGGCTTGAAGGAGTTGGTTTCGCAATTCGTTGGAACGCTGCTTTTGCTCACCAAACTTTTGTTGCAGTTGCCTGATGAGCCTGTCAAGTTCTTCCGTTGAAAGGGCATGGTGCTGGGAAACCAGTTCGTCCCATTGACGCTGCAACTGAGAAAGCAACTCGCCCACACTTGCCATCTCTCGTTCCACTTCCGCTTGTCTGGCTCGCAACGATTTCAAAAGCGGTTCGTAGGACGCAAGTTGTGACTTGGCTTCGGTTAACGAGCGTTCAGCCTCAAAGTGCTCTTCCCGCGCCTGCCTGACCGTTTGTTCAAGTTCCTCAACGGCTTTCTGTGCTTTGTTCAGTGCCTCGTTCATCTGAGCCCCTTGTTCTTCAAAGAGCGACTTTTGGTGCTGCAAGGCGTCAAGTTGCTTTTGAGTTTCCGCCAATTCGGTGCTGAGCCGCTGCGACCTTTCAGCGATGTAGGCTTTTTGCTGCGAAATTTGAGAGCATCGTTGGGTCAGATGCCTTTGCCGCTCACGGCAAAGAGCGAGTTCGTTCTCCAACTCTTTCGCTTCCTCAAGGGCTTGAGCGGCTGAACTTTGAATTTCCTGCAAACTTTCCTCCATTCGCGCGATTGCCGCTTCAACCTCTGAGCGCTCGGAATTCGCCGCTGCAATTTGTTCGTCCGTTTCGGCAACTGCTTGCTGCAAAGCCGTTAATTCCTCTCTCAGCCTCTCAACCCTTCTCACCCTGACTTGATGCTCCCAACCGAGCAGGGCTATGTTCAACTCACGCTGTCGCTTCAAAAGTTGCTCATACCTTCTCGCCTTCTCAACTTCGGTGCTCAACGCTTCCCTTTGCCTCCAGAGTTCGGCAACCAAGTCACGAAGTCTTGTCAAGTTCTTTTCGGTTCGCTCCAGTTTCTCTAAAGCGTCTTCACGGCGAAGTTGAAACCTGTGAACGCCTGCCACTTGTTCAATGAACTCACGCCTTTCCTGCGGGGACAGGAAGACCAAGCGGTCAATTTCAGCCTGACCGATGAAAGCATAACTGTCGGCAGAAAGCCCCAACTCAAGGAGCAAATCTTGGACATCGCGAAGCCTGCACGGGACTCTGTTGATAGCGAACTGGCTTTCTCCCGTCCGCTTCAACCTTCGGGTGATGACGATTTCGGAGATGAGTTCGTAGGGGCGAATGACTTGAGAATGGCTTTCACCTTCGTCAGGCTCGTCCAACTCAAGGGTCAGTGAAACTTCAGCGATGCTCGCAGGTTTAACCCTGCCGTTGCCAGCGAAGAGCAAATCGGCAGCCTTCAACGACCTAAGCGCCTTCGTGCTCCGTTCGCCCAAGACCCAAATGATGGCGTCAAAGATGTTTGACTTGCCCGAACCGTTTGGACCGACAATGGCAGTTATTCCGGGCGAGAAAATCAAATCCGTCCGATTGGCGAAACTTTTGAACCCGAAAAGGCTTAGGCTTTTGAGCCTCATGGTCACACCTCAGCGATGAATGTGTCTCGTTCTCTCATTTTGCCTTCGTCTCGGAACTCATCAACCTTTCCAGCGCATCTTGTATTTTCGCCAACTCCTGCCTTGCGCTCACTGGGTCTTGCTCAACCAAAGCGGGCAGTTGCCTAAGGGCTTGTTGAAGGCTCTGCGCTTGAATGCGACCGCTATCGGAAAGCAAAGGTTCAGCATCCCTGAGCCACCTGCTCGCTTCATCCAACCTGAAGGCGACTTGATAGCGCTTAGGTGGGTCTGCTTGAAGGTCAACACTCGCATAGCCAAGTTCAGCCGCTGCCCGCTCAAGGAAAACTTTCCGAGCCGAAAAAACGGCGCTCTCAAGTGACGAAACTCTCTCGCTGAGTTCAGCGTTGGTTTGACGCTCGCGAACCAGTTGCACCGCTAAGGCAAAGGCAATTACGACCGAAATAGCAAACAAAACCCAACCGAGCAACAAGGTGAATGGTCGCGAAGGCACTGCAGGTTGCGGAGCAAAAGTCTCAGGAGCAACCTCTTTAGCGCCCTCTCGCTCATAAGGCTCTTGCTGACCCTGCCCGTTCCTTTCGCGTTCCTCATCCATCTACCATCCGCTCCTTTGAAAACTACGCAATGAGTGTTCGGGGTTGCGAGTTGAGAGTTGTGCGTTAAGATTTTTTCAAACACGCAACCCGCAACCCTAAACTTGCAACTTTGTCGTCAATAATTTTTGCACGCTCATTCAACCTTGAACTTCACCGAACGGCTCTCAAACTCGGTCTCTTCACCATCAAGCCAAGCGAAAAAGACGGTGCATCGGTCACCATCTTTGAGCACAAAACAGTTTTGCAACTCGCCTTCAATGCCTCTTATGGCAACGATACCCGCTTTCGTGTGCAAGCGGATTTGCGGGTCAGTTTTGTTAAGGGGCAACTGCCTTGATTGCCAATCTCGCTCACCAATTTCAGGGACTTCATGCCATCCCTTGACAGTGTTGACGGCAACTTTCTCAACGCCGACGAAGGTCAAAGTTAGCGCCAAAAATGCCCTCACTTTCCGCATCGGTTTTGAAGGCTCAACGCTTGCTCGGATAACGAAGCCATCGCCGTCAATTTCGTAACTCAATCGGTAATTCACTCTCGGGTTCAAGTTCCACCAATGTCCAGCCCAAGTTGTTGAGAGCGCACCTTCAAAAGCGACGCCGTTAGGCAACAATTCAACCTTGTCGGGTAAACGGCAAGCGCTCGCTCGCCCGACAGTCCTCACCAATCGCCTCTCACCTTCAGCCCTCCAAGCCCCTCCCTCATCGTGCTCAGGGAAAATGCCATAATCGCTGTAAAGTTCGCTCCCAAGCAAAACCGTTTGTCGCTTGTTGCCATCAAGCAGTTCCATCCTGATGGGCAAACCTCCGAGCGAACGGGCAATGGTCAAGCGAAACTTTCCTGCGCTCAGGGAAATGTGGGCGCTTGAGAAGGAGATGAAGGGCGAAAGACGAGTGAAACGAGCAGCAGGTTTTTGGTCGTAAGCGAGCCTGAAAGCGATGCTGCCTTGTTCGTTGGGAGGAATTCGGACGACGAAGGTTTCGTCAGGATAAAGCCAAACTTGAACGACACCACCTCGCCAATCCATCAGCGTCCACCAACTTCCGTCGGGGAGTTGGACACTGACGGGAGCATCAGAAAAGGCTGGTGGAATGCGTGAAGAATCCCAAAGCAATTGTGGTCGCTCATAAAGCAATTGTGGTCGCTCATAGCGAATAACCGTTCCCTCTCCGATTTTGCCCTCAACTGTTGCGATGTGCCAACTCTTTGGCTTGACGAATTTGAACTCCCAAGCGAAGTCGTGTCGGGCAAGTTTGACGGGAAGTTTCAACTGCAGTGTTGCCTCGTAGTCCCAAAAGTTGCCTTGTTTCGCCCAGCGCCAATGGATTTCAGCAACGGTTCTGACGACAGCACCCATTCGCCTTTTGACCGCCAATTTTCCGATAACCTCATTTTCGCTGCGCTTGATTTCTGCGACCTCAAAAGGCAACCTTTCGCCTGGAGCGATTTTGAACTCGCCTTCATCCCACTGACCCATCACGAAGTTGCCGACCTTGAAAAACCCTTCGTCGGAGATGGTCACAGGTTGAACGGTGACTAGTTCAAGCCTTTCGGGCTTTGGGGCAAGTTTCTTTGCTCGGGTCGGGTCGGAAAGGAGTGCCAGTTCAAATGCTGACAAAGTCAGTTCCACCGTGCCCTTTCGGACTTTGTGAACTTCTCCCGTCCATGCGTCACCGACTTGAGACCAATTTTGCATCGGTGATGGCAACCTGACTTTGACGGTCACTGGGTTGCTTTTCAAATTCACCAACGCAACGGTGTGAGAGTTGCCCCAAAATCGGTGGACAGCGAAAACTGCATCGTCACTTACCGAAACGGACAAGTAATCGGCTTCGCCGTCCCTTAGTTCCCTCAATGCGGAACGAAGTTTCATCAGCCGAGCGATGAAATCGGTCATGCCGACATCTTGACCTTCGTAAATGAAAGGCACACCCTCGCTAAGCGCGCAAACTGCGAACATCGCTTTGGAGTAACTGAAACCCAACCGACTTTGGACATCAGGGTTGTCGTGGTTTGCGAGCCAGCGGACAATCCGCCTTGAGCCACCTTTCGGGAATGTGTATCGCTGATGCTGAAGCCAACGGCGCAATCTTGGGACGAACTCTTCTGGCAGCATCGCCATCAACCGCATCGCTGCAAAGTAGAAGGGGAAGCCGTAGTCAAAATCGCCGTGAACGACAAAGGGCGGACCTGACGCTTCAGGGTAAAACAGTGCTTCGCCACGAACCTTTTTGACAGCGTTTCTGGCTTCCTTGAGAACTTGCAACCCTCCCCAAAGCCCTGATTGGCTTGGTCGGCGTCTTGGGTAAGGTTGTTTGACGACAGCCCAGTTGGGTGGACCGCCACCAGCGACATCAATGCGCCAACCGTCAATGCCGAACTCACGGGCAAAATGTTCTGCCACCTTCGCCATGTAAGCAATCCAGCCCGGATGGGCGTAGTCAAAAGCGTAACAGCCCCACCAGTGAATTGGTCGCCCCTGCTCGTCAGCGCAAATCCAATTGTCTAAGTCCGCATCAAACTTTCGCCTTTGCTCCTTCCCGAGTTCGCTTTCAGGTCTCGGTCCGTGTGGGATTAGGTCAAGCAAGACCCGCATGCCCAACTTGTGTGCTTCGGCAACCAGAACTTTCAACTCGTCGGCAGTTCCGACTTCAGGGCGAATGGCAAAGTAGTCAAGGGGAGCGTAGACGCCCGGCGTGTAAGGCGGTAACCAAATCGTCTTGACACCCAATTGCTTCAAATGCGGGAGCAGGCGAGTGATGTTTCGGTAAGTGTGTTGAACTGCAGGTTCGTAAAAAGCGCCGTCAAAAGCGTCCTTTGGCGTGTCCTGAAGTGGTCTCAAACCCAGCAAATCCCAAGCGTGCCAAAGGCTTTCCAGCAACCTTTGCTCATCACCTTCAGCCACGATGAAAAACTGAGTTCCCAACTCGGCGCTCCAACCCTTGCTCGCTCGGTCTCGGACTCCAAGCCAATGCCAAGAGCGGAACAGGGGACAAGGGACAGGGGACACGGGCTTAGGATTGTCAATGGTTTCGGCGTTGACGGAGAAGTGTTCGGTTTCGCTGTAGAAGGCAGCAGCAATTCCGAGTTTTTGGGAGGGCGAATGCAAGGCGCACCAAGCACCCGTGCCCATGTCAACGCTGAAGCGTGGTCTTTGGCTGATGGGAACTTGCAGGAAGTCAAAAGAAGGGCTCAGAACAACGGCATCTTCGCCCAACCCAACTGCCGGGAGAAGGAACAACATGCCGTCAAGTTTTGGGCTTCCGCTGCCTTCATACTCAAGAACCACATCCTTTCGCAAAATTCCACCCTTGCCCAGTCGGTAGCGAGTTGTAACCGTAAAGTCCCCAATTCGGGCAACGAAGTCAACTCGGTTACCTCGGCGTTGCACCTTGAGCGGTTCGGTTCGCAAATCCGTTTCGTGCCACCATTTGCCATCAACCCTCAAACTGACTGGCAGTTTTGTGGGCTGTAGGGGAAGGGGGCGATTGCGAACGGTTATTGCGACGATGTTGCCCAGCCTATCAAACCGAAAAGAAACTTGTTCGTCCTTCAGCGTTAATTCCTGAGCGTGCAAAACCGTTGCCAACGCCATCACCAACCCCATCAACTTGAACATGCCCCAAATCACCTCCCATTTTGGCGCTTTGAATTCTAAAGCGTCACCTTTCGCTCGTCACAGAGCAGGACAAAACGGCAGTGAATGGCGAGTAGCGAACAGCAGGACTTTGACCACCCACCCGAGGCGGGTGACTACGAAATGAAAGCGAAGGCAAAAACCTGCTAACTGGGTTGAGGGTTGTGGGTTGAGAGTTGCGGGTTAGGTTTTTCTACGAACGCGCAACCTGTAACTCGCAACTTTTCAAGTTAGCCTACTTTAGCAGGCTTCGTTTCGTAGACACCGACTTCAGTCTGTGGACGAGTCGGAAAACGGCGGCGAATGGCGAATTAGAGAATGGCGAATGGTGAGCGGCGAATGGCGAGTAGCGATTGGCGAATGGTGAGACAGCAGCGAAATGATGAAGGTAGCATTGGGGCTTGTCCCGACAGCATTTAAACGACTGCAATGGAAAAAGCGCTGGCTGTAAATGGGTGATTGAGAGGGTTATCCTTTCGCCATTTGTTGCTAAGCCGTTTAACTCCTGCGCTTTGGCGGTCGCCCCCGCCTTCCCTGCCCTTCCCCAAGCGTCACGAAGACTTCATCAGCCGATACTTCTGCTTCACTGAGGATGTGAATAGCCTTTCGGACACAATTTCTGGCGCTGAAACAAGTTTCCACTTTCCAACCCTCACCGATGTCTCTCGGACTTATCCCTTGCCCACCGCGCTGGATCAACTTGCCCAAAGGCAACTTCCCTTGCTGTTGCAACCTCGGCAGCACCCACTTGGCAACTGCAATGAGCAAGTCCTTCCATGCCTTCAGGTTCTCTTGTTTTCCGTCTGGGAAGTGAATGGATGCAGGAGGGCTTTGCCCGCTTTGCATCTTCTTGAGCAATTCTGGCAACGGCAACAATGCTTCAGGCTGCGATGTGCGCTTGCGCCCTCCTTCGTCGTGAGGCAGTTGTTCTGAGGAAGGCTGAATTACTGGTTGCTGTGCAGGTTTCACCTCTGGCATTGCGGGTCGCCAAAGGGCAAGCAACTGGCGGGCGGCATCGCCGAGGTTGTCACTTTTCAACTGAATGCGGAAAATCTCTTTGCCGCCCATCTCGCGCAGGTCATGTAACTCCCAGACATCGCCGTCAGTGATCGCGTAGAAGGGCACTTTGTTATGCCAACAATAGCGGAAACCTTCGCTGCGAGCCCTTTCAAGGTCACTCCCCAAGGGCTTTGCTTCCACCATGACTATTGGTTTACCGTTGTGCTTAAGTGCGTAATCAGGGCGACCAGTCTCGGTTCGGGGTTCAGGTTCCACTTGCTCAGGGTCTTCGGTGTCCCAGCCGAGGGCACGAAGGATAGGGTCAACGAGAGCGTAACGGGTGAGCATCTCGTTCTGGCGGAGTTGGCTTTCGTGTCGCTTGATCCGCTCCCGCACCCGCTTAATGGCTTCTAACAACTCCCGCATCTTTCTCACCCCCAACCGAGTGTGTTCTAAAGTTCCGATTTGCCCATCCTGTTACAGGCTTCGTCAATTTTTGGAGGGTCGGGCTTCTGCCCGACCGTAAAATCTCGGCACGGCAGGAGCCGTGCCTTCCGAAAAAACCGATTGGGCTCAATTTGTCACTGAGCAATAGCGGTGGCGTCAGGGCTTTTCCATGGCGGATTTAAACGAAACTCGCTACCAACTACTGGCTCACACTTCATCCCGACCCGTTATCCGGCTCGGCGCAACTGTTGTGTGACAATTTCAGGAACTTTGCGCAAGGCGTCTTGCAGTTTTGCTGGGTTTCTTCCGCCTGCTTGGGCGAAGTCGGGGCGACCTCCACCACCGCCATCGGTCAACTTCGCCACTTCACGGACCAAGTTGCCAGCATGTCCGCCTTTTGCGACGATGTCTTTTGTCACCTTGCTGACCAAAAGGACTTTGCCGTCATCAACAGTGCCCAAAACGATGACACCTGACCTAAGCCTAACCTCAAGTTCGTCAGCGAGCCTGCGAAGAACAGCAGGCGAAACGCCAGAAACAATCCCCGTCACCACTTTGACGCCTGCGACTTCCTGAACCTGCTTCATCAATTCGTCAACCTGCTGTAACGCTCTTTGCTCTTCAGCCTCCTGCAACTTCCGCTCCAAGTCTCTGATGCGTTCGTGCAAATCGTTGATAGCAGCAATTACTCTGTCGGGCGAAGTTTCCAACGCTTCGGCGGCTTGTTGCAGCCATTGCCATCGTTCCTCATACCACTGCCTCGCCCTTTCGCCCGTGTAAGCGTCAATTCTTCGGATGTTTGCGCCGACGCTTGTCTCGGAGACAATTTTCAGCAGCCCAATTTCAGCGGTGTTGCTCAAGTGCGTCCCACCGCAGAGTTCCGCTGAAACACCGTCAATGCGGATAACCCTCACGATTTCGCCATACTTTTCACCAAACAACGCCATCGCGCCCATCGCTTTCGCCTCTTGCAGAGTAGTCTCAAAAGCCTCAACGGGATATGCTGCCAAGATGTTTCGGTTGATTTCGTCCTCAATGGCTTGCAACTCCTCGGGCGTTAGCGGTTTGGGATGCGTGAAGTCAAACCTGAGCCGGTCAGGTTCAACGACCGAGCCTGCTTGAAAGACATGTTCACCCAAGATTTTCCGAAGGGCTGCATGGAGCAAGTGAGTGGCTGTGTGGGCTCTTCGGATGGCTTGCCGTCGCTCAGCGTCAACTTGAGCCCAAACGACAGCACCTTCGGTCAAAAACCCTTTCTCCATGGCGACCTTATGAGCGATGACATCGCCGAACTTCTGCGTGTCCAAAACCCTCGCAATTGCCTTTGCCGTTTCCTCGTCCCTCGCCCCTCGTCCCCCGTCCCAAACAATCACGCCCGTATCGCCGATTTGCCCACCGCCTTCGGGATAGAAAGGAGTTTTGTCAAGGACGACCCAAACTTCGTCGTCTTTTTGCTTGATGGCGATGACTGTTGCCTCACACGCCAAAACTCCGTCAGGTTCGGGCATTCGTCCGATAAAGGGAGTTGGTGGCAATCCTTCAAATTCGCCCACTTCAAAGGGCGAAGTGAACCGCATCCGTTCACGGGCTCTTTGCCGCTGCAACTCAAGTTCCTCGTTGAAGCCTTCCTCGTCAACGGTCAAGCCATGTTCGGCGCAAATCTCTTTCGTCAACTCCAACGGGAAGCCATAGGTGTCGTAGAGGGTGAAAGCGTCGCGACCACGCAAAACCGTTTCGCCCCTTGCCTTCGTTTCGG
>Ga0197144_100546_pt1 | contig 15625 bp, 12 predicted proteins | sample GBS85_MetaG_FD_148670 | JGI IMG/M metagenome (GOLD analysis project Ga0197144, IMG submission 148670) | Sediment microbial communities from Great Boiling Springs, Gerlach, Nevada, United States - GBS 85_MetaG | ecosystem: Environmental > Aquatic > Thermal springs > Hot (42-90C) > Sediment...
ACTTCCCAGTACCAGGCTCACCAGTAATAGCAACCCAACTACCCTTAGGAACACCACCTTCAAGAGCCCCGTCAAGCTCGCTAATACCAGTAGATACCCTCACAACACCACCATAACCCAAACCAGCTAACCACCACTAAAACATACAATTAAACCTAGCTTAATAGTGTTAAAATCACATCGCAAAGAATGATACTCTAAGCACCTTAAACAGAAGCGTATCTAGAGATTAACAGTTTAAAACCACACATTCACCCCCATACCCTTACCCTCAAACTAAGCCTCTTACACCTCCTAGGGGGATGATGGGTTCACATACTATAGAGTTACGGTTATCTTAAACTAGGAAGAATTAACTTTAAAAAGGAAACATTTAAAAGAGAGCTCATGCCTTATGAGAACTTGATGTCTTTGAATGTGAGTATCGCTTTTACCTCAGGCTTTAAGGAACCTATTTTCCTTAGGTTTGCTCGTGTAAGCTTGTAGTCCGGGTTCTGTGCTACTGGTTCGACGCTCGGTGTTGTGACAGCGTTCGCACCGGTACTATATGGATGAGCCATGATTAGGAATGTGGCGCCCGGCTTTACCATCCTACTTATCCATACTATGGCTGGTACTGAGCCGTGTATGTTATATACTACGACTATATCTCCGTTCTGTAGACCCTCCCTCTGGGCATCTTCAGGGCTAATCTGTATGAAGGCGTAAGGCCATCTCCTGATAAGCACTTCTGAGTTGGGATCCATGTAGCCTGTTTGCCAGATTTCATTGTAACGGCCGTTTAACACCCAGTACCTGTAATCTTTCATCAGCTCAGCTACGTATGGTGGATAGCCTAGCCATAGGGACGGCCAGGACTTTAGCTTGCTTACAGAATACCCTCTAGCCTTCTCCGAGTCTATAAGCTCAATCCTCCTTTCAATGGTGCCATCCGGTCTAGCTATGACAACCTCCTCTCTATACTGTGGGTTCAGCGACGGCTCCATGAGGTTGACAATTCCTCTAGCTTCTACAGAGCCATCCGGGTTTATATTTAGCTCTCTTAACGGTAGAACGACCCCTACTGTTCTAAACTTACGGAGAATGTTTAAATCTAGTTTCTTAAAGGCAGGCGTCCAGTACTGTACCTCCCACCCAACACCTAGCCTAGCGAAGGTCTCATCAGCGTTTGCTATGTACACCTTGAATATCTCATTTTCAACCTCCACCCTCGGGTCTCTAGCATTCCTTTCCATAGCATCCCAAATAGGCTGGAAAGCGTTACGGAATCTTCGAGCCACAGGGTCTTCTCCTCTACCCTCAGCTTCATAGAGCTCTACGATCCTCTTAGCAACCATAGCGTATATCCACCAGTCTGGTTTAGCCTCACCTGGCGGGTCGAGCCATGCATCAGATATCCTAAACCTTCTCTCATGGACTGACATTCTGACATCCGGTACTTCTCCGTTATTAAATGCTGCTGGTAAAACTACATGAGCATCTTCTACCATGAACGTTGGGTAGATATCTTGTACGATAACGAAAAGACCACCTGTCTTCTCTAAGGCTTCTAGTACGAGTTTAGCGTACTCCTCTGAGGTAGGTCTTGTTGTGACCGGGATGTCCAGTACCCTGGTATCATACTTTTCCGAACTATCTCTTGCAACTGTTTCAGCGAACTGTTGGGCGAAAACATAGCGCGTTAGCCTCCAAGACCTTTCACTAACAGCCGCCTTAAGCCTGTGAGCTGCTGGTGCTAACTTATAGTTATCCATATCATGCACCCATAAAACCCTACCTTCGCCACCCTCCAGCCTGAAATCTGTTGTAGGCATGTAGCGATCTGCTATAGGCCATTTCGTGTTATAGTAGCCATCTGTGTAGACTTCGGAGTACCATTCTTTAAAGAGCCTCACGTAATCCTGATAGGTTTTCAGCTCAACCCCCTTTAGCTTTGCGAAATTCCACGGGCTCAGGTGGAATCTCTCCTTAACCCATGGTGGTGGAGGCGGCTCCGGCCCTGCATAACCCTCCTGATGTCCTCCCTGCCTCTGACACCCCGTTCCAGGAATGCCTCTAAACGCTCCAGTCATAATGCATAGGTCGACGAGCGCGTATATCGACCTGTAGTTCTGATTCCAGATAATGCCTTTCTCGTACATAAGCCATACTCTCTTGGGGTAACCGCCGGGCTTGGGGGCACCTAGGATCTCTGCTACCCTCTCTATATCCCTTCTCGGGATACCAGTCACCCTCTCGGCCTCAGCAAGGTACTGGTCAAGGGTTTTCCTGTTAATCTCCAGAGCCTCCTCCAGGTAGAGTCTCCACGCATTCTCATCCCACTCGAAGCCCTTTTGAGTAGCATTCCTGTACACCTGGATTATACCGTCCACCACGCTCCTATACCTCTCGTATATGACACGAGCTATAGCATTAGCTAGAACGATGTCTGTACCCGGCTCAGGGGCTAGGTGGATTACGCGGTCTCGTGCGGCTGCCCTAGCAGCCTCTACAGTCTCCGTTTTCCTAGGATCAACTATTATCATGTAAGTATCGACTACAGGCTCTCCACCGAACCATCTCCTCTTCTCATCAACAGTTGCACCTATTAGGTTAGAGAGTGCATGCTCAGTAAACATAACAGTACCTGTTACATAGGGGTTAGCACCCCAGAATACAATCACATCCGCTAATCTGAGATCGTGGAGGGAGTTATTCATCGCCCCAGGGCCTGCATCCCCAATAGCCGGGTTCTCTGGGCCGAAGAAAGGCCTATTATGTATCCTAGCGAAAGCTGTTCTAACACCGTAGAAGAAGAAGAGACCGGCCGTAACGTTTTCAATCATACCACCGCCGCCACCACCACCATGATCCATACGATGAGCGAACACAGCGTGACCCTCCTTACCCATCGGGCCGTCAACCCCCCACCTGTCGATTACCTCCTTAACTACACGGGCTACAAGGTCTATAGCGTAATCCCATGTTACAACCTCAAGCCTGCCTCCGAATCTAACCATGGGGAACTTGAGTCTCCTTGCCCCAGCTACATTCCATGGAGACCAATTCCTCTCACCGTTAGTACCACCTCTTATAGAGTGGTTACCCATGTTGATCGGACATTCAGGTGATGGTATTTGGGCTACATACACTTCCTTCCACTCACCAGTATTCCTACCCTTAAGCCAATCACGTCTAATAGTCCTAACCACCATTGCCTCAGAGATCCACGGTGTTCCTGTCTTGTGTGAGAGCACTGTTATACGGGTAAAGTCTGTAGAGTCTGGTTTAAGCTCTCTCTCGTATACTGTATCTCTAATCCTGTAAACTACCCCGTGATCCCCCGGTTTTAACCCACCCTCTTCACCAGCAGGCCAGACATACACGTCATAGCCACAGCCTACGTTACAGAACTGACATACTGTTGTATACCTCTCAGCCCTAGGAGAAGGGATGACCACCTTACCCATATAGCGGAACGACATGGCCTAAACACCCCCAATATTCTTAACCCTCCCATATACAAGCTGGTTTATCCCTACAGCGTATATATCGCCTGTCCTCTCATCGAACTCCAACATAATCTGTGGTAGGAATTGAGTAGCATGACCGGATACCACCTTACCCCCACGTGTTAAATCAAATTGCGTATAGTGAAGCAAGCATACAGCACAGTTAACCTGTTGATCGTACACAAGAGGTCCACCCATATGAGTACAAATGGGGACGAAAGCTACAATATCACCGTCAGGTCCGACACCACCAACAGCCCTCTCCCCTAGCTTTACAATCCACACGTTGAAATCAAGATACTGTCTCGTTAAAGGCTCCCTAAGCCTAAGCTCCCTTACATTAGCAAGCCTAACCCTAGGATACCTTTCGAGAGGAGGCGGTGGAGACGGCGGAACTACAGTAACGGTTTCAGTAACTCTTTGCGTAACAGTCTCAGTAACAACCTTCTCCTCAACCCTCCTAGGTGACAGGAGATACCCCAAAACACCACCTGCAACTAAACCGCCAATAGCGGCAATAACCATGCGACGTGTAGAGTCAACACCACTACCCTCCTTTCTCTCTTCACTCATGTATCCCACCTTTACGCTCCGCAATAACTAAGCTAAGGGGGTATAAATACGTGTGTTAATACGTTTCCTAAATATTGATATTATTATGATTATGAGTAATACGTCTAGATATAAAATTTCAAAATATAATATAAACCATATGGTGATGAACTTAAAATGTGTAGAGAGCATTTGCTCGAGGTTGCAGGGTTACTTGAAGATTACGGATGAGAGGACCTCCTCACTCTAGAGGGAATCTCGCTCCTTCAGGGCGGGAAGGAGGTCAGAGTTAGATAAACTGTTAGCAGTAAAGATTTGGGGGGCCTACAAGCCTAAAAGCTTCCTAGCATCCTCAACATATCTCCTAGCTTTCTCTAATTCAAACTCTACATCGTTAATGTCTACGAGCCCCTCGTAGAATACCATCTCATGTAGGTTTCTCTCCCTAGCAGAGTATCTATCCCTAAACCCTAAGCTCTCCACTTCAGGCTTTTCTCTCTCAAGCTCCCTTAGCAGCCGCCTCCTCTCCCAATGGCTAGATGGAGTTTTACCTAGGTAGTGGAGTATTAGAGCATTAGTAGCCTGGATAACAGCGTTCCAAGCTTTTTCAGTAGCATCTCTAACCCTCACTATATCGTTATTTGCAACACCATCTCTAAACTCCCTTAAAGCCTCCTCAACAAACTTCATAGCATCGTCAATGTAAACTTTAACCTTAACCTCTACGTTCAAAACACGAACACCCACATGATACTACTATAAGTAACCTTAAAGCCTATCACCTACATACAAAGCCCTAAGACCCCTGCTATCCTCTAACAAGCCCTTGACAAATGCTATCGCTACCACTACTATGGAGTAAGTTATTTACAAGTAGTCTATATTGCTAGTTTTTATAAATTCTAAGATGTAATAGTCCTGTGGAGTTATGGTTTGAGTGTAGGCTATGATCCTATAGCTAGGGCTTTGAAGGTTAGAAGTTTAGTTTGTAGGAGCTTGGATGGCGTTGAGTCTAGGTTGTATTACAGGTTTAGAGCTGATAGGTGGTATGGTGGTATTGCTACTGGAGATGTGATTGGATGTAATCTCTCCTGTATTTTCTGTTGGAGTTGGAGGTTTAAGGATAACCCTAATCTTGGGAGGTTCTACGAGCCTGGTGAGGTTGTTGAGAGGATGGTGTCTATAGCTAAGGGTAGGGGGTTTAGAAGGGTTAGGCTTAGTGGTGGTGAACCTACGATATGTAGAGAGCATTTGCTTAAGGTTGCAGGGTTACTTGAAGGTTATGGTTTAGAGTTTATCGTTGAAACTAACGGTTTGCTACTAGGCTATGATAGTGGTTATGCTAGGGAGCTCTCTAAGTTTGAGAACGTGGTTGTTAGGGTTTCGTTTAAAGGTGTGTCTAGTGATGAGTTTCATAGGTTGACTGGAGCTAAACCTGAGTTTTACGAGCTCCAGTTTAAAGCCTTGGAGAACCTTGTTAAAGCTGGTTTTGAGCCCGGCTATAGGGTTTACCCTGCCGCTATGATTGGTTTTAGTAGCGATGATGGTATAAAGGTTTTCCTGGAGAAGCTTAAGAGCATAGATCCGGTTTTCACCGACGTTGACTGGGAGTACGTTATACTGTATCCTCACGTTAGGGAGAGGCTTGAAAAGTTTAAGGTTAAACCCTTGAGAGCTGTAGACCCTAGAGGGGTCCCAGCTGATATGATCTAGTGCATACACCTCTCAAACTACATAAGCTACAAGCTCTCCTCCTACAAAACCTTTTAACATGAACATAGGCTACCGTTTGAAACCAGCCTGTAAGCCTACCGAGACCCCCTCTAAGCCTAGCCTCAATACACCTACCTCTAAGAGGGCAAACACTACAATTGTAAACCATACAATACCTCTTAACAGGTTTTAACCGTGAACCTTCAAACCCCATGTTATTAAGGAAAACTTCGAGATTAACGTCAACTGGAGCGTAGCTCGTATCTAGGAGAACGTGTAGTAGGTAGGAGTAGAACGTTTTAGGCCCAACACCATTACATCTAAAAAGACCCCTAGCACCACCAGCACCCTCTAGAGCCTCCCCTCTAACGCTAAGATAGCATGATATAAGCTGTGGTAGCAGAGCTAGATGAAAGCTTCTAGCAACCTTTACCAGGAGCTCCCCAGGGTTTACGCCAGCCACCCTAGCGATATCACCGTAAAGCTCAATAATAGATCTAAGCCACCTAACACTATTAACGTGGTAATCAGTCCTCCTAGACAAGACTATGGATGTAAAGATAGCTACATCATCTAGAGGTGAAACACTAAGACTGAAACCAGGATAGAGTTCTAGAAAAGCTAGAACAATAGGTTTAAAAACACTAGATACCTCCCTCACGTAAAGCCAAGGATCAAACCAAAGCCCCAAGACGTAGCTAGAGTAATCTAAACACCTACGATCCTCGTGGCGGACAATATAACCGTTAGAGTAAACATTAACCCTAAGACCGCTACAAAAACCATACCTCTTAACAAGCCATGAATCACCAACATCAAAAAGAGGAAGAGCAAAAGAAGGATAAGTTAGAACATCTATGTTACTAACACGGTTAACTCTTAAGTGTAACTCCAAACCTAACCCTAGTTTAGTAACTAGACAGTAGTCTATATAAGTTTAACTTTAAATAAGAAGTAATAAAGAGTGTGAGAGCGGGGGGTGCGTATGAGCCTTGATGTCACGTAGAGATTTTATAAGAATCGTAGGAGCTGGAGTTGCAGGTCTTGCCGTAGGCTCTGTTCTAGGATGGGTTCTAAGGTAATTGAACCTCTAGGTAGTAATGTTTGGATGAGTAAGGGGCTGTTTTAATGCTCACGGTGGTTTAAGTTGTTCTAGAGTTGCTGGGAGTGTTGATGCTTTGTGCTTATTTAGCTAGCTGTGTTGATCCTCCTACTGCTGGTGGTAGTATATCGATTCTATCTCCGGGTTTTACTCTATGGTTTAGGTTTTCTACGGATTCTCCGTTGACTAGTAGTATGTAGCCTTGTTTTAGTGTGCCGTTTTCCTCAGCTATTGTTTCTAGGAATTTCTCGTTTAGTTTGTTGAGGTTTTCTAGTAGCTTTCTTAGTGTTATCTCTGTTTCTACGTTAATCTTGAATTCTCTTATGTTTAGCATCTCGGAGAGCCTGCCGTATACTTTAACCTCTACCTCCACCCCGGCCCCCCCTACTCCTTGTTTCCGCTTGTGAGCTTAATTGTTTTGTATGTACATTTATTTATACTCCCTTGAGGCTACCTTAGTTGTTTGAGGTTTAGGGTGTCCTGGCTTGAAGGGTTGGTGGGGTAGGGCTCTCTGGGTTGACCTTGGTAGTGGTGATGTTAGGGTTTGGGAGTATCCTAGGGATTGGGCTGTTGACTACATTGGTGGTAGGGGTTTCGCTGCTAGGATCCTCTGGGAGTTCATGCCTCAGGGTGCTGACCCCCTGGGCCCTGATAACCTTCTTATATTCGCTGGTGGCCCCCTCTCAGGCTCGGCTGTTAACGCTGGTAAGATTGTTGTTGCAGCTAAAAGCCCGCTAACAGGCGGTTATGGTGATGGTAATATTGGGAGCTTGTTTGCTACAAACCTTAGGAAGGCTGGTTTCGACGCTCTGGTTATCAGGGGGAGGGCTAGGAGGCCCTCCTACATATACATTGAGGATGGGAAGGCTTACATACTACCGGCTGAAGCCCTCTGGGGTAAGAGTGCTTTTGAGTGTGAGAGGAGGCTTAAGGATGTCTATGGTAAGAGTGCTGGTGTTATATGCATTGGACCTGCTGGGGAGAACCTAGTTAGATACTCGGTTGTGGTATCTCAGGAGGGTAGAGCTGGTGGCAGACCTGGCATGGGGGCTGTTATGGGTTCTAAGAAGCTTAAAGCTGTTGTAGCCCTAGGGGGCATGGAGCCCCCTCTAGCTGAGCCTAGAGATGTTAAGAGGCTTTTCACCGAGTCGGCTAAGGATATTAAGGGTAAGGAGGGCTACCCGTTCTGGATCAGGCAGGGTACTATGATGACCGTTGAGTGGAGTCAGAACGCCTCAGTGCTACCAGCGTATAACTTCAGGGAAGGTGTGTTCGAGTACTGGAGGATGATCGACGGTTACTCGATGGAGGCAGCTAAGGTAGCTCAGAGATCATGCCCCATATGCGTTATGCCTTGTGGTAACGTTGTTAGAGACTATGAGGGTCTACTGGCCGAGCTAGACTACGAGAACGTAGCTATGCTAGGGTCAAATATAGGTTTAGGCCACCTGGGCTACGTATCTAAGCTTAATAGGCTTTCAGACGAGCTAGGCTTAGACACCATATCGCTCGGGGCGGTCCTAGGCTTCGCTATGGAGGCTACGGAGAAGAAGCTCCTAGATGATGGTATTGAGTGGGGTGATCATAAGAGGGCTGAGGAGCTCGTAGAAGATATAGCCTATAGGAGAGGCCTAGGATCCCTCCTAGCCGAGGGTGTTATGAGGATGTCAGAGAAGCTAGGGGGAGGATCCCGGGAGTGGGCTATGCACGTTAAAGGGCTGGAGATATCAGCTTACGACTGCCACGTCGCGCCGGCAATGGCCCTAGCCTACGGTACATCGCCTATAGGGGCTCACCATAAAGATGCATGGATAATAGCTTGGGAGGTTAGAACAGGGAGGTTCGAGTATAACGAGGCTAAGGTCGATAAGCTTATTGAAATGCAGAGAATTAGAGGTGGAATATTCGAGACTATGGTAGGCTGCAGATTCCCATGGGTTGAGCTAGGCTTCAACCTAGAATGGTACCTTAAAGTCTACAAGGCTGTTACAGGCTACCAGATAACATTCGACGAGTTCTACGAGGTAGCAGATAGGGTGTACACGTTGATAAGAGCCCTCTGGATAAGAGAGCTCAAAGGATGGAGTATAGACATGGACACACCCCCAATGAGATGGTTTAAGGAACCTCTAACCAAAGGACCGCTAGCAGGAGGTAAACTAGACTACGATAAATACCTATGGATGCTAAGGAAATACTATGAGAAGAGAGGATGGGATGAGAGAGGAGTTCCTAGAGAGTCTACGCTAAGAAGGCTAAAACTAGACTACACAATTGGAGAACTATCTAAATACGTAAGCCTACAACCGTAAAAACCAGCGGGAGCCAAATGTTGAAGAGCTACCAGCCCCAGGTAGGAGCTCCTCTAACGAGTTTCACGTAGGGTAACCGTTGTTCAACCTCTTTAGCATAAACCGTGTTTAGACACCATCTCCTCCAGCACCCTCTTCATTGCTCTAGCGTTTTCTAACATGTAGTGGTTATTATTGAAGAACACGTAGACCCTCTCAGGTCTTAATTCTATGATGGCTTCAGATAGCTCCCTTAACTCCTCTAAACTATAGTCGTAGAGGTACCATTCACTTCTACCATGTAGTCTAAGGTATATCGTATCCCCGGTCTTCCAAATCCACTTCCCAATAGGGGAGTCTATGGAGACTAATGTTGCCCCTAGATCCTCGATTAGTTTAACCGTAGCATCGTTAAACCACGATGTATGCCTAAACTCTACTGCTAACCTCTCCTTTAGATCTAAGCTTTTAATGAAATCAGCTAACCTAGCTTTTGAACCGTGTGTTGATTTGAAGTTTGGCGGTAGCTGTAGGAGGTAGAAGTCTATAATGCTGTCTATAGGTTTAAAAGTGGACTTAAACCTATCCCAGAGCTCTAAGGCTCTACCGGATAGCTTGTAATAGTGTGTTATGTACTGAACAACCTTAACAGACCATCTTAGACCTCTACCTCTAACGCTCCAACTTCTAACCTGAGAGGGGAATGGTATCCTGTAGAAGGAGCTGTTAAGCTCTACAGCGTTTAAGCCAGATCTCCTAACATACCATTCAAGGCTACCATTAGGGTTCCAGTCGTAAAGCCAGCCTGAGGTGCCTACATAGACTTTCATAATCAAACCCGGTTAACTTGAGGGTTAAGGCTTATTTTAGCTTAGATCTTCTAGCTTCAATAGCTTAATCCCTAGCGAGTGCACTAGGGCTTCTACCCTAGCTTTAAGTTCTCCTAGTAACACTCTATCCAGGCTTGATGCCGGGTCTTCGTAGCATCTTGTAGTGCAGGTTACTGCAGGGTTATCCATGTATCTTAGCATAACCTCGCACCTCTCCGATTTAGCACACCTTATTGTTAGCTCGTATGATTTCGTTAAAGCTATGAAGCTCCTTGAATCTCCTAGGTCTAGTTCTGAAATCTCTATTACATCCTCTCCGAGCACATCCTTGATTCTAGCTTCTAAGAGCTCTCTCACCTTCCTAGCTCCTCCTTAACCTTATCAACTAGGGGTCTTATCTTCTCTATTGACTCAGGATTCTCTATTACACTTAGCTCCTTAGGCTCAACCCCGAACGCTAAATCCCTTATAACCCTCCTTGTAATCTTACCACTTCTAGTCCTCGGGAGATCCTCTACAACTACCACCTTCTCCGGGGCGAAGGGTTTCCCTAGCTTCTCCGCCACCAGAGCTTTAACCTCTTCAGCTAACCTCCCCCAATCCTCAACCCCAGCTTTAGGGGTTGTAAAGCACACTATAACCTCACCTTTAACCTCATGTGGGAACCCTATGCATGCCGCCTCAGCTACACTAGGGTGGCTTGTTGCTATTGACTCTAACTCGGCTGACCCAATCCTCTTACCAGCAACCTTTATCACGTCATCAGCCCTACCTAGGATGTACCAGAAGCCTTCCTCATCTATTAAAGCGTAATCACCATGATACCAGACTCCTGGGAAGCGGCTCCAGTAAACCTCAATGTACCTTCTTGGATCCTTCCAGAGACCTCTAGTCATACTAGGTGCGGGTTTCCTAGCTACAAGGTAACCCCTCTCACCTCTTACAGGCATACCGTTATCATCGAAGACATCAACATCCATCCCGAGACCTGGACCCCACAGTGTTGAAGGTTTCAAAGGCACCACAGGTGATGGTAGAAGGAAGCATCCGAACAGCTCAGTACCACCACTAAGGTTTATTATTGGCCTCCCCTCCCCGCCGACATCCCTCATAATCCACATCCACGTAGGCTGATCTATGGGCTCCCCTGTGTTACCGAAAGCTCTTATACTAGATAGATCGTACTCGTCTACGAGATCTGATGCAACCCTCTTAAGCATCCTAGCTACCGTTGCTGCGAAACCAAAGTGTGTAACCTTATACTCTTCAATTAACCTCCAAACCCTACCTCTCATAGGGTAATCTATAGCCCCTTCAACCATTAGATGTCTTGCTCCAAGGAATTGAACCCCTATAACCTGCCAAGGGCCCATCATCCAGCCTATATCTGTAACCCACCAGAGCCTATCATCTGAGAAGGGCTTAATATCGAGGTTGAAATAGTGCTCCTTCGAAGGCTGGAGCAGGGCTCCAGCGTGGCTTATAACAGCCCCCTTAGGCTTCCCTGTAGTACCTGAGGTGAATAGTAGTAGAGCTGGATCCTCAGGATCCATCTCCTCAGGTTCGGGAGCCCTCCTCTTACCCTTAATAACATCATGATACCACTCGTCACGACCCTCAACCCACTCTACGTCAACCCCAGCTCTTCTAACAACTACAACCCTCTCAACCTTAACCCCCATTGACTCCGCTAAACTAACAGCCTCATCAGCACTCCCCTTGAGCTTTACAATAGACCCCCTCCTATAGTAGCCATCAACTGTTACCAAGAGCCTAGACTCAGCTAACACGATCCTCTCAGCTACAGCTGGTGGAGCGAACCCAGAGAATATAGGGCTAGCTACACCACTAACCTTTATAGTAGCAAGCATAGCAACAACGGACTCAGGCATCATCGGAGCGTATATGGATACAACATCCCCCCTTCCAACCCCAACCTCCTTTAGGTATGCCGCAAACCTGTCAACCTCATCCTTAAACTCTCCATACGTGTACACCCTAACACTACCATCCTCCCCAACCCAGGTGAAAGCCTCCTTACCAGAGTAACCTAGCTTAACAGGCCTATCAACAACGTTATAAGCTAGGTTTAAGAGACCACCTCTATACCATTGAGCCCACTCAATACCCCTAGAGAGGTCTACAACCTCCCTAGGCTCCCTAAACCACTCAACACCGAGCCATCCAGGAAGGTTACCCCAAAACCACCTATAATCCTCAACACTCCTTCTAACAAGGTCACTATAACTCTTAAAACCATACTTCTCCATAAACATGTAGACATTACTAGAGTATACTAGATCCCTAGGTGGAAACCACTTATAAACCAAGTCCCAAAACCTCCCCACAGTTCTCCTATAGCATGGGAAGCCTTTAAAATAAGCTATTTACGTAAGGCCACTTCTGACCTCGAGATGATGGAACCCTAATACCCGCTCCGATATAGTCTGAGATATCCACCAAGATCCTAGGAGGAGCTCCTGCAACTCCCACAACCCTTAGATGTTATTGGTTGAGTTGAATAACCGAGATGGAAGGCGTTCGTTATCGTGGATAGCCTTTAATAGCCGGTTAACGTGACCCCCTTAGCCTGCTAGCTTTTCCATATAGGGTCTCCTATGTTCTCCGGTATCCTGTAACCTAGGTTCTCTAGCTCTCTCCAAGCCTCCTCTCTCTTCAACATGTTTATGAAGGATCTCACATGTTGTTTGCCTAGCTTGCTTTCCGGTATTAGGAAGTCGTAGAACTCCCAGCCTAAGCTTATAAAGTCTAGGTTGTAGAGTTTTGCTGCAACCCTAATACCTATCCCTACATCTGCCCTCCCCTGGGCTACAGCTGCTGCTACAGCTGTGTGGGTTTTAGCCTCGTAATGGTAACCTTTAATCTTCCTAGTGAGATCTTCGAAGCTTAAACCTCTAGCTCTTGCTATCTCCTTAAGCTTCATATCTAGTAGTACTCTCGTCCCAGAACCTCTATTCCTGTTAACAAACGCTAACCCCTTATCTACAACGTCCTCGAGGCTCCTCACATTATACGGGTTCCCCTTAGCTACTATGAGGCCTTGCTCTCTCATATACCCCCTTATGAGCACAGCGTTCCTGACATTGTACCTCTCAAGGTACGGTATGTTATACTCTCCTGTCTCCTCATCTACCAGGTGTATTCCCGCTATGTCACACTCTCCTCTAATAACTGCTCTTATACCCTCAATTGATCCAACGTTTATCACCTTAACGTTGGAGCCGAGTATTGGTATGAGCTTATCGAGACCTACATCATGGCTACCTACGATGTATAGATCCGCTGGCCTGTAATGCTGTGAGAACAGCTTAACGGCTACGGTTTCACCTTCATCTAGATACTCTAGGTTCTCTGGAACCTCTATGAAGCCGTCTGCTAGAGCTACAACCTTTATAGCCCCTGATTCCGCTTGTAGAGGGTAGGCTACGATACCGTCTCCCGTATCTATCAAGCTTACAGGGTATAAACCCCTCCTACCTCTAGCACCTTCAACCCTCATAGCTAACCTTGCCTTCACTAAAACCTCAGGGTAGTGGAGGCACAGCATTCTAGCTATGATGGGTTTAACAATTAAGTTGAATATCATTATAGCTGAGCTCGGGAAACCGGGGAGGCCTACTAGTAGCTTACCGTTCCTCGATACAGCTACTACTGTAGGCTTACCGGGTTTAACCTTAAGACCGTGCACTATAACCCCTGGGGGGCCTAGCTTAGCTAAAACCCTATAGACTATATCGCCTAAACCCGCTGAAGTCCCACCTGATACTACCACCATATCGTAATCCCTCTCAGCCCTCGATATTACATCTTCCATCTCACCCTCAACATCCCTAACTATACCTAACGCTACGGGCTCAGCTCCAAGCTCTCTGAGTGATGCTAGTATAGTGTGGTTATTAACATCGTATATCTTACCGAACGTTAGAGGAGAACCTGGAGGTATAAGCTCGTTGCCCGTAGATATAACTGCAACCCTAGGTCTCCTATAAACCCTAACATGCTTCAACCCTACAGCCGCTAGAACACCTAGCTCTCTCCCACCAAGCACTGTACATCTACGTAGAACAAGCTCCCCCATCATAACATCAGAGCCTGTATAAGCAACGTTCTCTCCCGGTACAACAGATCTAAACACTTGAACCCTATCACCAGCCCTCCTAGTATACTCAACCATAACAACAGAGTCCGCACCCGGAGGTATAGGAGCCCCAGTTGATATCTCAACAGCCTCGCCAACACCAACCCTGGGTAAAACGCTATCCCCAGGCTCAACCAAGCCCACAACACGTAGCTCCCCGGGGTTAAGCTCGTCAACGCCAAATAGATCCTCAGACCTCACAGCATAACCATCAACAATGCTCCTATCAAAAGGTGGAACATCAACAGGAGCATAGATATCTTCAGCTAAAACCCTACCATAAGCCTCACTTAAATCAACAACCTCTACACCGAGAGGTTTAACATCAACAGTTGAAAAAATCCTGGAGAGAGCCTCCTCAACCGTGAGAAGCTCATGAAATATAACTCTACCACTCAACCCATATCACACTACATTAAATTGAGAACCTAAGCTTAAAATCTAACCCAACCTCTTACAACTGAAAGCCTCACCTCTCAAGGCTGGGATGAGAAAGGAAACACTTACAAGGCCTAGCCCCTCAGTACAGCCCAGGAGGAGAGGTCTTAGGGGGTTACTCTCAAACATGAAGGTTTAGAAAGTGTCCGGGTGTACACTCTATGCCCCCAATGTTTTAAATCCATAACCCCGAGCCCCGGGGGGTGAGGGTAACGGGCCGGAGGCACGGCCTGCGGGTACACCCCCCAGGGGGTGTAGCCCGCAAACCTTCCTGCCCCGAAGGGTAAGGGGGCCCTCGCCCCCTTCAAAGAGCGGGGAGGATGTCAGACTTAAGAAGTTTAACCTTTAACCTCGCCCTCTCCCCTACCATGCGTTTTAACGAGAAGGTAACCTTCATACATAGCTGTTATGAACTTAACCCTTACTAGTGTATCTGTTAACTCGACGTTACCGGTTTCGTATACCTCCCTCTCAATCAACTCTATAATCCTTTTAAGCTCCCTAACATCATCCCATGTTATCCCCTCTATCCTCTTTGATACTATGGATTTAAGCTTCTCATAATCCTCCTTGGTGTAATATTTAGATCTACCACCGCTAACTCCAGATCCTAGGATATCTGCTAGGAAGCTAGCTGATGACGTGTCTATCACGTTTCTTCCTGTAAGAACGCCTAGAAAGCTGTATTTGGGTTTCATTTAAATTTATTAGGTTTTGTGCAATCTTCCTTTGCTGGAGAGTGCCCCAGATGCGGGTTTAGGGTGAAGACCCAAGGTGGGGCACACGTTCGAGTACACAGGATACACAAGATGTGGGGTTCCCCACGGTCTAGGACCCTGAGGAGCCGATGATGGTGGAGCCGCGGGCTGGGGTTACCCCGAACGGGCGGAGCCCGTTGACATGGGCCCCGATGAAAGGGGGACTCTGAGGGCTATGAAGCCAAGGGCCATGGGGCTTGATGTGGTTTGACATCAAGCCTCATGAAGCCCGAACCCCAGCGCACAGACTTTCAGTTTATAAGCGTCATGTCACGATTATTGAAAGCTAAG
>Ga0197144_100547_pt1 | contig 15532 bp, 13 predicted proteins | sample GBS85_MetaG_FD_148670 | JGI IMG/M metagenome (GOLD analysis project Ga0197144, IMG submission 148670) | Sediment microbial communities from Great Boiling Springs, Gerlach, Nevada, United States - GBS 85_MetaG | ecosystem: Environmental > Aquatic > Thermal springs > Hot (42-90C) > Sediment...
ATGCGACCGTTGACCAAGACTTCGCTGACATAAAGGTTTCCGTGAGCGTCAACCCAAATCCCATGAGGTCCGCCGAGAAATTCCCCAACCCTTTCGCTCGGCTTTCCGCCACCCCAACTGGCAATCAGTTCGCCATCCAAAGTCCAAATGCTCACTCGGTGTTCAAGTTCAGCGATGTAAACGACATCGTCGCGAGGGTCAAAGAAAAGGGAGTTTGGTCGAAGCAAATTTCGCCACTCGGTCAAGTAATTGCCTTCAAGGTCAAAAATCTGGATGCGCCTGTTCTCCCTATCGCAAACCCAAACTCGGTTGTATCGGTCAACTCGGACGCAGTGAGGAAGGTTGAACTCGCCAGGACCGCTACCTTGCCTGCCCCACGACTTGATGAGTTGACCGTCTGGAGTGAACTTGTGGACGCGAAAGTTTCTGTAGCCATCCGAGACAAACAAGGCAGCGACAGGAGCGTTACTGTCGTTAGGTTTAACCGTTACAGTGTCCGTTGGTGCGTTGAATGGCTCACCATCTCGCTCCGCCGGCTTACCTGGTGTCCCTAAGGTCATCACCAACTTTCCTTGCGGGCTGAATTTGAAGACGCAGTGATTGTTTCGTTCAGTGCAGTAAACATTGCCTTCCGCATCAATCCAAATTCCGTGAGCGTCTTTGAGGATGCCAACGCCCCACTCTTCTATGAAGTTGCCATCGGAATCAAGGATGACCAAAGGGTGTTCGCTGCGGGAGTAAACGAAGACTCGCCCTTGCAAATCGCAAGCGACGGCAGGTATCCATCCGAAATGCCAACCCTTCGGTGGTTTGAACCAACCTTCCACAACCTCAAACTTGTATCGGTCATTCCCAAAAGCCAAACGCAAATCGCCCCCTTTCCGAAGGTTGACAACACCTTTTCAATTCGTGCCAAGCCAAATCCCAGATTGCTGACCTAATCACCTGCGGGCAGGTGGTGGCTTAACAGGGTAGCCGTAATATGCTTCCAACTCTTTCGCCGCTTCTTCAGGTGAGGCGGGAGGCGGAGGTGCTTTGCTGGCGACAACTCTTTGATAAACCCAACGACCTGCTCCTACTGCTATGATGAGCAACCCAATCACGATAACAACCCACTTCCACCATGCCAGTTGATTTTCCGCAACACATTTTAGCGCACTTTTTGTGTCAATAGTCCACTTTGCAGAAAGACTTTTCTCCGTCCATAAACATACCTTCAAAGGTTTTGCAATTTTGGGTCACTTTTTTTTTTTTTTTTCCCCTGGGGCGGTTTAAAGCATCGCTTGGACGGCGGGAAGAAGGACGAAGGGGGATGGGTGAGGTTCTTTAGTGAGGACTTGTCGGAAAACTTCCAAAAGTTCCATTCGCCCTGCTTTGAAGACACCTTCAAGCAAAATGTAACCTGCATCGTGGCGCATCCATAAATCCTCTCGCCAAGCCTCTTTACCCTTGCCCAGAAAAACGAGTTTGGCAATTTCCAAAGTCCGCTCCAAGTCTGTTCTGGCAAGGGTGTTAAGGATGCAGCGGTGCAAAAGGCGCTTGTGCTCATGAGGGAGCAAAAGTTCCTGCATCAACGCCTCGTAATCACCATTTTCACCAAGCGTCCTAAGCACGGAGAAGCGGGTGAAAACCAACGGGTCTGAAAGTCCCATTCGTGCAAGAATTTTTCTGTCGTCTTCAGCCAACCCTCTTGTAGCGTAGAGGGCACTGCTGCGTTCTAACGGGTCTGGGGAATGAAGCGCCTTCCAAAGTCTTTCAACAAGCGTCGGTGCTTTAGGTAACCACTCAGTCGCGTGTTCAAGCCCTTGCTTCGGGTCAAATCTCGCAAGTGCGATGCTCTCAAGCAACTTCGCTGACCGACCAAAGAAAGTAACAAGTTTGGAAACAGCAGCCTGCGAATTTCTCAGGTAAAGCCCGAACGCTTTCGCCATCAAACGACCTCGCCAACGAGCATTCCATTGAGGATGCTCACTTAAGATTTGGGCGTAACGACCCATGGCTTCAAGGACAGCACCAGTCACTTGGTCTGGCGGCGACCTTTGAGGGACATCAGGGTGAAAGTGAAGGCAAAGGGGTGAGATGCAATGGCAATCTTTTGGCTTGGCATAGCGGGACTCAAGAACTGCACCGAGTGTGTTCACATCCAGCAAGTCAATCCATTTCTCGTCCCATGCCTCTGGGTTCAGTTGGCAGTAAATCCACAAACCTGCAAACTGGTGAAGCGGGTCAGGTGAATGCACGAGAGATTGGGCAGCCGACATGATGAGGTTGGTCTCTTCCTCGCTAACTTCGTTTTCAGCGACCACGACCAAAGCGAAGCCAGCAATCTCCCTTTCCTTTTCGTCGCCGTGTTGAGCGTTCTGGCAAAGTTCTCGCAGCAACTTCAACCGTTCATCCCTATTTCTGGCGCTCCCCGTCAACAACCGCACCCATTGACAATTTTCCCAACGCTTTTTCAGCCGTGTCTTGCAATATCTCGGTGGCTTCTCCCAACCTAAAAGTTCATGCAGCACATAAAGCCGTTCTATTGGCGGAGCCAGCGACAAAAGGACAGCGACGGCAAGGGGCGAAAGGGATGGCTTGTCAGATTGCTTTTCAGGAAAGCCAATGCAATTCTCCTCAGGTAGCGGTTTTTCCGTGGGCAAGTATCGGCTTAAGACACGCTTTATGTGTTTGACGACGGCTTGATAGACCCAAGTTTCCTTATCCGCTTTTGAAGGGTCGTAGTTTTCAAGCGCCTCGTAGGCAGCGATTTTCCCCTCAAGGAGCAAGTCTTCCCAAACTTCTCGGCGGATTTTGCTCCCTGCTGCCGCCCTGATTACCTTTGCAATTACGCTCCCGAACGCTTCAACTTCCGACCAAGAAGGTGTCAGCATTCCGAGCACCTCTGTCAGGGTTTTCCCCAGTCAGCATTATATCGCTGCACCTTAAGAGCGAAAATCCTTTCGCATTTAGCGCTTCGCAATTTTGCAGCATCGCACCATACTAATTGACGGAGGGTGAGCATGATGCTTGAAGGAGTGAGGGCGAAAATCAAGCCACTGGACGAACTGGTGACGATTGTTGGGGAATTGAAGCGGCAAGGCAAACGGATTGTTTTCACCAACGGCTGCTTTGACCTGCTGCATGCCGGACACGCTGCTTATCTCGCTCAGGCGAAAAGTTTAGGCGATGTCCTCATCGTAGGGCTCAACTCCGACAGTTCCGTTCAGGCTCTCAAGGGTAGCGAGCGACCGTTGGTGCCTCAAGATGATAGGGCTCTGCTTCTCGCCAGTTTAGCCTTCGTTGATTTCGTTGTCCTCTTTGATGACCTTACACCCCACCGCCTCATTGAAGCCATCAAGCCCGATGTCCATGTCAAAGGCGGAGATTACACTGAAGCGGATTTGCCCGAAGCGCCTCTGGTCCGCTCTTATGGAGGTCAAGTCGTCATCTTGCCGAAAGTTGAAGGGCGCTCAACAACCGAACTGGTCCAACGAATCCGAAAGGGCGTCGCAGCAGTCCCCGTTCGCTCCGCAGTTGGGATAATCCCAGCGAGATACGCTTCAGTCCGATTTCCCGGAAAGGTCTTGGCTTTGCTTTGGGGCAAACCGATTGTTCAGCATGTCTATGAGCGTTCAAAACAAGCGAAAACCCTCAACGATGTCATCGTGGCGACCGATGACGAACGAGTCAAATTGGCTGTGGAAAGTTTCGGCGGCAAATGTGTCTTGACCTCGCCCGAACATCCTTCTGGAACCGACCGAGTTGCGGAAGTTGCTCGCCAACTTGACTGTGATGTGGTTGTCAACATTCAAGGCGATGAGCCTTTGATTTCGCCTGAGGCAATTGACGCAGCAGTCCAACCTTTCTTCTCCGACCCGGCGCTGAAGATGACGACCCTTGCGACCCCAATCGCCGACGAAGGCGAGTATCTCAACCCAAATGTTGTCAAGGTTGTTGTTGACCGCGATGGGTTTGCCCTTTACTTCTCCCGCTCGCCGCTTCCCTTTTTCCGACCGAAAGGCAAGATGGTGGAAGTGCCGCAATTTTCTTTGCCCGAAGATGCGCCTTTCCATCCCTTGCGACACATCGGGCTTTACGCTTATCGGCGCGAATTTCTGCTTCAGTTCGCCCAATGGGCACCAACTGATTTGGAGCGTTCGGAGGGGCTTGAGCAATTGAGGGCGTTAGAACATGGAGTTCGCATAAAAGTCGTCATCACACCTTACCGAAGCGTCGGAGTTGACACACCCGAAGACTTGGAGCGACTGGAAAAGAGTCGTTGCCAAGAGAGTTAAGCCGGCGAAGACAGAACTAACGAACTGCAATCTCAACGAGCGCCCAAAAGCCAAGTTCGGGCACGGTGAATGTCAGCCGATCACCGTTGAGTTGGAGCGGAATCTCCTTCGGGAGCGTCGTTGGAGTTCGCAAAATGGCTCCTCTGGGCGTGCCCCTCAGGGCTTTGTCCAACAACATGCGGTTGATGGAAACGATGAACTCTTTTGGTCGGACATCATCACTTTGCAGGTCGTAGTCTTGGTTGAGCAAGTGGCAAACGACGGGTGCTTTGGGGTCATCGGGATTATATCGCAACGAAACCCGAACTTTTTCGCCTCTAACCCTAACTTGACGGAAAGCGCTTTCAGGCAGTTGCTCAATCCCTTGCCACCGAACGACGGAAACCTTTGCCGACTTGACCAACTGCTCAAATTCCGACGGTAACGGTTGCTTTCCGGTCAGCAGGAAGTCACAAACTGAAATGTCCTTTGGAGTGACCTTGACGCCGAGGGTCGGTTCGGCGACCAAAATGCTGAACGGTATGTTCGCCTTGAGCAACTCCAATGCGGCTGAACGAATTTCGTTGAAGTTTGCGTTCTCTCGGACGAAGCGATAGACGAAAGCGAAATCTTCCGTTTTGCCTTCCCACCAATGCGTTCCCTTTTCGGGCGTGTAACACCATTGACGGTGCGGGACCATAAAAGCGCTCCCGAAAGCATAAGCCTGAGCGATCCATGTCCTGACTAATCCGGGCTTTTCGTTTGCAGCGATCCACGCCTAATCATGACCGGCAGCGGTTGCTGCTTGCCGTTTACCTAAGCCTTCAACCAACCTGAACACAAACGCTGGCTCAAAGGGAACTTGAGCGGTTGATGCGTGGTGGTCCATTTCGCCACAAAAGAAGTCAACGAGAGGTGCGACGACGAGCGCTTCCGGCGTTGATGCGCTTGAGTTGACACTCCTTAAAAGCGGCTTGCCCCTCAAACTCTCAGCATACTCAAAAACTTCGCGCACCACTTGCAACATCTGTTCGGTTTGAAATTGCTGAAACAATTCACCGAAGGGAAGCCTTGAGCGTTGCCTTCGCCATTGTTCGGCTGTTATGCCTTTTGACTTCAGGAACGCCTTCAAATCAAACTCGTCAATTCGCTCAACGCCCATAGCCTTGAGTTGCTCTTCCGAGAACCGATGCTTCAACCAATTGCGGAAACCTTCCATGCAGTGTGGGCAAAAGCAACCGCCAAACCATGCCGAGCAAGCAGCAGTGCCGCGCCAATCGTCAATATGGAGCCCGTCAATGGGAGCGATGCAAGCCCGCTCAACTTGGTCTCGCAAGTATGCCCGATAGTCGGGATTGTTGGTGCAAAACCAATAAGCAGGGTGACCTTTGTAGCGGTGATCCCAAAGCCATGGGACAGTTATCGGGTTTCCTTCAAGGTCGCGACAAACGGCTTCCATGAACCTGTCAGGACGAAAGTCAATGAAGCCAGCAAAGTCAACGACGAAATCAACACTGCCGCAATAGCGAAGCCCTCTCTTTTGCGCTTCCTCAACTCTTTGCCGAAACCACTGGGCATCTTGAGTGCTTTTAGACCTCGCCCTTCCTGCCCAACCTACTACCGTCCCTGCATAGGCGTCGTAGAGTGCTGGGTCTCGTGGAGCATACATGAAGACGACATCGGTTGCCTTAAGTTGCGGTCGTTCGCCCCACATCCCTGCAATCGTCCACAGCAAAACCCAACCAACCATTTCCCGCACCTCTCTTCGTTTGCTTTTGTAACGAAGCGCCATGCTAAGATTGTAGCGCCAGCGTTTATTTGGGCTGGCAAAGAAATTTGGGAGAAGTGAGTAAGGGGGCGAGTTCTTTGACGGAACGGATGTCAACTTTAACCGTCGCCTTCGGTTTGGTCATTGTTTTCGCAACTGCTCATCCCGTCCTTGACCCAGACATGTGGTGGCACTTGGCTGTCGGAGACGCCATCTTTCAGCACCGTTCCGTCCACTTCGTTGACCCTCTCTCGTTCACCAACCCAAAAGTTTGGGTCAATTCCCAGTGGTTGAGTGAAGCAATTTTTGCTGCTCTTTATCGGCGGGTAGGAGTTGTGGGCTTAGAAGTTTTAGCGCTGGTTTTGAAGGTCGCAACCTTCCTTTTGGTCTTCAAAGCCATGAACGCTCCGCCGTTGACAAAAGTTTGGGTCACGCTTCTTTTCGCTTCCGGTGCATTGCCAGTGATGGGAGGGGTGCGACCCCAATTGCTCAGTTTCCTGTTTTTGGCTTGGCTGACCTTGACAATTCACCGATACAGGCAAAAGCCTAAGATGTGGGTGCAAGGTGCGGAGTGCGAAATGCAAAGTCACAGTGAAGCAAAAACCGACTTCTTGTTTCGCTCCGTATTTCGCACCTCGCACACCGCACTCTTCGCTCTTCCTTTGCTCTTTGCCCTCTGGTCAAACACGCACTCGTTCTATCCAATCGCTTTCGTCCTGATTTTGCTTGCCATTCTCGCCGATTACTTGAACGAACGTAGAGGGGCGAGGGACAGGGGACGAAGGACGGGATTTGGTGGGCAAACCATATTGGGCTCGGTTTGGCGGAGACAGATGGCTTTGGCACTAATCTTGTCCGCGGTTGTGGTGATCGTCACGCCATTCGGTTGGCACAGCCCAAAGCAAGTCATTGTCAACATCGTCCAAAGCAGCCAGTTGCCCATTGAGGAATGGAAGCCAGCAATCGCCATGCGTCACCCTTTGGTCATGATTTGGGCTTTCTTGCTTTTGCTTTGGCTTTTCTGTCTGGCTTGGTCACCGAAGCGACCTGATGTTTTGGAATTGCTTTGGGGAGCATTTGCGACTTTGAGTGCGCTGACGGGTGTCCGCATGATTGTCCTTTGGAGCATCGTCCTCGCTCCCTTTGTCGGCGAACATTTGGGGCAATGGATTTCGCAAACCGCTCAAGAGACGAGCAAGCGCCGTCAACCTGCTGTGCCAGTTTGGTTGCCCTCAGTGACCTTAACACTCATCGCTTTTCTGGCTGGTCTCATCTTGGCTATGAGATTCAACCTAAGCGAGTTTGTCAAGCGTGAGCAAAAGGAGTATCCGCAAAAGGCAGTCGCTTGGCTTAAGAGTGCAGGGTTGAGAGGGAACTGCTTGACCCGATACGACTGGGGCGGATATTTGGCTTGGCAGTTGAAAGGGAAAGTTAAGGTCTTCGTTGACGGGCGGGCTGATTTTTACCCGCCAAAAGTCATGAACGATTTCATCGCTGCCTACTTTGGCAAGGCTAACTGGCGAAGCGTGTTGGACAAATATGGAGTCACGATGGTAATTGCTCCACCTGATGCACCCATCTCAAACTTGTTGTCAATGCACGCAAGCGGGTGGCGCTGTGTTTACCGAGATAAAGTTGCGGTCGTGTTCATCCGCCGCGCTTTGGCAACTTTTCAGCAAAACCAACTAACGAAACTCCAAACGGCAAACGGACGAACGGAATTAACGCTGCCTCTAACTTCAGCAGTTCAATGAGCAACCTGTTAAGTGGGCTGGGCAGTTCAATCAAAGCGGTCGCAGGTTTCTTGCCTCGCATAAGCAAGTTTTGCACCTTTCGGAACACGAAAACGACAGGGAGCAATGGGCAAATGGCGTAACTGAGCCAACGCACCTGAAATCCCGCTTGAACGACTTTGTCGTGAATTTCCCGCCAAAGGTAACGGCGCTTGTGGGTAAGTGCGATGTCGTGGACGCTCCAAAGGCTCATGAAGGCTGGAACGGTAAAAACAAAAGCGCCTTTGGGTTTGAGAACACGAAAGATTTCCCTCAAGGCTTGACAGTCATCGTCCAGATGCTCAAGGACATCTAAGGCAGCCACGAGGTCAAAGCAGTTGTCGGTGAAAGGCAAATTTTCGGCGCTGCCGAGAACGAGATATTTCATGCCTTTCTCCCTCGCAAACTTAAGGGCGAAAGGCGAAACATCAAGCCCGACGACTGTGCCTAAGTTTCTCAAAAGCGAAAAAGAGCCACCAGTCCCGCAGCCTAAGTCCAAAATGAGAGCGGGGTGCGGAGTGCAAGGTGCGAATGTTTGTGCGGAGTGCGGGGTGCGAAGTGCGGGGTGTTGAGCAGAGTTGGTGGTTGGTTTCCAAAATCGTTTTAGCACCGAACGGACGATGAACCTTCGCCCAACGAACCACCAATATCGTTCCTCAAGGCGAGCCATTTTTGTCAATTCCGTCGGCGTCACAAATTTGCCCCCTTCACATCAAATTTTTCCAGCCGCCTTTATCTTGGCATCGGTTGTGGGCTAAAGACACGAACTTGAAACTCTCGGCTGGACAAACCACATCACTTTGGCAGCCATCCAATCATTTGGTAATCTGGCGATCCACTTTACATCGGCGCAGTTACAGGCTATAATTGCTCATGCAATTCATATGAACTCAGCAAGCAGGAGGGATGCGAGATGTTGGTCAGGAAGAGAAAAGTGCTGGTAGGGTTTACCCTCATTGAGTTGCTGGTAGTGATCGCGATAATCGCGATCCTGGCAGCAATTCTGTTCCCTGTGTTCTCCCGCGCTCGCGAGAAGGCTCGCCAGGCATCGTGTCTCTCTAACCTCAAGCAAATCGGGCAGGCTGCTCACCAGTATGCGCAAGATTATGACGAGAAGTGGCCTCCGGTCAGGCGTGGCGGTTTTGGTTCGCCTGCCTTCAACTGGCAACAAATTCTGATCCCTTACACCAAGAACGACCAAATCTTCCGCTGCCCCAGCAACGATTTCATCATCGCTTACACCTATAACCACTCTTTCGGTCACGCTACTTATGTGACTGGCTGGGCTGGAGTTACCATGACCCATGTCAAACTTCCTGCTCAATCTCCCATGTTTGCTGACGCTAATGGTCACACCGACCCTCGTCAAGCAGTTGTGGTTCTTCTCCCGAGCGGGACAGGTGGAACTAACACTCACTTGGGTCGTGTTCTTGCTCGACCAGATTACCCGCCTGCAGGTAGTTGGGTTGACCATCCAGGTGGGCGAGTTCGTGCCTTCATTCACACAGATGGGGCTAACTACACTTTCGCAGACGGTCATGCCAAGTGGCTTAAGTCTGAACCTGCACCTGCTTCCAACTGTGTCCAGCCACAGCAGGACCGCTACGGTGGCACTGCCGAACTCGCCTTGGAAATTCAACAAGCCCCACCCAAAACAGGTCTTGACTGGAACTTGAACGGAGTAGTCGGACCTGGTACTGGATGTGGATGGGAGTGAACTATGCGTGAAAGCAAAGTTCAATTGCAAGGAGGGTAAGAAGAGATGAGGAAAGGCTTTACGCTGATTGAGTTGCTGGTCGTCATCGCGATTATCGCCATTCTGGCTGCCATCCTGTTCCCGGTGTTCAGCCGCGTGAGGGAGGCAGCCAAGAGGACACAATGTCTCAGCCATTGCCGTGACATCGGGTTGGCTATAATGCAGTATGCACAGGATTACGACGAAATCCTCGTGGACTATCAATACGCCTATGCGACTGGAACTTCGCAAGGCTACACTGCTAACACTCACTGGATGGTCGTCATCGGTCCGTATCACCGCAACTATCAAATTTTCCTCTGCCCTGCTGCTGACACTGACGGACCAATTCAGTGGTGTCATGATCCCGGAACGGGTTGCAGCGCCAACCCGGAAAGACCTCCAACGGGTAGGTTTAGGACAAGGATTGGGATGAACGCATCCATTTACACAGCAGCGGGACAAAGGTGGAACGCTCCTAACGGAAAATCGCTGGCAGTGATTCAAAAGCCTGCTGAAACTTACTTCGTCATGGATGCCGAGTGCAACCGAGCAACTCCTGCTGACCATCCTAACTGGACGAGCATAGGTTGGGGCGATGTCCACCGAAGGCACGGTGACTACCTTAACATTGTGTTCTGTGACGGTCACGCCAAAGCTGTTTCCTTGCAAGTTGTCACAAGCCACGTTAACGGCAGATTGGGTCCGTGGACATACGACGATTCCGAATACTACTGGTAGCCAAATTTGACCTGACGAAGTGCGGAGGTGGCGAAGATGAGAGAAATTCCGGGCTGGTTGGTGGCGTTGATTGTCGTGGTCTTGGTTGTTCTCATTGCTATAGCAGGTTGGAGGTTCTTCTTCGGCAAGCCAAGATGGGCATCGCAGATGCCAATTGGTGAGACGCCAACGGGGCAACCCATCTACCAACAGCCGAAATGACACCTATTGCCGAATGGAAGCGAGTGGGGTAGAGGCGTTAGCCTCTACCCCGTTTCCCATTATCACGAACTCTAAGTTGGCTCGGATGTTCGGGTCGGTCGCAAATGAATTAACCGAACGATGACAAATCGTGTCCCAAGCAAGATCACCAGCAAGGTTGGCAGCCACAGGATGCTCCATATTGCTGCCCAAATTCCGACGGTGGCGAGAACCCTCAGAACTTTCACCAACTCCCGCCATGCGTCGGCAGCGACTTTAACAGCAGCCCAAGTCTCAGGTGGCGTTGCCACGACCCTAAACTCGGTGATTGTCAGGCTAATTGAGCAGAAAGTTGTTCGCTCTCTTAGGTAGCGCAGCCTTCCTTCAAGGCGCTCAATTTCGCTCCTTCGGGCAGCGAGTTCGTTCTCCAAACGCATCACAGTGTCAAGGTCTTCCGCTTCCGACAGCATTTTCAAAATCCGCTTCTCAGATTCGCGCAACGCAGTCAGCCGAGATTGGATGTCCAAGAACTCTTCGGTCACATCTTCTGCCCTCACAGTCTTGCTCCTAACTTTGCCCAACCGCTCAATCGCCAAAAGCGTGTCCTCAAATTCATCGCTGGGGACACGGATTTCAAGGATGGCGGAGTGTTCGCCCGTCGGCTCAACCTCTTCTGTCAACCCAAACACATAGCCACCTTTCTCCCTCGCCAAAGCGATTGCCTTCCGAACGGTTGAACTCACATCGTCCGTCTCAATCGTGACGCTCGCAGTTTTGATTAGATGTCGGTCGGGAGAAATCTTTCGGACAGATGCAAGGGTAATTTGTGCGGGCGATTTGACTTGGGCAGGTGGCATTGAAACCCTCGCGGTTGGCGTGGAAACGCTTGAAGGTGCAACATAGTGACGGCGTAATTGTTCGCCAACTCCAATCTCAGACGACACCATCAGTGGAACTCCACTAACAGGCAACATCCTCGCCTTTTCCCTTGCTCGTTGCATCGTGGGATACAGCAAGACGAACAAAAGCGCTGCAAATCCCAATGCCCACCAAATCCATCGCTTTTTCTGCATGGTCGTTCACCTCGCTTGGGTTATTTCGCTTAACGCCGTTAATTGGACGAAAATGAGGGGACGAAAAGTTCCAAATGTGCTAAAATGCCGTCGGGACAAATTGGCGGAGGGATTTGAGATGCTAAGGCGGCTGGCAATTTGGGCTGTTGTTTTTGCGGTCGGTTTTTGCACGATAGTTCACCTGAGACCGGAGGTGGCAAAGGTGAGGGTGACGATTGAAGGCGAGAAGTTCCTCATTGACGGCAAACCGACTTACTCCGATGTTCCCAATGTCAACCCGAAAGCCCTCGGCATGTTGCTCAACTCCCGCATGGTTCAAGCACTGTTTGATGATGAGAACCCAGAAACTCGGCATCTTTGGAGATACCCTGACGGAAGCGAATTTGACCCAGAGAGAAACACCAACGAGTTCATTGCTGCTTTGCCCCACTACAAGGCTCATGGCGTCATCGCCTTCACAATCAACCTGCAGTGTGGCGGTCCGAAAGCAGGTCAGTTCACTGGAAATCAACCTTGGCATGTCAGCGGTTTCAATCCTGATGGTTCGCTCAAGCCATCTTGGCTTGCCCGTCTCAAGCGGGTTTTGGATGCTGCGCAGAAGCATCGGATGGTTGTGATTTTGGGGCTGTTTTACTTTGGTCAAGACCAAAGGCTGAAGGATGAAGAGGCTGTCAAGCGTGCTGTCGTCAACACTGTTGATTGGCTCATGAAGCAAGGGTATGGGCATGTGCTTTTGGAAATCAACAACGAATGTGGAGGGGGTTACGATCACGCCATTCTTCGTCCGCCGAGGATCGTTGAACTCATTCGGTTGGCAAAAGAACGAAGCAACGGCAAGTTGCTTGTTTCAACGAGTTTTGGTGGTGGCGTTATTCCGCCTGACGAAGTTTTGAAGGCAGTTGACTTCGTTCTCGTTCACGGCAATGGGCAAAAACCAGAACGAATTCGTGAGATGGTTCGGACGATAAGGGCTAAGTTGCAATCTTGGGGGACGCCGAAGCCGATTGTTTTCAACGAAGACGGGACAGACCTTCGCAACATGGAAGCAGCATTAAGTGAGGGAGCAAGTTGGGGCTACTATGATCAAGGTCGCAACAACTACCGAGACGGTTTTCAGTCACCGCCGACAAATTGGCTTATCAACACGCCAAGCAAGCGTGCGTTTTTCCGAAAGGCTGCTGAATGGGTTGGTATCGTGCCGCCGAAAGGTATAACCTACGAAATGCAACGCATCCTCATTGCCCGACTTGACCCTTCCCTCAACCGGACAATTTGCGTCGTCGGCGATGTCAACGGTGACGGCAAGGAAGATGTCGTCATTGGTAGCAGGCAGAAGGGGAAGGATTCCCTCGTTTGGCTTGAGCAAAAATCCCTTACTGATTGGCAAGTCCATGTCATTGACGATGAGGCGGAGATGCTTGAGTCAGGTGGCGCGTTAGGTGATGTCAACGGCGACGGGCGACTTGATTTTATCGCAGGTGGCGATTGGCGAAGCCCACATCTTTGGTGGTGGGAGCAACCTGCCGACCCAACTCGGAAATGGAAGCGGCACATCATCGGGACTTTCGCAAACAAGTTCCACACCCAACTTTGGGCTGACATTGATGGCGATGGCAAGGGTGAACTCGTCACTTGGAACCAAGGTCAAAAGGCTTTACTTTGGCTGAAACCGCAAAGTGACCCGAGGAAAGAGTGGCAGTCCTTTGTCATCGCACGCGATGTTGACGGTGAGGGGTTGGCTTGGGCTGATGTTGATGGAGACGGTAAGCTCGAACTTATCGCAGGCAACTTTTGGTTTAAGCCGTCGGGCGATGTCCGAAAGGAATGGCAGCGCTTCCAATTTGCGAAAGGTTATGTGGGCACCGTCGTTGAGGCTGCAGACCTTGACAATGACGGGCGAGTGGAAATCATCCTCTCGGAAGGAGACGCTCAATACTTCGGTCGCAAAGAGCAAGGTCGTGTGGCTTGGTTCAAATCTGGCAAAGACCCGCGACAATTGTGGCGAGAGCATGTCCTCGCAAGTGACTTGGTTGACCCACATTCCCTCATCGTTGCCGACTTCACTGGAGATGGCTTGCTTGACATTTGCGTCATTGAGATGGATTTCACCAACCGACCTCAAGTCATTTTGTTCGTCAACAAAGGCAAGGGCAAATTTGAAACCCATGTCGTTGACTCAGGTGTCGGCAGCCACGACGCAAAACTCATTCGCATCGGTAACAAGCCCGCTGTAGTCGGCAAACCCTTCACTGGCAGGTTCTTGGGCGAAGTCCATTTGTGGGTGATGAAAGAGTGAAGCAACGAGTTGGTCACTTCGCCCGAACAAGTGGCTCAATTCGCTGAAAGGCTTAAAGACGCTGATGGGATTTTGCTCATCCACCTGTCAATGGGCATCGGGAACATCCTCAGGGAGATTCTGAAGTTCCAGCGACCGACGATGCTTTTCGCTGCTCCTTACTCTGAGCACGAATGGGCTTGGTTTGGGCAGTTGAGAAATCAGCCTGAGGGCGCTCTCTTTGACTGCATCCTCTCAAGCGACCTCTCTCAACTTGCGGTGGCAATTCGCCCTATTCGTGCCATCCACCACCTTCGTGAGGCGAAAATTTTGGATGTGACGGCGAGAACACAAACCGCTTACGCTCAAGCGGTTAAGGAGCGATTTGGCACCGAATACAAGGCAATAGACAGGGGTTGCCGAACCAAAATTGCCGTTAGAGTTGACGGCGATGTGGAAAGACTTTGGCAAAACTGGGCTGGCGGGTTGCACCGGGTAACTTGTTACGGCGACTTGACTCAAGACCTGAAGCGTTTCTGTCGCTTCATGAAATTGGAACTCGTCAACGAGGCAGTTTAAGCCTCAGTCGCTATAGGGGACAGGCAAGTTGCCGTGCTTGAGTTCAAAAATCAACCGTGCCCACCGACCGTCGCCGTGAAGGGGTTCGGGCAATTCCTTTTCGCTAAAGAACCTCGCATCGCGGCACTCGTGTGGTAGTGGTCTCAACTCCCCATCCAATACTTGGCACTCGTAAACGAGGCAGTAGAAAGGGATTCCGAGGCTGAACCGATGTCTAAAGCCGTCAAAGACAGCGATGAGCCTTAAGGGCTCAACGATCAAACCTGTTTCCTCGCGCACTTCCTTGACAGCAATTTCACTCGGCGGGTAGCCGACATCAGCCCAACCTCCGGGCAAAAACCAAGTTCCCCTATCAAGCCGCTGAACGAGCAAAAGTCGGTTTTGCTCATCAAACACAGCAGCGTTGACCACGACCTTCGGCGTTACATAGCCTAAAGCACCGGGTTGCACTTCTGCCTTCCATCGCTCAACAAACTGTTTGACAGTCCCCTCATCGTCCTCCCATCCGCTCATCGCCACTGCCATCTCTGCTGCCAGTTTGAGAAGTTCTTCGTAGCGTTCCCGTTCGTAGGGGCTTTGGGTGAAAGCCAAGCCCGTCTGAGCGATAGACTTTAACATCGTTTGCCATCTTCCCAAGCGTTCCATGAAACTCATCGGCATGAATCGGTTCCCCCTCATCGTCGTTTGGTCATGTAAATCTTAGCGACAATCTTCGGGCGTTGCACCAGTAGTTTCCTTGAACGGATGTTGCCAAAATTTCAGCAGGGACGAACGGTCAGGGTGATGAGCCGATGCAAATGTGCCCGAAGTGCAGTTGGAACAACTTTGACACTGCAAGGTTCTGCGCCAATTGTGGTGAGCCGCTGCGTGGTTTGTTGGGGCAAGGTGAAATTTTGCAAGGGCGATATCGCGTGTTGAAAGTGCTCGGGTGCGGTGGCATGGGCGCAGTTTACTTCGCCGAAGACTTGAGACTCGGTAATCGTCCAGTTGCTGTCAAGGAGAACTTTGACACTTCCCCCGAAGCAGCGGCTCAATTCCGCGTTGAAGCGGAAATCCTTGCGACCCTCCGCCATCCCAACCTGCCTCAAGTCTTTGACTACTTCATTGAGCCCAGAACAGGCAAGCAATATCTCGTGATGGACTACATCGC
>Ga0197144_100549_pt1 | contig 15466 bp, 17 predicted proteins | sample GBS85_MetaG_FD_148670 | JGI IMG/M metagenome (GOLD analysis project Ga0197144, IMG submission 148670) | Sediment microbial communities from Great Boiling Springs, Gerlach, Nevada, United States - GBS 85_MetaG | ecosystem: Environmental > Aquatic > Thermal springs > Hot (42-90C) > Sediment...
AAAACTAAGTCTATTAGGCCAATTTCGTAAGCTTTTTTGGAGCTTATAGGCATTCTGTTTTGCATTATTTCCTTTGCCTTTTCCCACCCAACCCTCTTAGGTAGAGTGTATGTCCAAAACTCAGACCTATAGAGATTGCTTATGTTTTTATAGTCCATGTTATGTTTATCTATGTGGATAGGTATGCGGATAGGAGTTAAAGAATGAAAGAACAAATCTTTAGCTATGAGCTAACTCTTCCACAAAGAATTTATCCCCACCTTGATAGGCTTTGAATAGCCCAACTTACTGGTAAGTATCCTAAGGAAGTTGTGGTGATCGGTATGGAACCTCAAAGCTTGGAAATTTCCTTGGAGCTTTCCCCCGCTGTTAAAGACAACTTACAAAAGCTCGTTCAAGAAGTAATAAAACAGCTGGAAAGTTGGGATACAGGAGTTATAACATGTTAATGAACGGACCAGCCATCCTTTATGAAATATTGCAAGCTCTCAAAGACTTTCATCAAAAGAAAGAAAGGCATGTTATTTACATAAACAAGCTCCCCTTAACAGAAGAGGACAAGCACCTAATTCTGGATGTATTAAGAGACGGAAAGGTTAGGATAACTTTGAAATCAAACAGCCAAAAGGTTGAATGGAGGGAAACAGGTATAAGTGGAGTATGGATCGGAGTTTTCTTTGATAGAGACGAAAACCCATACTTGAAACGATTGAAATAACAGACTTTCCCATGCTTGCTGCCTGTCAGAGCGAAGACATAGAAGAAGCTATAAGAACTTTGGAGGATAGGCTTTCTTCCCTTTTGTAAAATTTCATTAGTCTAATTGAGCAAACGCTCTTTTACAACAGTTATTTCCTAAATATAATTAGTTTAGTAAGGAGGTTTCTATGGAAACAAAAAGAGTAATCTATAATACTCCAGAACACAAGGTCGTGTTCTTTGAAGAGCTAACTCCTGCAAGTGCGGTGCAAGCCAACCAAGTGCTTATAATTCACAAGGATGAGGGAATGCTTTTGGATCCGGGTGGTCATAAGGTGTTTTCCAAGCTTTTATCCGATATCTCCCTCTACGTTCCGCCAACTCAGATAAAATACATCTTCCTATCCCACCAAGATCCAGATATAGTAGCTTCAATAAACGGTTGGCTGATGACCACAAAGGCTGTAGCTTACATATCTAAGCTTTGGATAAGGTTTTTACCCCATTTTGGGTTAGACAGCCAGTTAGAGGACAGGGTGGTGCCTATAGACGATAGAGGAACTACCATAGTTTTAGGTGGAGATTGCAAGCTGTTGGTTTTACCTGCTCATTTCCTTCATTCCGAAGGGAACTTTCAGCTTTATGATCCTTGTTCCAAAATACTTTTCTCCGGAGACTTAGGTGCCAGCTTAGGACAAGATTACTTTTTTGTAGAAGACTTTGATTCTCACATCAAATACATGGAAGGTTTTCACAAGAGGTATATGGCAAGCAACAAAATACTGAGATTTTGGGCAAACATGGTCCGCCAATTGGACATAGAAATGATCGTTCCTCAGCATGGTGCTATCTTCAAGGGCAAGGAAATGGTAAATAAGTTCATAGAATGGGTAGAAAACTTGCAGGTGGGAATTGACCTTTTAACTCAAGAAAACTACAGCTTACCCGTGTGATATAATATCTAAGCATGATAAAAGTAGAGATAGTTACACCAAAAGGTTTGGCTTTTTCCAAAGAAGTCAATTCGGTAAATATTCCCACTGTAGAAGGAGAAATAGGAGTTTTAGAAAAGCACATGTATTTGATGACTTTGTTAAAGCCCGGTCTTGTCTATTTTGATGGAAAGGTGGATGAAGGAATAGCGGTAACCTATGGCTTTGTGGATGTAACACCAGAAAAAGTCATTATATTAGCAGAAGAAGCTTACACCATAGGTGAAATAGATGTTGGTAAAGAAAAAGAAGAGTTTGAAAAAGCAATAAAGAAACTTGCTACCGCACAGACTATGGAAGAAATAGAAGAGACAACAAAACAGGCAGAAAGGGCAAGGATTCTTTTGGAATTAGTGGAGAGATTTGGAAGAGTTTAAAAAATTTGACTTCTTCAGAGGTAAAGTAAAGTTTATCCAACCTAAGGCTCACAGGCTCTCTGTAGTTGAAGTTTTATTTGTCTCAAGTATAAAAGGTATAAAGAGAAAAAGCTTGGTAGCAGATTTGGGTGCAGGCTTTGGAGCGCTCTCCATACTAATAGCCCTAAGGTATGGCTGTAGAGTTTTGGCAGTAGAAAGAGACCAAACTATGATCCAACTGCTCAGGCAAAACTTAAAAAACAACAACCTTGAGGGTAAGGTAGAAATTTTAGAGTGTGACATTAGAGAAATAAACAAAAATATAAAGCGTCAAAGTGTGGATTGTGTTGTTATAAATCCACCTTTTCATCCGGAAACTCCATCCACAAAAGCAAATCCATATCATACGGAAATTTATGGAACTTTAAAAGATTTTTTAGAATCAGCTTCCTATATTTTGAAGGATGGAGGCTTTGTAAATGTTTTATTACCTTCCTATAGATTATTGGAAGCCTGTAATATTATGGAAACTTTAAACATTAAACCGATGTATTTAAAATTTTTTCATCCATTCATAGATAAAAATGCCAAATTGGTTCGTATTGTAGGCGTGAAAAACTTAAAACCAAAGCTAATTGTAGAAAATCCAATTATAATAAATCAAAAAGAAAATAAATATACGAAGGAGGTTTTGAACATCATAGAGGGGTTTCTATGATATAATTAACACATTATGAGACTACCAGAAAAATTGATGGAGCGCATTGCAGATAGGATTATAAAAGAGCTTACAGAAGAAAAAATAATAGAAGTAGAAGATCCTTATGTTTTTAAGAAGAAAATTATAGGAATTTTTAAGAAGGCTGAAGAGGAAGAAAGACTACTTGACGAAAAGACCAGAGAAATACTAAAAGAAAGAATGGATCTTATAGAAGAGGCAAGTTTAGATTACAGAACCGCTTATAGGGCAGTTCGTAACAGACTTGCGGAAGAAATGAATATTAACACCAACAAAAGAGAAAGGATGAATCAAATAGCGGGTATGATAAAGGACCTAATAATAGAGGACGATTCGGTAGAAATGTATGAAGAATCCCACATTATAAGAGCAAGAATAAGGAAAATACTAATGGAGGCTCTAAAGGAAGAGGAGGAGATAGATAGAGAGGTTAGGGAAAGGATAAGGTCCTATTCAAAGAGAATAGTTGAAGGCACACCTGAATGGAACCATTTATACAAAAGAATTTATGAAGATGCTTTAAGAAGGAGAGGATTACTTTAAGGTAAGTAGGCTATAGGATTTTGTCTTATGCCGTATTTTAACACTTCGTAGTGTAAGTGGGGTCCAAAGGATCTACCGGTATTACCAACCTTACCGATTATCTGAGCTTTTACAACCTTATCTCCATAGCCTACAAAAATGCTTGAAAGGTGTGCATACAGAGTGGCAAATCCATAGCCGTGATAAACTATTACGGTATAACCATAGCCTCTTATCCAACCTGCATATACAACTCTGCCATCTGCGGTTACGCTAACGGGAGTACCATAAGGAGCAGATATGTCTATACCAGTGTGAAATTCTACTTGCCTACCTATTGTTCGCCAACCATAGCCCGAAGTTACAATTCCAACCACAGGCCATATATCCGGCTTTACCATATCCGGAATTCTAACATCCACAAGCTCCCGAAAAGCCTCTTCAACGGACATCTCTTTTCTGATGATCTCATCTACATCCTCAATATTGATCTCCTCCAGCGGATCTTGATAGTTGGTCTTAGGGGAAGGGCCACCTACCCCAAGGGGCATCAAATATGTATTACCAACTGTGGAATAGATCAAAATCAATAAAAGCAAGATTTTTATCATCAAAAAATAAAATAAACCTACTTCACCTTTTCAGTCAAGAGTATTTCTCACTATGTCATCAAAAGACTGTAATATTTTTCTGTATAGTGGTTCGCTTAGGGATAATTTTTCCAAATTCTCAATTCGGCTTTCAGAATCAATTTTTTTCAAAATTTTAATCACAGCATTTTCAAAGAGATCTTCCCTGTATACACCGAGAGATTTGATAAGCTCCAGCTTTAGCTTTATTTCAAACACTTTATGGTTTTTAACGTCCATTTTTAAGTAGTTTTGAAGAAGGTTAAATATGCAACTGTCATAATAGGACATCCAACCGATTACAGCTTGGACAACCTTTGTCATCCATAGAAACCTACGAAAGCTCTTCATTGCTAAGTACGAGTAGAACTTTACCTCTATTAGATCTTCCAATACTAAAAGCTCTCCAGATTGACGATAGTATGCGGTCAATACATTAAAAGGTTCAAAAATGGCGCAGTAAGTGTTTTGGGGATGAAAACCTTTTTTCACAAGCATTTTTCCCTTTCCGAATGTTCCATACACGTAGGCAAGCAAGTCCCACTCGTTTATAAGCATTTTTTTTACGACTATAAACTTCGCTTTCGCACTCATAATTTAAAAAGCTTTCAAAACATACGATATAATATAGCTTATGATAAGGCATTTTATAGACCTTTGGGACATTACGCCGGAAGAGGGGTGGACTATACTTGAAAGCTCGCTTGCTATTAAAAACAAAAAAAACGAAGAAAGGCCCCTAAAAGGTAAGTATTTTGCTTTGATCTTTACCAAGCCATCCACAAGAACGAGAGTGTCCTTTGAGGTGGGCATTAGGGCTTTGGGTGGAGAGGTTATATTTCTTCAAGAAGAAAGTCTTCAACTTGTAAGGGGAGAGGATCTGAAAGATACCGCCAGAACTCTCTCAAGATACTTAGATTGTCTAATAGTCCGCACCGATTCACACGAAAAGCTAAAGGAACTTGCATCCCACTCTTCCATTCCAGTTATAAATGCCCTCACTGACATGTCCCATCCTTGCCAAGTTTTGAGTGATGTCTTTACCCTTTACGAACGCTTTGGAAAGGACATAAAAAACAAAAAAATTGCTTATGTGGGTGATGGAAACAATCTTTGCAATACTTGGCTTGTGGGTGCGGGACTTTTTGGTTTGAATTTGTTCGTTGCTACTCCAGAAGGTTATGAACCTTCTTCTTATTATTATCAAGCTGGAGAAGACCTATGCAAAATAACAGGAGGTAGTATATACCTAACCCCTAATCCTGTGGAAGCGGTTAAAGATGCGGATGTGGTTTATACGGACGTATGGGTTAGTATGAATCAAAATAGGACAGAAGAAAAGATTTCCGCACTGAAAAACTATCAGGTTAATCGCCAACTTTTGAGCTATGCAAAGGAAAATGTGCTTGTAATGCACTGCCTTCCTGCCAGAAAGGGAGAGGAAATTACAGAGGAGGTTTTTGAAGAGTATGCGGATTTTATCTTTACCCAGGCAGAAAACAGAGTATATGCCCAAATGGGACTGTTAAAGTTTTTATTTACTCAACGGTAACAGTTTTTGCCAAGTTTCTTGGTTGATCCACATCCAAACCCAAGTAGTCCGCTATGTAGTAAGCAAAAAGTTGCAAAGGCACAACAGTAAGGAAGGGGCTTAACTCCTCATGGCATTTGGGGACCTCCATAAAGTCCCTTGAAAGCTTTTGAAGCCCTTCGTCACCCTCAAAGCCTACAGATATAACCATACCCTTTCTTGCCAAGACCTCTTCTATGTTTGAGAGTATTTTCTCATAAACCCTGTCCCTTGGTGCAACCACCACCACCGGCATGTTCTCATCAATGAGGGCTATAGGTCCATGTTTCATCTCCCCTGCAGGATAACCTTCCGCATGAACGTAGGATATTTCCTTTAACTTTAGCGCGCCTTCCAAAGCGACAGGATAGCTAAGTCGCCTTCCTAAGTAAAGAGTATTTTTACTTTTAGTGTATTTGAGGGCTATCTCTCTTATACTTTCACTTTTTGAAAGAACTTCCTCCATAAGATGGGGAATCTTTAAAAGCTCGTCCATGAGTTTTTCCCTTTCTGGATGCTCACTTATGGCTAAGGAGAAGAGAACTGCCAACTGGCAAGTAAAGGTCTTTGTAGCTGCCACTCCTATCTCGGGTCCAGCGTGAGTGTATAAAGTATAGTCCGATTCCCTGCTTAAGGCACTTCCCATAACATTGACGATAGATAAAAGTTTTGCTCCTTTCTCCTTTGCTGACAGGGCTGAGAACCTGGTGTCTGCAGTTTCGCCAGACTGGGATATGGCTATTACCAGGTCCTGTGGGCCTATTGGAGTGTCTGCGTATCTAAGCTCGGAAGCATACACTACCTCTACAGGCACTCCTACGAACTTCTCAAGCCAATACTTTCCAATCAGACCTGCGTGGTAAGAGGTTCCACATGCGGTTATAAGTATTCTTCTAAATTCTTTCAGGGAGAAGGGAAGCTCGTAGTCCCTTGATATATACCCTTTTATGGTATCCCCCACCACCCTTGGCTGTTCAAAGATCTCCTTTAGCATAAAGTGTTTGAACCCTCCCTTTTCTGCAGATATTATATCCCAATGGATCTTTATGGACTCTTTTACCTTTGGGTTTCCCTCAAAGTCGTAGATACTCACCCCCTCAGGTGTTAGATCCGCTATTTCCCCATCTTCCAAGGGTATTATGTTCTTGGTAAACGGAATTAGAGCAGGTATGTCGGAAGCTAAGAAGTTCTCACCCTCTCCCAAGCCCACTACCAAAGGACTCCCATACCTTACTCCCACCACACGACCCGGCTCAAAAGCAGTAAAAACAGCAAAGGCATACGCACCCCTTAGCTTAGGAATAGTTTTTAAAACAGCCCTTAGGAGATCTCCGTCGTAGTTTAAGGATATAAGATGGACTATAGCTTCTGTGTCTGTTTCTGATTTATATTCTATGCCCTTTGAGGTGATAAATTCCTTTAGTTCTCTGTAGTTTTCTATTATGCCGTTGTGTACTAAAGCAAAGCGCCCTTCTTGGTCTGTGTGAGGATGGGCATTCAGCTCGCATACGCCTCCGTGGGTAGCCCATCGGGTATGCCCTATGCCAAGGGTAGCGTCTAATTGTTTGCCCCAAAGACTTCTTATCAGTTCCCTTATCTTTCCAACCTTTTTTTCCACAAAGATCTTACCATCTTCCAAAAGGGCTACACCGGAGGAGTCATAACCTCTGTATTCAAGCCTTTCTAATGCCTCCAAAAGTACAAAGATTGCTTTCTTTTTTCCCGTGTATCCTACTATTCCACACATCAGGTTTTATTTTAACTTTTTTGACTTAAATTAATTCAAACTATGGCTGTGAGAAAGGTTGTTAAGTTTCCAAACCCTATATTAAAGACTCCTACACTTAAGGTGGATGTTATAGACGAAAGTGTAAAAAAGCTTGTGGAAGATATGTTTGATACTATGTATGCGGAAGAGGGAGTAGGTTTGGCTGCCAATCAAATAGGTGAGCCCCTTCGTATTATGGTCATAGACACTACTCCAAAGAAAGAGAGTCCTCCTCTGAAGCTTGTTTTGATAAACCCAGAGCTTCTTCATGCAGAAGGGACAATAAGATACAAGGAAGGGTGCCTTTCCTTCCCAGGTTTGAGTTTGGAAGTGGAAAGATACAGAAAGGTGAGGTTTAAGGCTTTGGACCTGCAGGGAGAAGAAAAAGAATACGAACTTGAAGGTTTTCCAGCCATTGTCTTTCAGCACGAGTTGGATCACTTAAACGGCGTTACCTTTATAGACAGAGTAAGCAGCCTAAAGAGGAGGTTAGCCCTTGAAAAATACTACAAACTCCAAAGACAGCACTCCCGAGGTTGAACTTCTGAAATTCTACCCCTTTGAAGTAAGCACAAAAAAACCAAGACTTTTGGCTTACGCAGATGTTAGAGTAGATCAAATAGTCATAAGGGGCATAAAACTCTTCCAAGCTAAGAACGGAGGGCTGTTTATACAGCTACCAACTGTAAATTTTGACGGTAAAGATTACCCTGTGATAGAAGTGAAGTCAAAAACACTCCTTGACAGGATAAGAAGGGAGGTGGTAGATTACTATAAGGCTTTGGAAGATGCTTAGAGGTTTTGCCTTTTTTATTATCTCTTCCATAATCTTCTTTGCTGTTGCAATAGTTGGTCTTTTTCATCTGAAGGAGCGTGGCACTATTTACTTTCTCTTACTTGCCCTTACAGGCTTTTTCTTTACAATAGCCCTTGCTAACTTTCTTTTGGATACTGTAAAAGGCTTATACGAAGAATACAAAAAATATCGCAAACTTTCTACTTTCATCTTTGAGTTTTTTGCAAGTCTAAAGCTTGCTATATTCCTGATGATAGCCATAGGAGTTCTTTCCATGCTTGGTTCCACTTACATACAGCAGGGCAGGCCTTACGAGTTTTATGTGCAACAGCACGGTCCGGAGATTGCCTCTTGGATATGGAAGCTTTGGCTAAACGATGTGTTTCATTCCTGGTATTACATACTCTTCATAGTCCTTTTGGCTATAAACCTGATCCTTTGCTCTTACAAAAGACTGCCAAGCGTTTGGAAGCATACCTTTTCAAAGGAAAGGTTTCAAAGGTTAGATGAGCATCTTGAAAAGCACTTAAAGCCCGTGGAGGTGGTGATAAATCCAGATAAGAACAAGGTCATTAAATTTTTGCAATCCAAAGGGTTTAAGGTTTTTGTAGAAGAAGAGGGGGGAAGGATCTACTTTTACGGAGAAAAGGGAAAATACTCGCGCCTTGGGGTTTATGTGGTGCATATAGCCCTGCTTATTATAATGGCTGGAGCTTTGATAGATGGAGTCTTTGGTAAAAGGGGGACTGTTGTGGTTGCCGAGGGCTCAAGGGAAGACATCATGCGGTCTTTGGATGGTCAAAAATCTTACAGGCTTCCCTTTCAGATAAAGCTTGAAACTTTTCACATAGTCTCTTACGAGGAAGAGGCAAAAAGGAAAGGAAAGGAGTTTAGAGGGGACCCAAAGGTAAAGGATGCCATAGCCAGCTTTGAAAGTAAAATTCAGATTATTGAAGGTGGCAAGGTGGTAAAAGAAGGTTTGGTTGCGGTAAATGCACCTTTTGAGCACGGACCCTATAGGATATTTCAGGCAACCTACGGACTAACTGGAGAGGCTGGATGGGTAAAACTCTCGGTCTTTGACAGAAACATCCTTCCCGAAGATCCAAAAAGAGCTTTTTTGGGAGAGGTTGAGATAAAAGCGGGTCAGGTGGTAGAATTCAAAGACATGCTTTTGTCCATAGACAGGTCTGTTTTAAATCTTGAGGACGAAAAGGCTGGCTTTGAAGGGGATCTTAAACCAGCTCTGATTATAAAAGTTCTAAAGGATGGTAAAGATTACAACGTGCCGGTCATATACTCTCCAGAGCTTACAGTTTTTGCCTTTACTCAAATGCCAGAGCTAATAGATTTTCCTTACATCTTCTTTATGGAAGGGTTCAGACCACGTTTTTTTAGTGGTTTGCAGATCTCTTATAGCCCGGGCACTCCTATCATCTGGACCGGATCCACTCTTTTGGTGTTGGGATTGATTCTTGCTTTCTACACCATTCATCGCAAAGTTTGGGCAAGATTAGAAGGAAATACGCTTAAAATATCCTTTTGGTCTCACAAGCTAAAGGAAGAGTTTAGAAAAACCTTTTTAAAGTCCTTGGAGGAACTGGGAGATGTTAAAGAAGCTTCTGGAGAACGGTAAAGCAATAGCTTTATTGCCTTCCCTTAGTCTGTTTGTGGGAGCGGTGTTTCTTGGTCTTTACGGTATATACGTGCTTTTTGAGACGCTCTACAAGGTCTTAACAGACCAAAGCGCAAGAGATACAGCGGTGCTGGCTACAAAGTTTATCTCCGTGATGGACATCCATCTTCTTTCGGTAATTCTGTATATATTCGCCGTGGGCTTATACGAACTTTTTGTAGGAGAGTTAAAACTTGCCCCTTGGCTAAAGATAGAAACCATAGACCAACTAAAGTCTAAATTAGCAAGCGTTATAGTTCTTATACTTGCCATTACCTTTACTAAGAATCTCGTAGAGTGGAAAAATCCACTGGATACTTTGCTTTTTGGCTTAGCGGTATCTGCGGTAATCGGCGTGCTTATATTCTACTACAAGATCAAATCTGAGCATTAAAATAGTCCTATTATGGAATTTCCAAAGCTAAGACCAAGAAGGCTTAGGGCTAACGAAAACATAAGAAGGCTTGTGAGAGAAACAAAGCTTTCCCTTGACGATCTGATATACCCAATCTTTGTAAGATACGGAGAAAAAATAGTGGAAGAGATTCCATCTATGCCTGGAGTTTTCAGATACAGTGTGGATAAAGTAGTTGATGCGGTTAAGGAAGTTAGAGACCTTGGCATTCCCGCCATCATACTCTTTGGCATTCCCGAACACAAAGACGAAGTGGGCTCAGACACCTGGAACGAGCAGGGAATCATCCAAAAGGCTCTTAGGGAAATAAAAAAGCACGTTCCAGATATTTACGTAATAACCGATGTGTGCTTTTGTGAATACACCACTCACGGACACTGCGGGGTGATAAGAGGGAACACCGTAGATAACGACTTAACCTTGGAAAATCTAAAAAAGCAGGCCATTTCCCACGTAGAAAGTGGAGCAGATATGCTGGCACCTTCTGGTATGATGGATGGGATGGTTCAAGCTATTAGGTCCGCTTTAGACGAATCTGGATACTATCACATACCCATAATGGCATACTCCGCTAAGTTTGCCTCATCTTTCTATGGTCCCTTTAGGGAAGCTGCGGAGTCCGCTCCAGCCTTTGGAGACAGAAGGAGCTATCAGATGGATCCAGCCAACGCAAGGGAAGCTATAAAGGAAGTTCTACTGGATGTAAAGGAAGGTGCAGACATCATCATGGTAAAGCCCGCTTTGGCTTACCTTGACATAATTGCCAAAGTAAAGGAGGTCACACTGCTTCCAGTGTGTGCATACAACGTAAGCGGTGAGTATGCCATGATAAAGGCAGGGGGAAGACTTGGATGGATTGATGAAGAGAAGGTGATGGTAGAAACCCTTCTGTCTATAAAGAGGGCAGGAGCTGACATGATAATAACTTACTTTGCAAAGGACATCGCAAAGCTCATAAACAAAGGACTTATCTAAATGCTTTTTTTCTATAACCTTAGGGAGTTTTTAAAAGCATTCCTGCTTCTGAGCTTTGTTTTTGCATCAATCCTAAGCCTTTATTCTGTATTTGACGTTCTGTTTCTTTACAAAACCGCAAAAGTAGAACTAATACCGAAGGTTCTTCTTACCACTATTTTAATTAGCTTTTACTACACTGCTCCCATCGTAAACAGCCTTTCCTTAATGCTTTACCTAAGGAGAGTTTTCAGCAAGTCTTACGATAGGATAGCCAGCACCTTTGGCATATCTCCCTTTAGCTTCTTTTTTCCTGTCTTGTTGGTTTCTCTTTTACTATCTTTCATACAGTTTGTTCTTAGCTATAGCTTCTATCCAAAAATTTTTAAGACCGCTTATTCGTTGGAGAGGGAGTTTAAAAAGAGTAAGCCTGCGGAGGAGTTTTTCATCAGCGATCTGTGGCTCAGCTTAAGTTCGGAGGGAAATAACTATTACATCAGGATAGGATTTGCAAACCTAAAAGATAAAAGGGTGCATAACGTTTTTTTGGTATCACTAAAAGAAAGCGACATAACAGAGCTAATAACCGCAGAGGAAGGCTATTGGGAAGACAAAAGCCTAAGGTTAAGGAATGCGGAGATAAACATCTTTGAGAGGGAGATCCAAAAACGGGCTGACCTTAGCGTAGAAATTATCCCTGTAGAAGAAGCCAAGGCTTTTGGAGAAAAGTTAAATCACCTGAGTATGGATCGTCTCATTTCCCTTTACGTTTTGGCAGGCAAGGTAGGAATGAACAAGGAGCTTTATCTTGCTGAGATCCTACGTAGAGCAATCGTGAGCTTTTCCAACATAGTGATCCTAAGTCCTCTTTTGCTGTCCCTAATTAGGCATAGGGCTTTTCTAAAGCCTTCTGTTTTCCTTCTGCTTTACGCATCCGTTTATGTCTTAAGTCTAAATCTTGTAAAGGTCGTGGCAGAAGAGTTTGGAAAGAACCCATTCATAGGGCTCATTCCCTTCTTGGGTCTTTGCTTTTTATCTCTGAGAAACCTTTACTATTTGAGCAAAGGATGAAGGATCTAAGCTTGCACCACCGACCAAAAGTCCGTCTACGTCTGGCATAGAAAGGAATTCTCCCGCATTTTGAGGATTGACGCTACCTCCGTAAAGCACCCTCACTTTACCCAAAAGCTCCTTTATAAAACTATGAACGAGCTGGGCATCTTCTGGTGTAGCTGGGTTTCCTGAACCTATAGCCCAAACAGGCTCGTAGGCTATGTCTATCCTTTCTGACACTTCATCCAAACCGGAAAGGGCAAGCTTTAGCTGGCTTTCTATGACCTTCAACGTCATCCCCGCTTCCCTTTCTTCTATCTTTTCTCCCACACACAGAATAGGTCTTATACCCTTTTCAAGGCAAGCTATTACCTTTTTGTTTATCAACTCGTCTGTTTCTCCAAAGATCCATCTCCTTTCCGAGTGTCCAACTATTACGTAAGAAACTCCAAGTTCCTTTAGCATGTCCAAGGATATTTCTCCCGTGAAAGCCCCTTTCTGTTCATAGTGGCAGTTTTGGGCACCAAGCTTTACCTTACTGCCTTTTAGTATATCCCAAGCTATGCACAGAGAAGTAAAGGGTGGGCATATGAGAATCTCGACGTTATCATCCACCCCTTCTATTAGCCTTAGAAATGTTTCTAAGTATTCCTTAGTCTCTTTTGGTGTTTTGTTCATTTTCCAATTGGCGACTATAAGCTTCATACAAATATTCTAACCACTTTCTAAGCTCCAAAGCAACAAAAACTACCAAAGGCATAATTAAAGCATACCCAAGTTGTTCTGCGTTTAGCTGGGCAACTCTGAAGAATTCGCTAAGGATGGACATAGCCAAAAACTGAAGGAACATACCTATGGAAATGCCCAGGTATATGTAAGGGTTTAGTTTTATGTAGCTTATAGGATTTAGCAAAAAGGGTTTAGAACCTATTTCCTGTATACCCACAGGCCATTGGGATACTACCGCAGACAAAAAGCTTATGGTAAGCGCAATTTCGTATGGGTATTTTTCCAAAAGGTAACTGAAGAGTATAAAGTGACCAAGGGCCAATATGGTCCCGTTGTAGATAACATAAAATAACTGCTTTTTACCAAGGAAGATCTTTTGGGGTTTTTTGGGCTTTTCTCTAAAAGGATCACCCTCGAACTTGGTAAAGGGATAAGCTTTATCTTGAACGCCGTCGGTTACTAAGTTTATCCAGAGTATATGGGTTGGATAAAGAGGCAAAGGCTTGCCCGTAAGTATGGCTAAGCTGTTGTAGAGGATCTCAAACACGTTGGTGGAAAGAAGATACCTTATTACCTTAGCTATGTTGGCGGATATCCGCCTTCCAATCATTATAGCTTGGACGATAACGGATAGATTGTTGTCAGTTATTATCATAGCAGATGCGTCCTTTGAAACTTGGGTGCCAGAACCCATGGCAACTCCCAAGTTTGCCACCCTCAGAGCGGGAGCATCGTTTACACCGTCCCCCGTTACAGCTACTATCTCTCCCTTAGATTGTAAAACCTTTACTATCCTGTATTTGTCCTCCGGCAGAGCTCTTGCTACAACCCTAACCCTTTTTAGAAGTTCATAAAGCTCATCGTCCGAATACTGGGACATCTTCTTCCCTTCAATAGCCAAATCCCCCTCTCTGTATATACCTACCATGCTTGCTATTGCCTTTGCGGTCAGCATGTTGTCCCCGGTTATCATAATAAGCCTTATGCCAGCTCTCTTTGCCTTCTCCACCGCCTCTTTTACTCCCTCCTTTGGTGGGTCCAAAAAGCCCACCAATCCTACTATTTCAAGCTTCACAGAATCTATGCTTTCTGGAATTCCATCAAGAATGGCTTTACCAAAGGCTAAAACCCTAAGCCCCTTTTCAGCCATACTGTCGTGTATTTTGTCTAAACCATTGGGAGGATTTTCCGCCATGCTTAACAAACTTTCAAAAGCTCCCTTTATGTAAAGCTCGTAAGATGGACCGTTTTTTACCACTACTGCCATAAATCTTCTTCTGGTGTCAAAGGGATGCTCCCAAACCCTTTCAAAGGCTTGCCTCACACCTAACCAATTAAAACCTAACTCATCCAACCATTCCAAAAGCGCAAGATCCACCGCGTCTCCCTTTTTTCCGTCCGAATCGTTACATAGAGCAGAACAGAGAAAGAGGGCTTCCTCGTCCAACGGGTAATAACTCTCCACCTTAAGCCTTCCTTCCGTTATGGTCCCAGTTTTATCTGAGCATATAAAAGTGGCACTCCCTAAGGTTTCCACTGCAGGAAGGTGTCTAACCAAAACTTTGTTTTTTGCCAACCTTAAAGCACCTACCACCAAAGCGATGGTGATGACGATTGGAAGCCCCTCTGGGACTGCGGAAACCAACTGAGCTATACCAAAAAAGACTAAGAATTTCCAATCCCTACCTTGAACGATGCCTATAAGGACCAATAGGGAGATTATGACTATTAGAGCAATGAGCCACTTTTTTGAAAAGCTTCCAATAGCAGTGGTCAATGGGCTTTCGGGAGGTTTTTCTTCAAGCTTAGATGCCAAAAGTCCCATTTGGGTGTTCTTTCCGGTTGCATAAACCACTGCCTTGGCTTTACCTCTGACCACTACTGTTCCTTTAAATACGCAGTTTAGCCTTTCGTATATCGGTGTATCTTCCTCAAGCACAATATGGGAATACTTCTCCACGGGTACAGATTCTCCTGTCAAGATAGCTTCGAGGTTGTTCTAAAAACCCCTCAAGGTAGTTATAATAAAAGCCTAAGATGTATGTAGGCGTGCAGTTTAAACTTCAGTTGAACAGTTCCGACAGAAAAAAGCTTTTGGAATTAATGCGTAAGCAATCATCCGCTATAAGGTCAGCTTATAAACTACTGAAAGACAAAAACTCCCATAACCAAATATACCAAAAGCTAAGACAGCTTTTTCCTGACCTGCCTACAAAGTACATAGACTCTGCTATCTACAAAGCAAAGCAATATCCAACAGACAAAAAAGTGGTGTTTGGCGGTAAAGCCCTTTTTGAAAAGCTCTGTAAAAACAGAGACAAGAAAAGTAGGGAAAAGTTAAAAAGAATGTGGAAAGAGTTAAGACAAGGAACTTTAATAAGCGTAGGTTCAAAGGCAGATAAAGGAAACAGACTTTTAAGGTTTGAAAGCATAAACGGAGAGCTTCTTTTAAGGATTACGGTAGGTGAGAGAAAGTTCATTTACGCAAAGGTGTTAAGGGAACCAAGCAACGCAAAGGATAAGTGGAACACATTTTTGACTATGCTTCAAACGAGCTGGCAAAGTAAAG
>Ga0197144_100550_pt1 | contig 15461 bp, 14 predicted proteins | sample GBS85_MetaG_FD_148670 | JGI IMG/M metagenome (GOLD analysis project Ga0197144, IMG submission 148670) | Sediment microbial communities from Great Boiling Springs, Gerlach, Nevada, United States - GBS 85_MetaG | ecosystem: Environmental > Aquatic > Thermal springs > Hot (42-90C) > Sediment...
CGCTTTTGCAAGCGAATGTGGCTTCCCCTCTGACGGACAACAACCCACCCTGCCCTCTGCAGGGCACGCACGATGTCACGATAAGGCAGACTGGGCACCTTGCTCACACGACCAACTCCTCAACGATCGCATTTTCCGAGAACACCCAGTCATCTTCTACGGGCTCCAAGTAAAGTTCAATGGCTTCACGGATGTTAGCGAGGGCTTCCTCTATTGTGTCGCCTTCGCTGATGCAACCAGGCAGAGATGGCACATAGACAGTGTAACCACCGTCTTCGCTGGGCTCCAGCACGACTTTCAACTTCATTTCTCGTCACCTCTCTTCCCTCAGTCCTTTAAGCCATTCTATCACTATTGCGGACAAAGCAAGGGTTCATGGCTTCACCACTCCAATCCCAACTTCTGTCGCACTTCGGGTTTGATGCGGTCAAAAGACCAAGGTGGGTCAAAGGTCAGGTCAATACGAACTTCTTTGACGGCAGGGACGCTTCCGACGCTTTGGCGAACTTGCTCCAAGATGTCCTCGCCGATAGGGCAATGGGGTGATGTCAGCGTCATGCGAATTTCAGCGACGCCTTTCTCTTTGTCCCAACGGACGCCGTAAACCAAGCCCAACTCAACGATGTTGGCATCAGGAATTTCGGGGTCGTAGCAACCTTCCAACGCTGCCCAGATAAGTTTCTCGGTGAAGTCGGTCGCTTCGGAAGGGTCGGAATGGAGCGGCGCTTCGGATGTTGAGTCAAGTTCCCTTGCGACTTCCGACAAGGTTGCCTGTTCCGCTTCCAATCCCGCAGCCTTGCGCAAATCTCGCAGGAGCGCTTGCAAGTCCACGCCCTCCCTTCGGCAGGCTTGCTCAATGGTGACGACGCGAGCCATCGTCTTGCGCAGGACAGGATTTGCCAACGGTGCGAAACCGTAACGCAGGAAAACTTCCAGCGTTTGTGGGTAGCGCTCCAAAACTGTCGCCACCTTCGTTTGTGGCGTGATGTCAGTGATTTCCTCAGCAGTTGTCACACCTTCCTTAGCGATGCGGCGACCGATAGCGATTTTATTCCACAAGTCATCTGCCCAAAGAACTATCCCCGCCCATTGGACGAATCCCGATGCCGCTACCAAAAAACCGACGGAACTGGTCAAATCCAGAAGAGTTTGTCCGACAACCCGCAAAATGTTGCCCAAGTTGAGCAGAACAAAGGCTGTCCAGAGAGGGTTGGTCTGGCGCAAATCCACACCTGCCAAAATTGGAGTGACTTTGCTGGAGACACCGACAATCATCAGCAGGATGAAACCGGAAAGCAAAGCGTGACGGTAGGCTGCAAGGTAGTTGTGGGAGAAGTTTTGGTGGGTGGCGATGTTGTAAATCGGCAAGGCAAGTCCCATCATCAAACCAATTATCGCCCAAAGGTAAGCGGAACGAATGAACTTCAAGGCTCGGTCGTGCTCTTGAGCAGCACCGAACAACCTGAACATTGCAACTTGGGCAACCACTAAGACTAACCAAGCCAAAAGGGCAAACCAGTAGAGAGCCATAAAGCGATGGTCGCGCAAGAGCATGTAAAGCGGGAAGGAAACGACAAGGGCAAGGGTTGATAGGTTGGACGAAGCGAGCAAAATTTTAGCCCACCATCTCGGTGGCTCACGGAAGCCGTAAGCGTGGGGCAAAAACCTCAAACTGACACCCAAAATCAATTGGGCAGCGAACCCGAAAATTTGTGCGTCCCTTAAAGGCGCGTTCCAAGTCCCAACCCGCTGGATGAAAGAGTCCCTATCAAGGATAGTGCCCCAATGGACGAACAGGATGATGTTAGCCAACGCCGAAAGCCAAAGCCAAGCCAGAGATGAGTAGACTATCGGGTCGTAAGGTTCGGGCTTGTTGGCTCTCCTCAAAGTCACAGCCACGACGACGATGAAAAAGGTAACAGCAAGCCACTGCAAAAACGCTCCCAAAGTCCCAACCACTAAAGACCAACCGTAGGGAGAAAAACGCTTGACGAACCCTAACCAGTTGACCATCGTCGGGTTTTCGCTGGGGAACACGGGTCTGGGAAGGAAGAAGTGAGCCAAAACCTGAAATGTTAAGCCCAAAAGCATCAAAGGCAAAATGGCAACAGCGAGTTTGGGCAATTGAAGTTCACTGTGCTTGAATCGGGGGAAGGCTTGAAAAGCGAAACCCATCGCCATTAATGCCACGAAACCGCTAATCATCCCTTGACCGTGAGCCAGTATCCAACCGTAAGGGACAGCGAACTGAACTTCGTAGGTGATGCTCATGACTGCCAGCAAGACAGCGCCCCAAAGCCCACCAAAAATGACGGCAAAAGCAGCGGCTGCGGAGAAGTAAGGCTGGTAGATGGTGTCGGCAATTGTAGGCTCAAACCTAACTTCAACGGATTTGCCCTCCAAAGATTCGCGCGCCGCTTCGTTAAGTTCGTCCAAAAGTTGCTGTAGTGGGACATTGTGCAAGCGAGCAAACCAAGCAACAGGTTCACGCGGACCTGTAGGACCACCGCAACCTCTGAGACCATACTTGTCAAAGACCTTGCGGGTGGCTGGATACTTAGCCACAACTTCAGGCAGCAACATCTCAGGCGTCACAAGCCTTTTATCCGAACAGCGTTCGCCATTGCTTTTCATGCCATGTCACCTCACACCTTTGCAGAATTATGTTTCCGAAATCTTGCTTCGGTGTCAGTGAAAAACCCTAACAAATTGATCGTCAGCAGTCTATCCTTTTGGGGCATTGTGTTTTGAAACTACCCATGCCGCTGTCTGAAGCGAATTTCCTTGGAGGGTCGGGCTTCTGCCCGACCGCTAAAGCCAGCGGCATGGGTAGTTTTGAGCGCCATCAATTTTCAGAAGTCTGCCCGCCAAAACGCAAGTGGACACTCCAAACGAAGCAACCTATTGCGCTCTCCGTTGAGCCGATTTCAAAATTGTGTTGCGGGTGAAATTCTCCCACAAAGCGAGGGGCTTAACATGGGCGTCATTACCATTAGCCGACAGTTTGGATGTGCAGCCAACGAAATTGCGGCGAAAATTGCTGAAGCGCTGGGCTACGAGGTCGTTGACAAGGAACTTCTGGCTCATGTGGCTGCTGAAGCGCAAGCAAGTGAAGAAGAAGTTGCCAAATATGACGAGGCTTGCCTTTCACCCATTGAACGGTTTCTGCGGGCTTTGGTGAAATTTGCCACTCCCGAAGAGGCACTGACTTGGTCGCCTGGACCGCTCAAAGAAACTCCATTTTGGCTGTCCACAAGGGAGCAATGGCAGCGTGAAGGCGGTAAGGTCTTGGACCACGAGGAGTGCCTCAAGTTCACCCAAGTGGCTCTCAAAAAATTGGCGCAAAAGGGACGGGTCATAATCATCGGTCGTGGCGGGATGGTGGTGCTGAAAGATTTTCCAAACGCTCTCCATGTCAGGCTCTTTGCGCCTTTGGACTGGCGAATTAAAAGGCTTTCGCAACTTGAAAACATCCCGCCAGAAAAGGCTAAGCAAAAAATCCTCGCAGAAGACAAGCGACGGGCTGAATACTTGCGGCACTTTTACGGCGTGGACTGGAACGACCCGTCACTTTACCACATGGTCTTGAATGTCGCTGCCCTCGGAATTGACTTGACCGCACAAATCATCGTTTCGGCTGCGAAAGAATTGCAAGGCAGCGTGTTGGGTTCTGAGTGTGGAGTTCAAGAGGGAGGTGCTGAACCCTGATTGCGGATTGCGGAAAGGGTGCGAGAGGTTCTGGGTGTGAAGGGAGAAAGATCGTTCGCTGTTCAGCCAAAGTGAACTTGTGCTTGGAAATCGTTGGTGGGAGACCCGACGGATACCACGACCTTCGTTCCCTGATGACTGCCGTCAGCGTTTGGGACGAGTTAGTCATTGAACCTTCAACCCGCTTCTCTTTGACTGACCAAAGCGGGACACCTCTTGACGAACGCAACACTGTTTTTCGTGCAGCGAATTTGCTTGCTGAACTAACGGGCAAGCCGTTGAAATTTTCGGTGACGCTCAAAAAATCAGTTCCAGCCCAAGCAGGTTTGGGCGGCGGCAGTAGTGACGGAGCAGCCATGCTTTTGGCGCTAAGGCGAATTTGGAATTTGCGTTGGTCGTGGAGAAAGTTGGTTCCTTTGGCTGCACGCATCGGCGCTGATGTCCCTTTCTTCCTCGTTCCCACTGGTGCTGCCATCGTTGAAGGGATTGGCGATGTCTTGACACCAGTTACGCTCCCGACCCTTTGGCTCGTCCTCGCCAAACCCTATGCTGACATGCCAACCCAAGAAGCCTTTGAACTCTGGGACGCTCAGCCAGTTCATGTTGAGGTTGACCCAAACATGTTGGTGACGGCATTGTGGCAGCGGGACGAAAAAGTTATCAAACGGCTCGTTGTCAATGCCTTTGAGAATGTCATAGCCACACGGATACCCGATGTGACAGAATTGAAGCAACGATTGATGGCGGCAGGTGCGGTGGCAGCGGCAATGTCAGGTAGTGGCACAACGGTTTTCGGCATCTTTTTTGACCGAGAGATGGCAAAGCAAGCATTTGAAACTGTCAAGCCCGTTGCTGCTTGGTGCCAGTTAGCCCGCACCGTCCGCCAAAGCATAGTCATTCAGTGTGGTGAGCGAGAATGACAGGTTTTCGTTGGGATTGGGGAGAGCCGCCTGAACCGAAGTTTTGGCAACTTTTGTCAACGGTAGCAAAGCAGGAACCTTGGGCAATTGAGCACGGCTTATTGGCTGGTAAAATCGCCGGGTTAACCGCAAGGGCTTTGACTTTACCCGAAAAGCAAATTGAGCAAATCAGCGTTGCAGGTTTCCTTCACGATGTCGGCAAACTCACCCTGCCCGCGTCATTGCTTCGAAAGCCTAAGCCATTGACCGAAGAAGAGTATTCGCAAGTTCAGCGTCACCCCTCAGCAGGGGCGAGGATTACCCTTGCGATGCACCTTCCAACCGAGATAGTTGAAGCCATACGCCACCATCACGAACGGTTTGACGGGAGGGGTTACCCGTTTGGGAAAAAAGGTGATGAGACGCCCCTTTGGGGTAGGATTGTTGCTGTCGCAGAGGTAATCAGTGCCTCGCTGACGCCAAGGTGGTATCGTCCGCCTTTAAGTCCAGCCCATGCCCTTGAACGGCTGCAAAGTTTCGCTGGGAAAGCCCTTGACCCAGAGTTAGTCAAGGCAGCCCAATCCCAGTTGCCCAAACTTTTCGGCTTCTCCTCTATCTCATCACTTTCGCAGTGCAACAAACCCATCCCTTTGGAGCGATTGGTTCGTGATGAGGAAGCAATGCTTTGGCGGACAGTTCGCTCCTTCGCCCACCAACTTCTGGCGGAGATGGAGAGGTTGATGGGACGGCAATTTTGTCAAGTTTTTGTCAACTGGCTCAATGAGTGGCTTAAGCGCCAGAACATTCCGTTGCAATTTCAGGATTTGAACTTGGTCAGCCGACACCGTTGGTGGCAAACTCTCGGTGACCTCGCTTTGTTTGCGAGGACTCTTGTCGGCGTCGCTCACGCAACTTTGGGGCATCTCGTCGGTGCTCCCTTCATCGCCGAATGGTTGGACGGGGTAAGGTCACAGTTGCCTGAACAAGAAGATATGGTCGGGCTACGCTACGGGCTTTGGGTTTGGAAGAGAGACATCGCTGCTAACACGGCGGTGAATTGCTGAATGAACCTTGTGATAATCGTTGACCTGCTTTTGCTGGCTCTGACTTTGCTGGCGCTTTGGTATGGTGTGCGCCTGCATGCCTTGTTGCGTGCTGGTGAATTGGGTCGGGCTTGGCAGTTCATCGTCTTCGGTGTCATCTTGCTGGCGCTCAGGGAAATCCTTAGGCTCGGCAACCAAATCGCTCCCTTGCCGGGAGCAATTTTCATGGAGCGAATTGCTGAAACTGGCTTTGCAGTGATGCTTTGTTACGCCCTTTGGCGGCAATGGTCGGCATTTGAGTTCCTTCAAGGTCGGCAAAGGAAGCGAACTCAGTGGAACAGAATGGCGAAGAGTTTTGAAGCGCTGAGTGAGCAAACTTCTGGTGAATCTGAGGAAGGCAGCGAGGTTGCGGAAAAGGAGTGGCGAGAGGGATGGTATCGCAAAGCGTGAAGGCTGTCGTGTTGGCTGGCGGAGTGGCATCTTGGGTCAACATGCCGAAAGCGCTTTTGACCCTCAACGGGAAGCCAATTGTCTTGCGCATCGTCAATGCTTTGCAAAGCCTTCACCAAGTGAAACAAATTGCGGTCGTCGGACCCAATTCCGTTTCGGAAGTCTTGCCCGAATCGCTCATCAAAGTTGAAGCAACTTCCGATTTGTGGGCTAACACCAAACTCGGCATAAACGCCCTTCAACCTCAACCCGACGATTACCTCTTGCTTTGCGCCGCCGACATGCCCTTCGTCACGGAAAAAAGTTTGCAGGAGTTTCTGGACGCTGCGATAGCCAGTGAAGCAGACCTCGTTTACTTGGCAGTTCCTATGGCTTCGTTTCAACGGCTTTTCGGTTCGGAGAAGGTTCGCAGGACTTGTGCCAGATTGAAGGAAGGGGTTTTGACGGGCGGAAACTTGCTTTTGCTCCGTGCGAGAGCATTGTCCAACATCGTGGCTTTCGCCGACCAAGCAATCCAATACCGCAAATCCCGTTGGCAGTTAGGCAAGATGGCTGGTTGTAAAATCCTGCTCAAGTGGGTTTTGAGCCATTTGCCTTTGGTCGGTCAACTCTTCCTCGTCTCGGTTGACGAAATCGTGAAGCGTGGTGAGGAGTTGCTTGGGTGCAAGTGCAAAGCGATAATCGCTGAACTGCCCGAACTCGCTTTTGACATTGACGAACCCGAAGACTACGAGTTTGCCCGAAAGGTGATCGGCAAGGGGAAGGAAGAAGCGCTCACTTGTTGAACTTTTGCATCGCTGCGTTTATCCCTTCCGTTGCCCAAACGATTGCAGCATCAGCAGCCTTCTCCACTGCCTCACCAATGACGGGCTCTTCGTCCTCCTCAAAGGGGGAAAGGACGAAGGTGACCATATCAACGCCTTCAGGTGGCGAACCGATGCCGACTCTCAGGCGTGGGATTTCTTCCGTTTGCAAGGCATCAATGATGGATTGCAAACCCTTGTGACCTCCGCTGCTCCCCTTTGGTCTTATCCTCAATTTGCCCAACGGCAGTTGGGCATCGTCCAAAACGACCAAAATTTGCTCTGGCTGCAAGTTCAATTGCTTGACAGCCTCGCCCACAGATTGACCGCTCAGGTTGACATAGGTCAGCGGCTTCAGCAGCCCAACTTTCAAGTCCCCAACTTGAGCGACAGCGTAAATCCCACGAAACCTCGCCTCTTGCTTGCTGACTTTCAACCGTTTCGCCAGCGCATCCAAGACACGAAACCCCACATTATGGCGGGTTTTAGCGTATTCAGGACCTGGGTTGCCGATTCCCACGATAAGCCTTTCAACGGGTTCAATTCGCCGCTTCCAAAAAAGCAAACTGGTCACCCCTCAGAAATTTGCTGCGGGGCGGCAAAAGTGAACCCGCCCCGCTTTCAAGCAACTCCTCACGCAGCCGGTGCCAAATCTTCCGGCTGCGTCTTTTCCTCAGCAACTGCTGGCACGAAGAAGTCCAAATGCCTGTAGTCCAACCTCATCGGATCCCATTGAACCTCTTGAAGGACAGTGTCAAACTCAAGGACATCGTCGCCCATGTGGACTCGCAACCTCACGGGGATTTTGAGTTCAGGGATTGTCGGACCCAAAACTTTTCGGACCTCGGACGCATCCAGTTTGATGGGCAAGTTGCCGTTCGGAACCGATTTCCCGTAGACAACCGCAGGGACGAAACCCTGACGGCGGAGCCGACGCAACGGTCGCGTGCCAATTTCATGGCAGGAACGAACCCACGCAGTCAAAACTCGCTCCGTCATGGTTTCTCACCTCCGTGCCTACAGGGTTTTAGTGGCGTTTCGTGAAACCGAAGGGAAAATTTTGAGATGTCCGACGCTAAGCCGTAAAGGGATGCGAGGACAAATCTGACGCAGCGCCATAAAAATTTTAGGCTGCTTCGCAAAAACATGACGAAACGGGGGATGAAGGATGGAACCGCTGAGAGTGGAAATCGTGCGAAAGGGCACCATTGAAGCCACTCACCTTGTCCATGCCCTTGCCCTTGACGAGAGCGGAAGGACAATTGCCGCTTTCGGAGACGCCGAACTCGTGACTTATTGGCGCAGCACCGCAAAGCCGCTGCAAGCGATGGCTGTCGTTTTGACGGGTGCTGCTGACGCTTTTGGTTTGACTAAGAGGGAACTGGCAATCGCTTGCGGTTCACATGCTGGAAGTGCTGAACACATCTCCGTCGTTCGGGAAATGTTGGCGAAAGCGGGGCTTGACGAATCGCATTTGCAATGCGGCGTCCATGAGCCTTTTGATGCGGAAGAGCGAAACCGTTTGATCCGCGAGGGGCTTAAACCGTCTCCAATCCACAGCAATTGTTCGGGCAAACACGCAGCGATGTTGCTAACAGCAAAGAAAATTGGAGCGCCTTTGGAAACTTACCGAGAACCTGACCATCCTGTCCAGAAACTCATCGCCCAAGTCTTCGTTGCTGCAACGGGTGACAAAAACTTGCCCCAAACAGTGGTCGCAGACGGATGCGGCGCTCCAATTTGGGCATCTTCGCTTCTCTCAATTGCTGTCGCCTTCCATCGTTTCGTCACAGGAAAGTTGCCTTCCCTTGACACAAATTTGCCCATTGAATTGCCTCTCAACGAAGCGGCAGGTCGGTTGGTCGCAGCGATGGCTGAACACCCCGAAATGGTGGCAAACAGGGGACATTGGAACACGAAACTGATTGAAGCCACAAAGGGTCAGTTCATTGGCAAAGGCGGCGCTGAAGGTCTGTTCGCTGGGGCATTCAGGGACGGAAGATCGGTGGTCGTGAAATGTCAAGACGGAAGCCATAGGGCAACTCCATTTGCCATTGTCGCCGTGCTGACTCATTTGGGGTGGCTGAAAGACGACGAAGCGGAAGCATTGGCAGAATATCGCGAGTCGCCCCTCAAAAACCTTCACGGCGAACAAGTCGGCTGCATCCGTGTCCGATTGCCGTGAAGAGAGTTCCGAGCCAATAGTAGCCTTGTCCCAGCAGAGGTCTTTACGCATTACGCATCACGCATTACGCAAATGACAAGTGTCGTTGAAATGGCAAAGTCTCGGTCGCCCGTCGCTAATTTCCAGAACCGTCAGGCTGGCGTTGTCAACCTTCAGTTTGGCGAAACTTTCCGGTGGCAACTGGAACAAGACGCAAATTGCAGCCTTGACAGAACCGCTGTGCCCGACGACCAAAACCGTTCCGTCACTGACTTCCGCCAAAATTCGCTCCAAACCCATTTTCACCCTCGCAAGCAACTCTTCAACGCTCTCGCCTTTCGGCGGTGCAGGCAGGTAATGGGCAGCGACCCATCGGGCAAATTCATCAGCGCGCTCAACTTTCAAATCGGCAACGCACTTTCCCTCCCAATCGCCGAAGTTTCGCTCCATCAGTTCGGGCAAAGTGAAGATGGGAAGCGAGTTACCAGATGCCTTCAGGATTAGTTCCGCTGTTTCCATCGCTCGCTTTAACGGGCTTGAGAAACAAGCGTCAATTTTGACCCTTTGCAACCGTTCGCCCAAAGCCACCGCTTGCTTGCGCCCGTTTTCGCTTAGCGGGATGTCTTGCTGCCCTTGAATTCGCTCCTCCTCGTTCCAAACAGACTCTCCGTGCCTAACGAGCAGTAACCTCAACATCGCTGTCACCATTCCTCGTGTTGACGGTTTCGGAAAATTCGCCGACTGAAGTCGGCGCTCAGTTTCTTCGTCATCAACTACGGGTTGAAACCCGTAGCATGGTTCGTTTCAGTTGCGTCATCAACTACGGGCTAAAACCCGTAGCATGGGATTTCATGTTTCGCTTCGTCAAACCTTTCATTCATGCCACTGGCTTTAGCCAGTGGTTGATGACGAATTTTTCCTGAGCGCCGAATTCATTTGGCGACCGTGAGTTTTAGACTGGAGGGTCGTGCTCCCGCACGACCGAAATTTTGAGTGGCAGTGCAGGAGCACTGCCCTCCAGAGAAAACAGCCGTTACACCATTCGCCACTCGCCATTCGCTGCCGTTCAACCGCTCGCCAATTGCTATTCGCTGCTCGCCATTCGCCGTTCACCAATCGCCAGTCGCCAATCGCCATTCGCTGCCGTTTTGGCTCGGCAGGAGCCTCGCCCTCCCAATTTTCGTGTCCTGCGTCTTTTGTCCCATGTCCCCTTTCAAGTCGGTGGCTACGGAGACGAAACATGCTAAATCAGGCTGACATGAAAAGGTTGCGGTTGCGAGTTTTGTTTTGCGCATTGTGAGTTCGGGGAAATCACGCCCACAACTCTCAACGCACAACCCCGAACTCGCAACTTAATTAGCAGGCTTTAGCCTGCTTTGAACTTATGGACACCCGCCTCGGGTGGTTGGTCAAATTATTCGCTATTCGTTGCTCACCATTCGCTACTTGCCACTCGCCACCGTTTTCTTCAGCACCCCGCACTCAGCACATCGCACCTTAAAGTCAAGCCTGATACCTTTCAAGCCGTTCTGCGTGTGCCAAGAGTAAACTCATCAGGAACTTTGCTGGGATTCGTCCAAGTGTCCCTTTGGCGCAAGTTCGTTCGCCAAAACCTTCAACGGTCGGGTCGGGAATGACCCACTTGGAGTAAAGCAGCACAGGGACGGGATGCCAACTGTGGGCGCGATACATCGCTGGCGTTGAGTGGTCACCTGTGATGGCGAGGACATCGGGGTTGAGGGCTAAAATGTCGGGCAAGTTCTTGTCAAACTCCTCAATCACCGCAACCTTGCCATGCCAGTTACCATCTTCACCGCGAGAATCTGTCGGCTTTATGTGGACGAAGAAGAAGTCGTAATCGTTCCAAACCCGCTTGAGCGCGGAAATTTCGTCTGCGATGGTGTCACCTTCAAAGTCAAGGACTTTCATGCCGACAAGTTGGGCGAGACCGCGATACATGGGATAGACGGCAATGCAGCAAGCGTTGAGTTTGTAAAGTTCGCCGAAAGAAATCCAAGTCGGTCGCTTGGCGAAACCGCGGAGCAGTGCGTAGTTGGCTTTTGGTTCGTCCTTGAGGACCTGTGCGATTTGGTCAATCAATTTGGCTGCGATTTCCGCTGTTCGTCGGTTTTCGGGCGTATCAGGGTCGGGTTGAGGCGGCAATGGTGGCTTATCGGTCACTTGCGGGTCAGTGTCCCTGACACCATCGCCCAAACCTTCTCCCCTCAAAACGACGACGAACCGATGCTCCTTGACAGGCTCAATCAGAACCTTAACGCCGTCAATCTCTGAAATTGACTCGCGAAGTTTCGCGCAAAGTCTTTTCGTCTCCTCCGTTGGAGGTCGCCCCGCTCGTCGGTCAACGATTATGGGTTGATTGCCTTCATATTTTGCGGTGGCGAAATTCGCGCGAATGGCGACATCACCTTCCTGAAGTGGGAAGCCGATTCCCAAAGCCTCCAAGACACCACGCCCGACATAGTAGCGAAGCGGGTCGTAGCCGAATAGGGCAAAGTGACCAGCGCTACTTCCCGGTGAAATTCCCGGGAAAACAGGGTCAAGCAAGCCGAGCATGGAACGCTTTGCCAGTTCGTCCAAGTTGGGAGTTTTCGCAGCCTCAAGTTCCGTCTTGCCGCCAAGTTCGGGCACAGGCAAGCCACCAAGCCCGTCAAGCACAACCAAAACGATTTTCGTGTTCGCAGCCTTTGTCAATTCCCGCATCAGTTCCTCGTAAGTCCACTCTCGCATCTCCTGACACCTCCGACCATCAAATATGTCGCCCTTAAGGCACATTCGCATCGGGGTTTTGCTTGACAAAAGAGGTGAGACAAGTTTGGCAATTTTCGCCGCTTATCGTAACCACCAAATCCTGATTGTCCTGTCGCTGCTTCCAGAAGCAAGCCAGCGACCATCAGGTGAGAAAGCAACGGTTGTGACCCACCCTTTGTGTCCCTTCAAAGTGCGAACGAGTTTCCCGTCGGCGACTCTCCACAGTCGCACAATCTCGTCCATGCTTGCAGTTGCGATAAGTTGCCCATCGGGCGAAAAGGCTACGGCGTTAACCCAACCTTTTGCTTTCGTCAAGGTTTGAACTATGGTGCGGGCGATTTTCCCTTCCGAGAGCCGCCAAATTTGAACCCCGAACCCCTCACCGCTGATAGCCAAATGAAGCCCGTCGGGCGAGAAGGCGATGCTCGTGATTGAAAAACCCGTTTCGCACAAGCGCTTCAAGAACCTTCCATCGCGGGTTGAGAGAAAACCGACAACACCGTCAGCGCACCCGAAAGCCAGAAAGCGCCCATCAGGCGAAAAAGCGATGGCATTGACGAAAGCGCCGAAAGTTTCCGACTTCCAAATGAGTTGGCTGTCTCGCCACTGAAAAAGCCTAACGCAACCGTCGGCACTGCCTGTCGCAAAAAATCTCCCGTCAGGCGAACAAGCAATTGTCAAGACCGCTTCGTTGTGACCGTGCAGGGTGATGACAGCGTTCTCTTCCTGCCAATGCCACAACCGAACAGTTTTGTCGGCGCTTGCCGAACCCAACTTGAGTCCATCTGAGGAGAAAACGAGCCCCAGCACTGAGTCCTCGTGCCCTTTCAGCACTTTCAACCGCTTCGCTTCGCGGCATTCCCAAACCTGAACCGTTCTGTCAAAACTCCCCGAAGCCAACCATTCGGAGTTATGGGAAAAAGTTAACGCCGAAACGGAATCGGAGTGCCCTGAAAGGCTTAGGGAAAACTCAAGGAGCGGGATGCGGTGGCGGATTCGGGATACAAGAGACTTGAGCGGCTCTTTGAGGGAGATTTTGGGCACTGAAACGCCTCTCACTTTGCCCTTACACGCTTCCTCCCAGAAATCCTTGATGCTTTGGAAACGCTGCTGCGGGTCAAGGTTCATCGCCCGCTCAATGGCGCTCCAAACGGCATCGGGAATTCTCGGTGGTCTGAAAGGAGGGACAGGTTCTCCCCTGCAGGCAAGTTCCAACCGAGTCAAAGCGTCCGTCGGAATGTCTCCCGTCAAAGCAAAGAGCAGCGTGGCAGCCAAAGCATATTGGTCAACTTTCGGGTCAACTTCAACGCCGCTTCTGTATTGCTCGGGCGGTGAAAAGCCATCAGTCCAAGCAATGAAGGAACTTGAATGCGGGCGTGATGGGTCTGCAGGCTCCATCACCTTAGCCACACCAAAGTCAACTAAAGCGACAGGCGGTTTAGGTGAATCGTTGACAGCGGAGAAGGCTGACGGTTGTTCTCGGTAAATTGTCAGAAGAGCCAACAAGTGAGGGCACATCTTTTGACCTTGACCATCTGGGCATTCGCATCGCCAAAGTTTGACTTTTGAGCCGCTCAACCTCACCCAAAGATGCCATCGCTGACCAGATTTCCCGTCCTGCCACACGCCAGCAAGTCTGTTCATACCTCGCTGTAGAACCACGAACCCATCGCTGAAAGCATCGCCTTTGACGATTTGACGGGCAAATTTTCGACCTTGACGGAAATGTTTGACATGCGTGAGGCGCTTCAAAGGGGCTATGTCTGGGGCGGAGATTTGCTCGTCGGCAGATTGGATGACGATTATGTTTGCTGGCTTGATGTCTCGGTGAACGACACCGTGCTCGTGAAGGTAGGCAAGAGCGTCAACGAGCGCTCCGAAAATTGGCATCGCTTCATCCCAATTGAGCCGTCCGCGCTTTTTGACAAGTGCCTCCAAAGTCTCGCCAGCAACGAAATCCATGACAAGGTAGGCTCTGCCCGTAACGGCATCCAAAAAGGACTCATGGACGCGTGGCAAGTGTGGGTGGTTCAAGTTTAGAAGCAAACTTGCCTCTCCCTCAAACCGAGCGAAAGTTCGGTGTTGACGATTTTCCTTGATGGCGACAAGTTGTCCTGTCAACAAGTTGGTGGCTTTGTAAACAGCACCGAACCCGCCGCAACCCAAAACGGCTTCAATTTGGTAGCGACCTATCAAAACCGTTCCCTTGCCGAGAAGTTGCCTTTGCTCCGTCCCGCATTTGGGGCAAATTGCTTCCGAGCGGGAATTGTTCTGTTCACATAGCGGGTTGGGGCAAAGTTGCCCATCGGCCAATTCCGTAACCGTCCCCATGAACCTCACCCTTAAGTTGCTCATCTTTAGGTTTTGCGGGCAACCGCCAACTTCTCCGCTTCCCTCTTGACCGCTTTCAGTTCCTCCGTCATCCGAGCCTTGGCTACCCCGCTCCCCAGCAACATCGTGCCTATCTTTGCCAAGAGCCCACCTACAGTGATCTCGGCACCGTGAACGACCTTTGTCTTCTCACCTTGAGGCTCAAGGTGAAACCAAGCGACTGCCCTTTCAAACGGTCCTTTCACCTGCTCAATAAGGACTTTCAAGGGGGGCTCAAAGACGAACTTCGTCAGCACCTTCGCCACCATCATGCCAAAAATGTCCTCTTCAATCTCGGCAAGGGCGGAATGGTCTCGCTGGTCAATAACGCGAAGGTCGTGCATGTAGCGGAAAATTTTCGGGTAACGCTGCAAATCGGCAAGGACGGCGTAAACGCAATCTGCTGGGGCGTTTACGATCGTCGCTATGACAAGCCTCAAGGTCTTCATCGGCTCGCATCACCCTCGTTCACTTTCGTCTTTCGTCGCTCAAATTTTGATGCAAGTTGAAGCCAGTTGCAATGACGGGAGAGTGAATGACCTCGCAAGCAACTGCTTGACATACTTTACTGCGGTAGTCACGCCAAATAGAGCGAGAAAGGAGGCGGTCGCTTTGGCTGAGCCCAAATTGCATGTCCCTGCACCCAAAGGAACTGGATGGCACACTATCGTCTCTCCACAACTGGGGCAAACGAAGCAAATCACTTTCTCGCTTTTGAGACTTGAGGCAGGGAGCGAGTATGAGGGACAAGTTGGGGGCGAAACTGTCGCCGTTCTGCTCTCAGGCATCATGGATGCCGAAGTGAATGGCAGACGCTGGTTATCGGTCGGGCAAAGGCGCGATGTTTTCAGCGGCAAAGCCTATGCCCTTTACTTGCCCTCAAGCGCTCGCTTCCGCATCCGAGCAAACACCTTCGTTGAATTGGCTTTTGGGACAGTCCCAGCCCCAATGAGTGGCGAACCGACCCTCATAACCCCAGACCAAGTTAAAAGCAGGAGCGTCGGTCTCTTCAACTGGCGCCGTGATATTGACGACATCGTTGACTCTTCCTTCCCCGCTCGCCGATTGCTTGTCGGTGAGACCAGAAACCCACCTGGCAACTGGTCTTCCTATCCGCCCCACAAGCATGAGGAAGAGAACCCGCCCTTTGAGACGCAGATGGAAGAGGTTTACCACTTCCGCATCTTCCCACCGACAGGCTTCGCAATCCAGATGATTTACACCGACGACGGCGAGTTGAATGAGGCAATCATTG
>Ga0197144_100554_pt1 | contig 15318 bp, 21 predicted proteins | sample GBS85_MetaG_FD_148670 | JGI IMG/M metagenome (GOLD analysis project Ga0197144, IMG submission 148670) | Sediment microbial communities from Great Boiling Springs, Gerlach, Nevada, United States - GBS 85_MetaG | ecosystem: Environmental > Aquatic > Thermal springs > Hot (42-90C) > Sediment...
TTAAGAAACGGCGTAAATCCAAATCTCCCCGTTTTTAAAGGCGTAGGTTTTCCACTCTCCGCTTTTCTCTCCCGGCATCCCCCGGGGAGCCCGGGGGCATGCCCGGTAGCGTAATCTCCTCAATCTCAGGTCGCCCCCTCAGCATTCTTATCCACGCTCAAATGGGACGTGACCTACGACCACATAGCCCCCGAAGCGCGACGTGGTTCGTATCCGGGCGGCATGTTAAACCGCTGAAGAGCCGGAATTATGCTGTCCATGTTAACAACCTTCACCACGGCGCGTGTCTCTCTATTATATACTCGCCACAACACCCACAGGTAGGCGTTTTATAGACAAGTATCTTGTACCGACCCCTTTGACCTATTTGAGACTAATTTGGCTTCTTCAGCAGATCAACAAAGAAAACCAGCATATGCGCTAACAATACTTCACCTATTGACTTAATTCTTAACCGCATCGCCGCGAGGACTTACGAGCTTTTCTTTTTGATCCATAGATACCTCCGGCCGCTATGTATACTACTGCAGATATAACTACGGCATGATGGGGTATCTCGAGGTATCATAGACTTGTATTGAGAGGCTTATGCAAAAAGCCTTGAGTTTTTATATGCAAAGTCCCTATTGAGGTGTGGTTACGGTAGAGGTAAGAGAGTATACCATAGCAGTTATATCTTTATGATTTCTAGGTTCGTGTTTCCCCGGTACGTCATTAAGTGTCCTGAGTGCAGCGCCGTGGTGGAGTATCCCTATGACCCGAAATATGCCGAACTTGCCCGCCGGTCGCCTGGCGGCCTCTACGCGGTTATGTTGAGGTGCCCAAAGGGCCATCTATTTACCGCGCTTATAGATGAAAACGGAGCTGTGAGGCGGGTGGGACCGGCGAGCGTGGAGGCCGGCGAGGCTGGTTGCGAGCTTGTGGGAGATGCCGATTTTCTCCCGCCGGCGGTGAGGCAGAGGGTGGCGGAGGCGCTTAAGACCGGCAACTACAGCGGGGTGGAGAAGCTGATTGAGGATCTAAAACGGATGGGGGTGGTGAGATGTCTCTAACTGCGCCTATATACTTCAGAGAACTCATCGAGTTGTTCGGCGGTCTCAGAGAAATAAACCTCCTCACTAAGTGGCTGAACTACTACGGCGCCAAGTGGTATAGAGAGTTGAAAGAAGCTGGGGTTGACAGACGGCGTTCCTACGTCGCCTACATATTAGAACGGGCGGTGGAGGTCCAGGGCCTCAAACATGTGGAGAAGCCCTCCAAAAGGCCTACAAACACCTTCCTGTTGCAGGCCCTCGACGTGGTGGAGTCGTTTGACGGGCTTAGCATGGTGGCCGTGGCACGCGGCGAGGTGGACAGCGACGTCGTGTCGACGCTTTTCGACGCCTTCCTCACGTCGGAGTTCTACATGTTTCTCCTAATTGCGGCCTATAGGCTGTTTGGAGCAGATAAATGTCCCACAGTATTAATGCCCTACGCATATAAGGGGATTGAGGCGGAGCTCCTCAGAGGCTTCAACCAGAATCTTGTGATTCACGAGTCGGACTACCCCCTGCCTGGCGCCGTGAAGGATCTGTGCAACATCGAGGCTGAATGCGCCGTGGCTATATACCTATTCCACAGATCTCGCAACTTGGCAGAAGACTTGAAGTGTCTGAGGGCTAAGGTGAAGAGGCTAGGCGTAGTTGCGCTACCGCTTGAAGCCCCCGCCTCCCTCGTAGCCGTCGGGGCTGCCGTCGGCTTCACGGGCTTCTACAGGTCAAACGAGATGTTACAGCTTCTTAAATACTCCGGCTTTAGAAAAGGCAAGGTCTACCTAAAGAAGCCCTATTTCGTCGCGCTCCTAAGCCCCTAATGTCTGCGGCTGGCGCCCCGCGTCAAGGCGCGAAGGTGATAGATCGTGGAGATGCGGCGTTTAAAACATAAATAGGCCGGTCTCTACTCTACGTGTACTACGCCGCAGTTGTGGAATACGTCAAACGGTGTCCCGGCCCCCACTTCAGAGAGCTAACCCGCGAGTTGCAGATACCCGTAGGGACTCTGCAATACTGGCTCAACAGACTCTTAGAATGGGGCGAGCTCTACGTCCTGCGGCTGATGGGGCGGCCGCGGTATTTCCACTCCACAGTGCCCAGGGAGGAGGCTGAGGTTATATACGTCGTGAAGGAGGTCCGGCTTTCTCCGCCGCGCGCGACGCCGCTGATGATCAGGCCGGAGGTTCTGCAGCTAGTGGTGGATAAGTACCCCTGCGTCCGGCGGGATTTAGTAGACGCGTTCATAAGCCTGTTTAGGCAGTTGTAATGGAGAAGGAGCTGTATAGACTACTGGGCGGCGTCGGCGCCTTGGCCTTCATCTTAGAGGGCGTGTTGCTCCCCGTCTCGATAGCGGCACACGTGCTACTCTTTATCGCGTTTCAGAAGCTAGGGCGGCTGAGAGATGCGTTGCTGTGGTTCGCAACGGCAGGCTCTGCGTCGATTCTCACGGCGGTTTCGCTAGGCGTCACTCCCGTGAGGCTCCTCATAGCCCCGTATCCCGTGGAAAAGGAGACTCTCATGGCCGTTGCGTCTGCCTGGTTGCTTTCGGCGTGGTTCTACTGGAACATAGCCTCGGCCTTGTTTAAAAAGGCCGGCGTAGTCTCGGCGGCCCTCTACACGCTGGGGGCGGGGCTCTTCCCCGTCAGGTTGGGGTTTGTACTAGTTGCCGCCGCCTTTCTACTCCTCGCCTTGTTGTTTTTCAAGACAGGCATGGAGGTAGCCCCACAGAGAGGTGGGACTGGACAACCCAGCCACGTAGCCGCGGACAACCCCATCAACCACCACTAGAAACACCACGTCGTGATAAACCACGTAGCTACCGCCGGACTTAGTCTTGGCCACGTACACCCCGGCGGCCTTCCAAATCCTCTCAGCGTCGCGACCCGTTAAGAAGATGAAGGGGTAGCGCCCGCCCTCGGCAAACGCCCTCAGACGCTCCGGCGTATCCCGTTCCGGGTCCACCGACACGACGTAGATAGGCAGTTTAGCCAACCTCCACGTTTCGTTAAGCACGGCGAAGGTCAGGGGACATACGTCTGGGCAGTAGGTGTAGCCGAAAGACAAAATATACACGCCGCTCGGCGGGAAGTCGACGGCTTCTCCATACTGATTATAGAGAAGGGCCTTGGGCAACTCGACGTCTACACAGCCGTATCTGATTACTGTAGGCAGAAACTGACGGTAGCTAGGCTCCAGAGGGTCCCATCCCAGGGCGTATGAGAAGAAGAGGAGGAAGAGGGAAATGGAGAAAAAAAGAGGTTTTACTCCTTTAACCATCTCTCATACCACTTGGCGAAGTAGGCGTAAGAATACGCCATGCCTGCCAACGTCCAGAAGGAGGCAACCCAGTCAGGTTGGAAGTTCCCCTCCAACGCGGTATATACGCCCCAGGCCAAGCCTGCCGCAAACAGAACGACAGCCAAGGCGAGCGAGAACGCCCTAATCGGCGTCATGTGTGCACGGCGGCGGGAGGAGGCAAGTTGTGGACTACGCCCACGTAGAAGGTGAGAAACACCAAGACCCATATGGCGTCGACGAAGTGCCAGTAGTACTCCGCCGCCTCCACGCCGTCTGGCCTCTTCGGCGTCCAGTAGCCTAGCTTCACCAGCAACACCACGAAGCCCCAGAAGGCCAGCCCTATCAACACGTGGAAGCCGTGGAGGGTGACTATGGAGTAGAAATACATGGCAACAAGCGAGGAGGCCGGCGTAAAGCCTTCGTGCATAAGTGAGGGATACTCTGCAAGAAACTGCGCGGCGGCGAAGAAAGCGCCTAGGCCTATGGTGGCGGAGATCCATAGGTAGAACTTCTTGAGATCGCCGGAGACAAAGGCCCGCCTAGCCGCCATGGCCGTGAAACTACTGCTCCACAGCGCAATAGACATGGCAATGGAGAGCGGTCCTAAGAGGTGCGGCAGGTGCGCCAGTGCGGCGGACCAGTTCTGGTACAACACAACCCTGGCGTAGTAAGCCGATGAGATCAGCGTAAGGAAGATCACGGCCTCTGAGAATATCACCCACGCCATGGTGGCCCTCAGATCGCCCCAGAGGCTCGGCGGCTTCGGGATTTCGTGGATATGTGCGCCGTTCATGACGCGCATAGCCAGCGCCCTGTCCACCATGTCGAACTTAAACCAAGCCAAGCCGAAGACTACGAAGAGCGCCATCAGCCCCCAGCCCAGAGCCGGAGACGGCGACGTCGTGCCGTAAAGGATGCTGGTGGGCATGGAGGCCAAGATGTTGAGGAGGCCCAGCCCCAGCGGCAAGGTGGCGAGACCGACGATGGCCGGCCACGGCGTGTGGACATGCGGCCCGTGGAAGAGCGGCGGCACCACGTCTTTAAGCCCAAACTTGGAGACCCCCCAAGGATCCTCCCTGTTGGCCACGGGACGGCCGTGCAACAGGCCCCATAGCAGGGTGAGCAGGTACAACACTACGCCTGCGGCTATAAGCCAAGTGCCGCCTGTCATAACTACGTGATGCGGGTAATACAGGTTATCTGGAGAAGCCGCATATCTCCTAGGCATGCCCAAAACCCCTGCAGCCAGCATGAAGGTGTAGGTGATGCCGCCGCCCACTGTGAGGAGCAACCAGCTCATCCTAGCCAGCCTCTCCTCGTACCATCTGCCAGTGATGTGCGGGAAGTAATATAGAAGCATCCCAAACGCCCCCAGCGTTATGGCGTTTACCACGTAGTGGAAGTGTCCTAGGACGAAGTACGTGTCTTGGAGGTGGAGGTCCAGAGGAATCACGGGGAAGAAGACTCCTGTAACGCCGCCTATGATGAAAAACGCTATGAAGGTCAACGTGAAGAGCATAGGCGCCCTCAGCCTAATCCTGGCGCCGTAGAGCGTCGCCACCCAGTTGAAGACCTTGACGCCGGAGGGTATCGCCACGGCCATCGTCGCAACGGCAAAGGCAACCCTGACAATCCAGTCTTGCACCGCCGTAAACATGTGGTGAACCCACACAGCGAAGCTGATGGCGGCTATAGCCACCGAGGAGAGGGCAATCGCCGTGTAGCCATATGCACGCCTCCCCGCAAACCGCTGGAGAACCTCAGACACAGCGCCCATAGCTGGCAGGACGAGAATATAGACCTCGGGGTGGCCGAAGAACCAGAAGATATGTTGCCACAGACGGGGGTCGCCCGAGGCCAGCGGGTTGTTGGGATTAGGCGAGAAGAAGCTGAAGCCGAGGTGCCTATCTAACAGCTGCATGACGGCGCCTATCGCCAGCGGCGGCAGGGCGGCCACCATGAGTATCGACATGGCCAGTATGCTCCAGGCAAAGAGAGACATGTCCAACATCCTTATGTCGGGCCTCCTAAGCCTTGTAATTGTCAATATAAAGTTAATGCCCGAAAGCGTCGACGAGACGCCGCCTATTATGATCGCCACTAGAACCAGATCTATGCCCAGCGACGCCGAGTAGTGCGTTGAAAACGGCGGATATATCGTCCAGCCCGGCCCAGCGCCCTGATGCACAAAGAGAAGAGCCGACCACATCAAGACCGTGGCTGGCACCTGCAACCAGAAAGATAAGGCGTTTATCCTAGGCCAGTAGAGGTCTGGGGCTCCAATTAACTTAGGCACAGCCACATTGGCCAACCCAGTCACCGCCTGCATGGCGAAGAGCAACAACATCGCAAGGCCGTGGAGGGAGACCACCCAGTAATAGACATCGCCGGTTATGAAGCCTGTCCCCGCCACGTTGGTGGCCGGCGGAGTCACGGCAATCGTCAGCCTGATCAAGAAGGCCATCAAGCCGGCCAGCACCAGGTTAATAACCGCCAGCAGTATGTACAGTATCCCTATCTTGTGGGCGTCGGTAGTCGTCAAGTAGTCAATTATTTTTTCCATCACTTTCTCCCTCATCATGGCACCACCACCACCTTGCCCAGCATCAGGTAGTGGCCAGATCCGCAGTACTCGGCGCAATAGATGTCGTAGACGCCTGGCTCATCTACCTTAAGCCAAAGCACATAGGTGAACCCCGGCACGGTGTCGTATTTAACACCCAGCTGAGGGATGTAGAAGGAATGGATCACGTCGATCGATGTGAGCTCTAACTTGTACAACTGGCCAGCCTTCAGCGTTAACGTGTTGAAGGCTCTCGTGCCGTTGGGATATATGAACTCCCAGCTAAACTGCCGGCCTACCACCTTTATGGTTACGTAGTTCTCCCTCTCGGCGAGGGAGCCATAGTAATCTATGGCGTATAGATTTACTGCTGTAACCACGGCGAGATAAGCCAAAACAGCCGCCGCGCCTAATATCGTCGCCATTTCCATAATCCTACTCCTCTCCATAGCTCTCCCTCTCCCTAAATTTATACACGAAGAATATCATCGTCCCCATAAAAAGCGCGGTGACCACGCCAGCCCCCACGTAGACGATGGTATATAGAGAGAAGACGTAGTAAGAGATCGGCGAAGCGGTTGGATAGGGCGGACGGCCCCAGTCGCCGAGCCACATCCAAATAAGGAATACAGCGACCACAATTAGAGACCAGATCATATAATCCTTCATAGGTAGGGTTACTGATCTGCTCATGACTACCACAGAACTCTAAGGTATATAAAGTTTTAAGCCATAGGTTTTTCATTACATTGAATTTGCTACAATGAACAAAAATGTATAAAGGACTACACATAAATGCAAATTTATATAATTGTTCATAGATATTTATACAATTACAAAGAATTAGTGAGGTGATACTCTGGAGATCTATGCAGTAAGTTTTAACTAAAGTTTAAATACCATCACGATCTCAACCTCATGCGCGATCCCACACTCGCGTTGGTAACAGGGATAGCGGTTGTAGTAATCGCCACGATCGTGGCACTTCAACAGCTATCGACCTCACCTGCATCGACCTCACCTGCGGAGCAACCACCCACCCCGCCGCCTCAGACCCAAACCCAGACGCCTACTGCCCCCTCCGGCGCTATTAAGTACGATCCGCAGCTTGCCGAAAAAGGCAGAAAGTATTACCAGGAGATCGGCTGTACAGCGTGTCACTCAATTAGGTCGTTGGGTATTTCGGGAGGCGCGGTGGGGCCTGATCTCAGCAAGGCGCTTCTCGGCAACCCCGGCGTCGCCGGCTCTCAAATAGGCAGATACTTCGCCGAGCACGGCCTTACTAACCCCGCCTCCGACCCGGAGAGAGCGGCTCAGCTACTGGCCGAGTACCTGACCAACCCGCCGCAGTACTCCACCACGATGAGGACGCAGGTCTTGGCTTATAAGGCGACCTACCCTGAGTGGGCTACAGACCAGGTCCCGGCTTTGGTGGAACTGCTTAAGGAGGCAGCCTCTAGGTGATATGGTAGACGAAGGCAGGAGAAACGCCCTTAAGATTTTTGTCGGCTCTTCTGTGGCGCTCAGCCTCGGCGCTCTCGGCGTCCCGCTGGTAGGGCCGGTGGTAAATATCGATAACTTAGCGCTTAGGGGCGGCTACGGCTCCGTAGAGGTGGTGCTCTGTGAAAATGTGGATGCCTGCCCCGAGGAGTACTCCGTACCCATTTCTGAGCTCGTAAACGGGCCCAAGTTCATGTTGCTTAAGAAGGGGAATATGGCCATTCCTGTGGTGTTCGGCCTGGTTAGGGCTGCCGACGGCAAGGAGTACCCGGTTGCGTATAACACGATCTGTACCCATTTCGGTTGCCCCGTCAACCCGACGGGCGGTAGGTACCTTTCCGGCTTCGCCTGTCCGTGCCATGGCTCCTTTTTCAACATCTGCAACAAGCCCGAGGGTTGCGACGGCCGGCCGTTTCTCGAGGCTTATGTCTCCGGCGGACCTGCGCCGCGTTCGCTGAGGCCTGTGGTTGTCCAGGTCAAAGGCGATAGGGTATACGCGGTGAAGGCGTATATATGAAGGCGTTAGTCAGACTTTGGGAACTGGTCATCGAGCGGCTTCACCTCAAGGAGTTTCTGGAGCACCCGGTGCCTCGCTACGCCAACATAAACCCGCTTTATTGGATCGGCGATGTGGCCGTCGTGAGCTTCTTCATATTAGCCGTCACAGGCTTCGCCTTGGCGATTCTCTACGTGCCGGGTCTATCGCCGACAGTGACGCCGCCTGACCCGCTTCTTGGACACGGCGAGGGCGTCTACCGTGCCACGCAGAGCTACGCCAGCGTGTACCGCATAACCTACCTTACGCCGCTTGGCTTCATACTACGGCAGGTTCACCTCTGGGCGGCATATATGATGATATTCGCCGCTCTGACGCATTTCTTCACCAAGTTTATACTGGGCTCCTACAAGAGGCGCGGCGGCGGGGCTCTGTGGGTTATCGGCGTTTTTCTGGGCTTCCTCACGATAAACCAGGCTGTGCTGGGCTACATACTGCCGCTTCATCTAGACGGCATACTCGCACTTCAGATAGGCCTTAACCTCTTCCGCTACTTCGACTACCTAGGCCTGCCCGTGGGTCAGCTTATACTTTCGGTGCTCGGCTCCAACTTCGTGACTGACCAAGTCATCAAGACTATATTTGTTCTTCACATACTGGTGGTGCCCGCCGTTATCTTAGTACTTATTGGGCTTAAGATCAACGGCATTCTCTACGGCGGCGTGTCGCCACCGCCTATAAAAGACGAGGCGCTTAGGCAGAAGGCTCTTGAGGAGAAGGAGCCGTTTTATCCACATAGATTTGCGCTTACCGTGGGACAGGTTTTGCTTCAGCTAAGCGTCATACTTATGTTAGTTGCTCTGACACCGCTTCCGCTTCTAGAGCCTTGGGTCCCCGGCGAACAGGTGCCGGCTGGAGTCAGGCCGCCTTGGCCGGTCATGTGGTACTACACCTATGTCAAGATGATTGACCCGTTCATATCTGTGGGTCTTCCGCTTGTCTTAGTTCTGTTCGCGCTGGTGGTGCCGCTTCTAGACAGGAGAGGCGGCGTCTCTATTGAAGAGCGGTGGATTTGGGTGCTAATCGCCATTGTATACATAGCGGTGATAGGCTACGGCACCGTGCTTGGATACCTAATCGAGCTACCGAAGGAGCTGACGCCGCTGACGCGGATAGATATCCCCCCTGAACATGCCGTGCCATATATAAGTCCGCAACCGGTGTCGCCATGATGCTAGAAGTGGTGGTTCAGGGTCTCCAGCCCGCCGCGCTTGCGTATATGTCAGCCGCCGTAGCTGTGGTAGGGGCCATCTCTGTGTTCGGCTTGTTATATGTTGACAGGCGGTGGGCCTCCTATGTTGCGTTAATCGTGGAGGTCATCCTCCTCTCCCTCTTCGTGTATTCAGTTAACTTGGTCTACACGCTGTATTCAGCGCCAGGCTTCGGATCCCTCCACGATATCGAACTCGGCATAGCGTACCAGAGAGTGGTGGCGGGCGTACTGTCGGCCATGTTGTTCATAGCGGCGCTTGTCGCGATAGGGTATTACATGGAGCTCCAGAGGAGGGGCCATGAATAGGGCCGCCCTCCTCTTGTACATAGGCATCGCCGTCGCTGTGGGCGTTGCTGTGTTAAACGTAGCAATATTGACAAGCCCAGACGTGTTTAATATTTTTGCCAAAGGCGGGGGCTACGAGAGGTTGATATACGAAGAGAAGAAGTGGGCTTTTGAAAGCACTGTATGGACCGCCATCTATACGCTCACGGTCATAGCCATATTTATGTATTTGATGGCTCTGCGGCAGTATCCAGAAAGGTTTAAGAAATAACCCCCTTTTTTTCCAGCCGTCTTCACTTGGTACACAGTGTCTCCAACAGATCTCTTCGGCGTACCAAAACTGTAATAAAAGCGCAGGCCCGCCCTCCTCATGAGATCCGGCGTCTGGCTTGTTGTTGGCCTAGTCGTGGGCATAGTAGCCGGGGCGGCGGTGGGCGTGTTGCTGGGCGGCGCAACGGCTCAGCCTACAACCACGGTGACTCTTGTAACCACACAGACCGTCACGGCCGCAACTCCCGGCGTCAAGATGTCGCCGCTTGAAGAGGCTATTTTAAACGGGACTTACTGGAGTAGGTGTGTGTTCTGCGCCATGTTGATAAATGATACTAAATACGCGGCGTTAGTGGTTTTAAAAGGCGGACACGCGGTGCGTACAGACGACATAGGGTGCATCTTCAGAGTGGCGCTCCTCCCGCCGGAGAAGTGGAAGGCGCTTCGAAACTACCCCGCAGAGGAGGTGAAGCGGCTGGTCCAGGTGGAGAGGGTATTTGTCCCAGACTACCACACCGGCGAATACGTGGAGGCGCAAAAAGCGTTTTACGTAATTAGGCAAGATATGAAAACCCCCATGGGAGACTGCGTCTTAGCCTTTAAAAGCCGCGAAGAGGCCTCTAAGATAAACGCCACCGTATATACCTACGACCAGATGCTTCAGCTGTATAAACAGGTGATGGAGAAGACCGGCATGCCAATGCCCATGTGGTGTAGAGGAGAGATGCGCGGCGATCAACACCATCAATATAACCACGGCAGTTAACGCAAATATTAAAAATACAAAAATTTTTAAACTTCTCGGATACTGGTTATCCCAAAAGTTTCTATCGTCCCAGAGGAGCTCATGGGCTAGAAGATTCGGTTCAGATCAAATGTTTGTAGGCTGTCAGGTGGCGGTTATCTACATCAAGTGGCCGCAACGCCGGAAGGAAGAGGGACGTTGTTGTCGGGCTCGGCAGGTCTGGCAGTAGGCGGAGTCTTGGGATACCTCGCAGGATGATCGGAAGACCTCCAACGCCGCCAGTCACAGGTTTTGACGACGTTCTGAGGGGGACCTACGTCTGATGAGACCAGCACCGCCTTTACGCCACCCGGCTAATCACACAGCGGTTGAAGTTGGCAAATGTCGCGGAGTATATGGAGAGCCAGCTGTGTGGGAGACCTTCTGCAGTTATAAGAGGTGCGACCCTCGCCACCGCGGTGTTTGCCGGGGTCCTGCCCCAGTCTCTCCTAACCGCATTTATCGTGGTCCTGGCACACGGCGTTCACAACTCGGGCGAGGGGTTTGCCATCGCAACGCGTTGCTTACGGGGGCTGTACTAACGACCCCCTTCGCCGTGGGCTTTGCGCTACACGACATGGCCTAAGGCTTCAGCACAGCACCCTTCTGGTCGGAGGTTTGAAGACGCGGGCAGGCGTCACGACTCTTCTACTTTTCTCCCCCTGCAGGTCTCCCCCGTCATATCTGGCGTCGCAGTTTACTACCTCGGCAGTTACGATACAAGTTTCACCGCCGTGTTAATCACGGCGGCGGGGTCTCACTTATCTCACCTACTCCACATAAACCAGTGGCCCGTCTAAGCTAGACGGCGTGTTGCGCCCCTTTGACCACCGGCCTTCGTCATGGGTGGCGTGTTGGTGCTATCTGGATTTTAGCCTCTGGAGACCCAACCGCATCTTCTGTCTGGCCCGTCTAAGTTCAGCGTCTAAGGGGCACTGTTCGCGACAAGGCGTCTTGCAGACCAGCAGGCCGAAGGCGGGGAAGTAGTAATGTGCGCCTAGGTCCATGGCGAGGCCCAGCCTGGCTAGGCCCTCGGCCAACACCGGGAGGGCTGCGGAGAATGTCCCCTTGTCTAGTTTTAGGAATTTGGGGAGCTCTCCCAGGGGGGCCCTCCTCAGCGCGGCCAGCACCAGGGTGGCCGAGCTACAGAGTCTCTCTATGGGGGCTTTTTCAAGCGGGATTGACAAGGCGTGAAGGGTCTTAAGCACCAGGTATACGTACGCCTCCACGTATGCGGGGTCTGTCTTTACCTCGAACCTCTGCATCAGCCTCTCCAAGACGAGGCGCCTCTCCTCGCAGTTTTTACACAGACAATATATGAGGCCCCGCGTCGTTACGTGGAGGATGCGGCCATCGGCCTCCACAAGGCCGTGTTGTCTCGCCCGCTGGGCCTTGACGTAGGCCGTGGAGAGCGAGAGGCCGAGGAATTTCGCGGCTCCGTATACGGAGGAGGGATGCCTCACGAGAAAAGAGAGGAGGTCGAGCACCTCGAGGTCGGGCACTTGGCAGGGGAAGGCGTCGATGGAAACCGGGCGTGGCGAAATAATCTGCATTGAACTACGATATTATGTATTTAAAAAACTTAAGCTTTGTATTGAATTTACTTAGACGCAGCCTGTGGGCTTCGGCGCGCCCGCTACCTTGCAGGCCCCGTGGGCTGGGCCCGAGGGGAACAGCTGGTAGATCTTCTCAAGGGAGAAGCCGGTCTCCTTTGTCACCATTTTGATAGGCGGACACGACCCGTAGGTCTCCCAGTACTCCCTGAGGTATTTCACAAGCTTCCAGTGCTCCTCCGTCATCTGCGGTATGCCCTCCACCTCCTTTGCGAGCCACTCGGCGATTTTTTCATCCCAGTCCTCGGCGTTTTGCATGAAGCAGTCTTCGTCTAGTATTGCCTTTTTACCCGCTACCTCGTACTCCCCTGGACATTTAACTGGCATGGCTAGCCTCTCTTAGGTATTTAAAAATGTTGCTAACAATCAGTAAGAAATGTGGAGCGGCCTTGGCAGGTATCGGGTGACAGCCGTCAGTAGCTCCGCGGGGACCGGCATGCCTCTATACGCCGCGTAGAACACCATGACTGGGATGTCGTCTACAACAGCGTCGTTTTTGAAGTGGTCAAGGTACTCATCCAGAAAAGCCCTTAGGGCGGTCCTCGGGAGCCTGTGCCGCGCCGCCAGCTTGTCTATTAATATCTCCCAGCTGGCGCATCCGAAGTAGTAACACATCACGATGCCCCTCTCTGTGGCTTCAAACATGTCGCCTCTGCCGTTGGCCACCCGCCTCACCATGTCGAAGTGCTCCAGCCGCGACACCTTCCTGTACGCCTGGGTGAAGTGGAGGTTCATGTCTCGTGCGATTCTATACGCCGTGACCGGCCCTCTGAGTATTATGTAGCGCAAAATCTCGGAAAGGAGGGGGTCTTTGTTGAGGCGGCATGCAGAAATCAACTTCAGCATAGAGTTGCGTATTGTTGTGGAAAAAAGCTTTATTTCAAGTTTGAAGTTGGAAGTTACGCCGGGGCGGCAACGGGTTTAAGCTTTTTCTCCACGGCGGAGGGCCTCACGACGAAGACGTGTGTGAAGCCGCCCTTCTCAGCAATGAGCTTCACCCCGCGGAACATGGCCGCCGCTTCCTCCAGCCTCTTGCCGGCGTGTTCCCTCGGGAAGACCACCCGCCCCTCCCTGGCTTTTATGTATGCCACCACGTCGCATAGACACAGGGTGGATACCACCTTGTCGTAGCTAACCACCAGCATTGTATATTGGCTCCGATGGTCTTATTAATTCTTTATTCCTCAAACTGCGTAAGGTGATGACATATTTGCATCCTTAGACGTGTTTTTAAACGCAAAACAAGACGGTTCCTATGGAGGTGGCTGTGAAGAGGCTTGACCTCAGGGGCTACGTCTGTCCATACCCCCAGCTGGCCACGTTGAAGGAGCTGCGCAACTCGCCGCCAGGCGCCATCATCGAGGTCATCACAGACAACCCGCCTAGTTGCGAAAACGTGCCCTCGGTGGCGAGGCGCGAAGGCCACGAGGTGCTTGCCGTGGAGGAGGTGGAGAGAGGCGTGTGGAGGATTGTGATAAGGAGGCGATGAGTCTGGAGAGGTTTAGGGAGAGAGTTAGGCTGTATAGGGAGGCGGGCGTCGCGCTGGAGTCTCTTTCGCTGGGCTGCTCAGTCAAGATAGATCTCTACAACGTGCTCTACCCGGCGCTTGCGCTTTTGAAAGACGAGGTGAAAAGGCTGAACCTCGTCATTGCGCCCCGTGAAGACGCCGCAATTATGCCTGGAGCAGGCGCAGAGATCTACAGACGTTTTCTCGACGTGGAAAACCCCCACATAGATGCCGAGGAGCTGGAGAGGCTTAAGCCAGATCTCGCGGTGGTGCTGGTCCAGCTCTACATGGCCAAGGCGGCCACGTCTGACCGATTCGCCGAATACGCCGCGAGGCTCTACAAGGCGTTGGGCTCCTCGCGGCATCGGGTGTGGCTTGGCAAGGCCCACAGCATAGTCAGCACCAAGCCAGGCGCCGAGTTTTACATGGTTGATCTTTTCAAGATCGATAGGGGATCCGGCTACGTGTTGGCCAACAACGACACCATACAGGTGATAGACCCCATGGAGGACTTCGACTCGCCTCTTCAAGTGGCCGTGGCGGTGAACAACGCTCTTAACGATCTGTTCGTCAAGGGGGCATACAGAGATCTCCACATAGCCCCCGTCTACGACGCCCCCCGGCCCTACTACGAGAGGGTGGAGCGCCGGATGTTGGAATACGCCTCGTCCCTCGGCAAGCTCGTAAAGGTGCCGCAGCCTGAGAAGGGGTATCTGCTGCTGGGCGCCACCGCGTATGCATACCTCGACAGGGAGCCTCCCACATATTACGACAAAATCGACGAAAACTTCTACATAGTTGTCACCAGGCCCTTCGGCGAGCTGGCGTACTTCACAGTCTACGTGGCAGTCCACACCGACGAGGGGCTCTACAAAGAGTTTGAAAAGAGGGTTATGCCAGTCGACGAGTTTGAAAAGGAGAAGAGAAGAGTCTTGGAGCTTATGGCGACGCCTAACATCGACGTGGCGCGTGTGATATACGACCACCTGCCCGACCTCGGCGGGCGGTTCGACCCAGAGCAGCACGTAGCCGCCACCATAGACGTGTCTGGCCCAGGCATTTTCGTGTTTAAAGAGGTAGCGGAGCGTGCCAACGTAGACGTGGAGCTTTTCGACATACCCCTTCTCAACCCCAAGCTCTCCCTATTCGCCGCCGAGAACTACATAATGCCCGACGCCACCGCCGGCACCAACGGCGCCGTGGCCATATTCCTCCACAAAAAACTGGTAGACGCGGTGCTGGACAAGCTGGAGAAGATACCCCACCTAAAGCCCATAGTTGTGGGCCGCGTGTTGAAGAAAGGCGAGGGGAGGCTAATCGTGCCTACCCTCCAGTACATATCCAGCAGGAAGCTCAGGGAGAAGCTTGAAAGTCCCCAGAGAGTGTTGGGAGGACTCGCTAAGACCGTGGAGAGGCCCGGCCGCGTCAGAGCCTACGCGGCTGGAGAGGTGCAAGGCGTGGGCTTTAGGCCGGTGGTACGCGCCAAGGCCAAGGCGCTCGGCCTCAATGGCTACGCCAAAAACCTCCCAGACGGCAGAGTGGAGATAGTGTTCGAGGGCGACTCGGAGAGAATTAGAAGGCTTCTTGAAGAGCTCTGTATAGGTTTCAACTGCAGACTGGAGGAAGTGACGTGGGAACCATACACAGGCCAATATACAGACTTCGAAATTCTGTAAAAACGAAAAATAAAAAAATTAG
>Ga0197144_100557_pt1 | contig 15281 bp, 11 predicted proteins | sample GBS85_MetaG_FD_148670 | JGI IMG/M metagenome (GOLD analysis project Ga0197144, IMG submission 148670) | Sediment microbial communities from Great Boiling Springs, Gerlach, Nevada, United States - GBS 85_MetaG | ecosystem: Environmental > Aquatic > Thermal springs > Hot (42-90C) > Sediment...
GCCCGAACAAAGGTCCACTTTCCAACGCTTCAAAATTGCGGTGGACAATTTTTCCCCTTTCGCTCCAAAGGTCATGCCCGTTGACATCACCGTGAGCGACCCAAAAGCCTTTGTGGTGGGGATGGTCGCGAGTTTCACCTTCGCGAGGCTCAACGGGGAAACCCCTCGTCAGAACTTTCCCGTTCGGTCCAACCAAAGGGAAGCAAAAGGGCTTGGCAAATTCAGAGGTGAAGTAGTAGCGAGTGAAAAGTTGACCGTTGACGGAAACCGTAACCCATTTTTCCTCTTGCTTCAAAACCACCTTCGGCTGTGCAGGGTTTGGGCTGACTTGAATTCGGTAAGTCCGCTGGGTATTAGCGGGTAAATTCGCTTCCAGCCAAACAACTGAAGTCTTGCCTTCAGCACTTCTGACGATTTGAGCCGGACGGACTTGCCCGTCATCACCGATCACTTGCGCACTTTTGGCATCAGGGGAAATTGAAGCATCAAATTGCAAAAAGGTTACCCTCAAAGGCTGTTCTGTCTTGACAGTCACCACCCATTCGGACATTCCCCGAACCTCCTTTCCCAAAGCGAGCAAAATGGCGACGAACAAAACCCCTACACTAATTATTATTACCCGCACCATGGTTCAACGACCTCCATGCCTTGTCAGTGCAAATCCCGAGTTTCATGCATGCTGCTGTCCCGACCCAAAAGCATAACGCACTGGCTTGCCTTCGCTCAATCCGATAATGCTACACTTTCCCGTGCAAAAGACTTTTGCTTGGATTTGCTCGGAGGTGAGGTGAGATGGAACGGCAGTGGGACGAATTGATGAGGCTTGATTATGGGATCAGTTTGCCTCCCAAAACTGACTATGGGATCGGCATAATCGGTTGTGGTGGCATCGTCAACCACGCTCACTTGCCTGCTTACCGAAAATTCGGCTTTAAGGTCGTGGCTTGCTGTGACATCCGTGAAGAAGCAGCGAAGCAAACTGCCGATAGGTTTGGGATTCCGAAATGGTTCACAGACTACAGGGACTTGCTTGATTTGCCTGAAGTTGAAATCGTTGACATCGCTATCCACCAACAAGCTCGCGTTGAAATTGTCCAAGCATCGGCTCAAGCAGGCAAACACATCCTGATTCAAAAGCCCTTCGCCCACAATATGGAAAACGCTTTGGCAATGGTTGAAGTTTGCGAAAAATTTGGCGTGAAGTTAATGGTCAACCAGCAAGCGAGGTATGCGCCGGGACATAGGTTCGTCAAGTTGTTGGTTGAAGGTGGTTGGCTCGGTGAAGTTTACCACCTGACCCACCATGTTCGCGGCAACCAAGATAGCGGTTGGCCTGCGGAAACACCCAACTTCCTCATCGTTGACCATGGCATTCACTACCTTGACTTGATGCGCTACTGGACGGGGCGAGAACCGAAGCGAGTTTACGCATCAACAGTTCGCATGCCCGGTCAGCGAGCCATTTCGCCAATGGTTTACAGCATCAATTTGGAGTTTGACGAACGCTGCATGGCGAACCTTTGGTTCAACGATGTCGTGCAAGGGCAAGACAGTCACTACGAGTTCACTGTTGACGGGACTAACGGGACAGTCAGAGGCAATGCAACTCAAGTGACTTTGGCTTTGAAGGATGCACCTATTCCAGTGATGAGACTTGACCTGAAAGGCAGTTGGTTTCCTGACGCCTTCGCTGCAACGATGGCAGAACTGATGAGGGCAATTCAGGAAAACGACGAGCCAGCAATTTCTGGACAGGACAACCTGAAGACACTGAAACTCGCATTGGCTGCCGTCCAATCTTCCGAAACCCACCAACCTGTAGCCATTGACTAAGTTGGGGAGTGACGGTTGCTTTGAGGCAGAAAATCTGCTGGAAGGCTCATCTCCTGATGACCGAATTAAACGGCTGTTCTGGAGAGCAGCCCTCCAGTCGTTTGGTTGCTAAAGCGCAATGGCACGAAATTCAGGTCACCTTTTGCGTCGCCTGAACACACCTGCACCCAACAAGCCAATCCCAAGCAATAACGCCAGAGCAGGCTCAGGTGAGGCGGCGAAAACGAAAGGCTTATTTGTGAGGGTTGCTGAACCGTTGATTTTAGACATGTCGGCTTGAACAACCATGGGCTCAAAGTCGCTGACATAACCGAAGACTACGAAGTTTTGGCTTTGCTGTATGCCAGATGCTGGGAAGGTCAAAGAGGCTTCGGAGAAAGTTTCGTCGTAGTTCGCATCTATTGGGGCAATCCCGCCGCTCCAAAAATCAGAAAATTCGGTTGCTCCTGATGGCTTGGAAGTGTAGAAGGAAAAGTTTGGTGTTCCGCCAACAGTTGCTGGGTAATTCGTGGGCAAGACGGAAAATGCAGTGATTTTACCGTTGCCTGTCTGAAAGACGATCTGGTAGGCATAAACCCATTTGCCCGCAGTTGCACCTCCAGTTGAGAAGTAGGCGACACTCACGATTTTACCTGAAGCGTTGTCGCTGAAAGTAAACGGCGAGACTAAAACTTGCACATTTGTTGGTGACCAAGTAGAAGCGAAATCTGACCAGTTAACCGATGTATTGGACAGTGGTGCAGCATTTGCTGTCCCAAAAGCCAAGAAACTTGCTGCCACGAAAGTTGCCAGAACAGCCCATGCTTTTGACCGCAAAACCCGTCGCATTGGCATTCCCTCCTTCGTTTGTTTTGCACTTGCGTGTTTGCAAATTGTAATTGCACGCGGCGCAATTGCTGTGACGAAAGTCACGGGTATGTGCAATGTTTTTTGTCAGCAGTTTTGGGAATTCAGAGGTGACGACAAAGATGCGAATGGTGGCAGTGAATTTGATGGTGGCGTTAATTTTGGCTACAGGAGGTGGAGCAACTATGGCGAGCGAAGTGAAGACACCAATTGCCATTCCGCCCGGTCCGTTTCAGCCGACTTGGGAATCCTTGCGCAACTACAAAGTGCCCGATTGGTATCTTGACGCTAAGTTCGGCATTTTCATCCACTGGGGCGTTTCCTCGGTTCCAGCCTACGACAATGAATGGTATCCGCGCCACATGTATGTCAAGGGTCACCATGTCTTCCAGCATCACCTTCAAACTTACGGTCCGCAAGATAAGTTTGGCTACAAGGACTTCATCCCCATGTTCACTGCCGAAAAGTGGGATCCGAAGGAATGGGCGAGGCTATTCAAGGAGGCAGGTGCGAAGTATGTCGTCCTCGTTGCCGAACATCACGACGGTTTTGCCCTTTGGGACAGCGCCTACACCGAATGGAACGCCGCGAAAATGGGACCGAAGCGAGACATCGTGAAGGAACTTGCGGAAGCGGTTCGTGCTGAGGGATTGATTTTCGGTGTGTCCTATCACCGAGCCGAAAATTGGTGGTTCTTCAACGGAGGTCGCGAAATCCCTTCCGATGTCCAAGACCCAAGATACAGAGGGCTTTACGGTCCAGCCCAACCGAGGGAAATGCCACCGAACGAGGAGTTCCTGAAAGATTGGTTGCTTAGGGCTTGCGAATTGGTTGACAAGTATCGCCCGCAAATTTTCTGGTTTGACTGGTATATCGCTGAGCAGCACGCAGCCTTTGAGCCCTACCTTCGACTTTTCGCTGCCTACTACTACAACAGGGCTGCTGAGTGGGGCGTTGGTGTGGCAATCAACTACAAACTCCATGCTTTCCCTGAAGGGACAGCGGTCTGGGACATTGAACGGGGCAAACTTGACAGGATGCATCCCTTCTTCTGGCAAACCGACACATCAATTTGCAAAAGGTCTTGGTGCTACATCAAAAACCACGACTATCGGACACCCGACTCAATCGTTGACGATTTGGTTGACATCGTGAGCAAGAACGGTTGCTTGCTTTTGAACATCGCGCCCAGACCTGATGGGACGATACCAGAGGAGCAGCAGCAAATTTTGCGGGAAGTCGGAAAGTGGCTTGAAATCAACGGCGAAGCCATTTACGGGACGCGACCTTGGATTGTTTACGGCGAAGGACCGACAAAAGTTGCTGGTGGTGCGTTCAAGGAACTTGAAACACCTCCTTTCACGGGGCGTGACATTCGCTTCACTCGCAAAGGCAAAATCCTTTACGCAATCGCCCTCGCTGACCCTGGCGAAGAAATGGTCATCCAATCCTTGAGCACCAACCTCAGGCTTCACGAAGACGAAATCGCGGAAGTTTGGATGCTCGGTTACGACAAGCCACTTGAATGGAAACGGGATGAGACTGGCTTGAGGGTGAAGTTGCCGCAGCAGAAGCCTTCACCATACGCGATTGCGTTGAAAATCGTGCCGAAAGAGTGAAACCGGAGACCTGTGCCGTTGAGACCAAAGTGGGGACACTGTTGGTTGACAAAGCAGCACAGTGTTCGGGTTGGAAAAAGGCGTTACCGAGAACGGCGCGCAGTTGTAGGGGTTGACAATTTATTGCGGGCGAGTTTCATGTTAGCAGTTGCCTTCCCGGTCTTTTTCGTGCGTTGAGAATGTCGGACCAACTGAATCGGTTGTTTCGCTACCCAAGCCTTAAGTGCTGCTACTGTCGTTTCGGAACTAACCCCATATCGCGGCAGGGCGTAGAGGTCAGCGCTGACCGTCATGGGCTTGGGATTTATCACTGCTGCCCACCGATATCCTGCCTTTCGGGCAACTGCTTTGAGAGTCTCATCAACATGCCCGCCAGGATAAGCTAACCCGTTGACTTTGACCCCTAACCTTTGCTCCAACTCCCGCTTTGACTGAACGAATTCCCACTCTATCCTTCGCTTGAACTGTTCTTCAGGCAGACCTCGCTTCAAGCGGCGCGGATAGACATGAGTGACGGTGTGGGATGCAATTTCCACCAAACCAGAGTGAGCCATTTCCCGCAATTGTTCCCAAGTCAATGCGTTGGGGGTCTTGCCAATCCACCCCGTGTAAACGAAAAGGGTTGCCTTCGCCTTGTAGCGCTTTAGGAGCGGGAACAAGACCGTGTATGCGGACTGAAAGCCGTCATCCACAGTAATGACAACAGCCCTTTCAGGCAAGCGACCGTTCCACTGACCGGTCAGCAGGTCAACAGCCTCACTCATTGTCAAGAAAGAGAAGCCCAGAGCCTTCAAAGTTTGGATGTGGGCTTCCAATCGCTTCGGTGAAATTGACCATTTGCTGGGTCGCTCGCGGAAGTCGTGATAGCAAAGCACAAGGATAGAATAGCCGGGTGGCAGTGGCTTCGGTTTAGGCAGGGTAGGAACGACCTTTGCATCAAACCTGGGCAAACTGACCTGTTTGGTCTTTTCCTCGTGCCAGTCTTTTACGCGTTCGTATGTCACCTGCCCCGTTTTGAGCAGGACGAGTATCAGCCCCACAATGGCTATGGCGCTCCCTATAGCGTGAAGGACATTGATCGCTTTCATGGCTTTCCCTTCCCTGAAGGCGCTTTTGGCTGCTCAAAGGAATCCTCTTCGCCCTGCTCCTTAAAGGAACTCGCTGACTCAACATGGATGGTTACATCGGAGTTAGGCAGCGCCTTTCGGATGTCACGCTCAATCTCATCGCAAAGTTGATGAGCCTCTTCAACGGTCATATCGTCCCTGACGACGAGGTGGAGGTCAATGTATCGGTGCTTGCCCGCTTGTCTCGTCCTGAGACGGTGGGCGTTGATGAACTTGTGGGAGTGGGAGTTAAGGACTTGGTCTATCAGCGCTTCCTCTTCCTCAGGCAGAGCAGTGTCAAGCAAGTGAGTGACCGCCTCCCTAAGGATCTCAAATCCCGCCTTGACGATCAAAACAGCCACGAAGATTGCCAGCAATGGGTCAATGAAATGCCAACCGGTCAAATTCAGGACACACAAACCGGCAAAAATGGAAAGCGCAGCCAGAGCATCTGCCTGTAAGTGCCAAGCATCAGCCTCCAAAGCCAGCGATTCAAATTTTCGCGCAACGGAAAAGAGGTAACGAGCGACACTGATGTCCACAACGACGGAAACTCCCATCATCGCCATAGCAGCGAGGGGGTAGTCAACCGTTGTGCCCTTGAGGAGTTTCTGAATTGCATCGGCTGCGATGAAACCTGCTGTCACCCAAATCAACAACGCTTGAACTGCACCCAACAAACTCTCTACTTTGCCGTGCCCGTAGCGATGGCTTCGGTCGGGCGGTTTTGAGGCTTGGGAAACAGCAAACCATGCTGTCAATGCAGCCACCAAATCCAGCGCCGACTGGACACCGTTAGCAACTACACTGACAGCGCCGCTGAATATCCCCACGGCAATCTCCGCCGTCGTCAGTAGCGCTGTCGCCACAACTGAAATAGCGGCAGCCCGCTGCTCAACGGTTTGAACCAACTCAGTGTCACTCCTTCGCTTTTCCTAAAGACTTGCGTCAAAAGCGCACCAATCATTTTGACTTCGGTTGGCGGCGAATGAAGCGATAACGAGCCACTTCGTCCGTATCGTGAAGTTTAAACGCACTCTCCGGCTCAACATGGATGGTGACATCGGCATCGGGCAACTCCTGTCTGATCTCGTGTTCAATCTCGTCGCATAGTTGGTGAGCCTCCTCAACGGTCATGTCGTCCCTGACGACGAGGTGAAGGTCAATGTATCGGTGCTTGCCAGCCTGTCTCATCCGAATTTGGTGGGCGTTAATGAAGTTTTGCGAGTGCTTTTGAAGGATGCCAGTGATAACGCCTTCCTCGGCTGAGGGGAGTGAAGCGTCCAAAAGGTGAATCAAAGCCCACCTTCGCAATGAAGGCAGCAATCACAAGGGCAAGTAGCGGGTCAAGGAAATGCCAACCTGTGACTGCCAGAATTGCAAGCCCTATCAGGACAGCACCTGAAGAGTAAGCGTCGGTGCGCAAATGCCATCCGTCTGCTTCCAAAGCCAGAGACTCAGTTTTCCGAGCGACAGCAAACAAGTGAGTTGAGACGATTAAGTTGACGACTGTTGAAAGGGTCATGACCGCGATTGCGAAAATCGGTTGTGAGACTTCAACTCCGTGAACGAGCCGCTTGATGGACTCCCAAACGATGAGCAGACAAGCGACCCAAATCAAAATCGCCTCCACAGCACCTGACAAACTCTCAAACTTTCCATGCCCATAAGGGTGACCTAAATCGGGAGGCTTATTGGATTGGCGGACTGCAAACCACGCCATCAAAGCAGCGAGCAGGTCTGTGCCAGAGTGAAGCCCTTCCGAAAACACGGATACAGAACCACTCCACCAGCCAACCAAGAGTTTTATCGCTGTCAAAGTGCTGGTGGCAATGACCGAAAGAGATGCCGCTTTTTGCTTTAGCGATTGCTCCATGCCGACTTACCTCTCGTTCATCCGTCCTTCTGCGAACAAAATAGCACAGGTGGACGAAAAAGTGAACGAGGGGAAAATTTCAAACCAAAAATGGAGCCCCCGCCGGGACTTGAACCCGGGACCTCACCCTTACCAAGGGTGCGCTCTGCCGCCTGAGCTACGAGGGCGTTTTTCGCTGCACATTATAACGCACACTTTCCTTCTCCGCAACCCTTCATGAGGATGTCCGAGACGAGGGACACGGGGCAAGGGACATGGGATTTGATGACGGATTTTACCGAGCGCCGAAGCGCTGCAATCATTCGGCGAAAAATCAGAGGGCACGGCTACTGCCGTGCCGAATTTTTCGGTCAGGCAGTGACCCGACCCTGCAAACTACTACTCGCCAGTCGCTACCCGCCATTCGCTGCCGTTTCGTCCCAACTTGCCGATTTGCCGACTTCACGATTTGACAATAAGTTTGGGAGGGCGAACCTCCCGGTGAGCCCAAATTTAAGTGCTGAGTGGGGAGTGTAAAAGTCGTTTAACTGCCGTCGGGGAAAAGCCCTGACGCTACCCATGCTAATTTCGCTGCCGTCCTAACCAGTCGCTAATCGCCAGTCGCCATTCGCCGCCGTCATTGGCTCAGCAGGAGCCTCGCCCTCCCATTTCCTCGTCCCCTGTCCTTCGTCCCGCGTCCCGTTCCGTTCCAGTTGACGGACGAGAATGCTTGTGGCTATAATGAAGCAGGCTCTTCAAACGCCAACCCTCACGATAGCGGAGGTTCATTTGAAAGGTGATGGGAAGGTTCATTCGCGTCGCTGTGGACATCATGGGCGCTGACCGTGAGCCAACGGTCTTGGCAGAGGGGGCAATGACAGCGGCAAGGGAAAACCCAGACATCGCTGTCACCCTCGTCGCCGACCATGAAACGGCGGAGTCCTTTGTTATCCCTGAGGATTTGGGAGAGCGAGTTTCGTTTGTGACGGCATCACAAGTTATCGGCATGGACGAACCACCACTAATGGCAGTCCGTCGCAAACCTGATGCCAGTTTGGTCGTCGGGATGAAACTTTTGGGCAGCGGAGAGGTTGATGCTTTTGTCACTCCAGGAAACACAGGTGCAGCGTTAGCAGCAGCGACTCTTTATGTCGGCTGTTTGCCCCCGATAACCAGACCTGCCATTGCCGTCATCCTACCGCACCATCAAGGTCGTTTTTTGCTTTTGGATGTCGGCGCTAATGTTGACTGCAAGCCCGAACACTTCCTGCAGTTCGCTTTGATGGGCACTGCCTACTCTGAAGCAGTCATGGGCATAGCGAACCCGAGGGTAGCACTGTTGAATATCGGCGAGGAAGCCATCAAGGGAACGAGCACGGCAAAAGAAGCCTTCGCTTTGCTCCAATCATCTCCCATCAACTTCATCGGCAATGTTGAGGGAAGGGATTTGCTTGAGGGGGCAGCCGATGTCGTCGTCACTGACGGGTTTGTCGGCAACATATTGCTCAAAGCCGCTGAAGGCATCGGGCTTTTCATCTGGCGGGAAATCAAGGAGTTGATGATGACTAACTGGAGGACGAAACTTGCTGGATTGCTTTTGCGACCTTACTTGAGGGCTTTAGGCAAACGGTTAGACTGGCGCGAATATGGCGGAGCGCCCCTTTTGGGCATTAGGGGCGTTTGCATTATTGCTCACGGCTCTTCTGATGACAAAGCCATCGCCAAAGCCATCGCCGTCGCCCGCGAAAATGTTCTTGTCAACGCCGTTGAACGCGTCTCCGAGAAACTCCAATCAATCGTGCCAACCACCCTTTGACCGACGGGAAAATTTCGTGCCCTGCGGCATTGTGAGGCTTGGAAAGGAGGGAAAACATGCCAGACCTGAGTGGACTTATCAGGGAGTATGCGGGGAAAATCTTGCAGAAATGTCAAGAGTTGCTACCGCTCTATCCCAATGAAGCCGATTTCCGCCGTCCCATTGACCAACTGCTTGAGTATTTTTGCGCTGAGGCTGGCTTGAACCCATTGGCTCATGCTGAATACACCCTCGCCACAGGACGAGCCGATGCTGTCTTCAACCGCTTGGTCATTGAGTATGAGCGACCGGGGACACTTTCTGACAGGCTCTCCCACCGAGCAACTGCCCACGCTGTTACCCAAGTCAAGAGTTACATTTCAGGGCTTGCACAGCGACAGCGCCGTGAACTTACCCGCATGGCAGGTATTGTGTTTGACGGTCGCTACATCATCTTCGTCCGCTACCGCATGGGTGATTTTCAGGTTGAGCCACCTGTCTCCGTCACCTCCGCTTCATTAGAGCGCTTTCTGTATTGGCTTGCCAGCACCGCTTCAGGAATTGCGCTGACGGCTGAAAACCTCAACCGCGACTTTTCCATTGAGCAACTTCGGACGCAAAACATTTTGCGAGCGCTGACGAAAGGGCTTGACAATGCACTTGTCAAAAGCCCTGACCGAATGGTCAACAACCTCTTTGAGCAGTGGCGAATCTTCTTCAGCCAGTCCATTGACTACAGTGAAGCCTTCGGCGGGCGCAAACTTGAGTCGCTCAAAAAGTGGGTTCGCAAAGCAGGGTTGACCATCAACACGCCTGAGGAAGCGGAGCGTTTCTTCTTTGCCCTCCACACCTACTTTGCTCTCTTGGTCAAACTCCTTGCTTGGCTTGCTCTCTCAAAGCACATGGCGGTGAAATTGGGCGCTCCATCCTTCGGCGAACTGATAAGCGCCGATAGCGACACGCTTCACCGAGGCTTGAGGGAGTTAGAGGAGGGCAGCATCTTCCGCCTTTACGGGCTGACGAACCTGCTTGAGGGCGACTTTTTCGCCTGGTATCTTTTCGCTTGGGACGAACCCATTGAAGACGCTATCCGAGAACTGCTCAAACGCTTGGACGAATACGACCCTGCAACGCTTTCAATTCACCCCGAAGAGAGCCGCGACTTGTTCAAAAAACTCTACCACTACCTTTTGCCCCGAGAAATTCGCCACAACCTCGGCGAATACTACACGCCCGACTGGCTCGCTCAAAGGTTGCTCAATCAGGTGGACAATGAGTTCTTCACTGCTGACCCGCACAAAAACGAGCGTCGGCTGCGGGAGAAACTTCTCAAAACCCGTTGGCTTGACCCTGCCTGCGGCTCTGGAACTTTCCTCGTCCTCATCATCGCTCGCATGAAGGAATTGGGTCAGGCTTTGATGGTGAACGAAACTGAGTTGCTGAATGCCATCCTCAACAATGTCGTCGGCTTTGACCTGAACCCGCTGGCAGTGCTGACATCTCGGGTGAACTACCTTTTGGCTATTGCCGATTTGCTTGAGCATCGCAAAGGTGAAGTCACCATCCCTGTCTATCTTGCCGATTCTGTCCGAACGCCTGCTATGGGCGAAACGCTGCTGACCGCAGGCGCTTACGAGTTTCCCACTGCCGTCGGCACTTTCCTTGTCCCAGCCCTTTTGTGCACAAAGGAGCGCTTTGACAGGTTCTGCAACATCTTGGAAGAGAGCGTTCGGGCGCAAATAAGCCCCGATGCTTTCGTCAGTCGCGTTGAAAAGGAACTGGCGCCACCTGAATGGCAGCAACGCGACGCTGATCTGACGAGAGAAGTTTACGGGCGAATTTTGAACCTGCATCGGAAGGGCATGAACGGGCTTTGGGCACGATTGCTCAAAAACAACTTCGCACCACTCACCGTCGGTCAGTTTGACTACATCGTCGGCAATCCGCCTTGGGTGAATTGGGAGCATCTGCCTGATGGGTATCGGCGAGCGATTGCGCCAATTTGGATAGGCTATGGTCTCTTCCAACAAAGAGGGATGAGGGCAGCGTTTACGAAAGACGACATTTCTGTGCTCATGACTTATGTGACTGCGGACAAGTTGCTGAAAGACAGCGGCAAATTGGGCTTTTTAATCACGCAGTCTGTTTTCAAGTCAGAGTTGGGTGGCAAAGGGTTCCGCCAATTCCTTATCCCTCAACCCAACGGCAAATTTGTGCCGTTAAAAGTTCTCCATGTTGACGACATGGTTTCGCTTCAGCCTTTTGAAGGTGCTACCAACCGAACGGCGGTGATGGTTTTGGAGAAGGGCAAGCCGACAACCTATCCCGTCCCTTACACTGTCTGGCGGAAGGTCCGAGGGGCACGGTTCACCTACGATAGCACGCTTGAGGAAGTCATAAAAGCCACAGTGCGTCTGAACTTTGTCGCCGAACCCGTTGACTCAAGCGACTTGACATCGCCTTGGCTCACCGCCTACCCCAAAGCTATAAAAGCCATCCGAAAGGTGTTGGGCAAGTCGGATTACGAAGCACATGCTGGCGCTTACACTGGCGGCGCCAATGCCGTCTATTGGGTTGACATCGTTTACAAGCGTCCTGATGGGCTCGTGGTGGTTCGCAATATCACTGAAGGCGCAAAGGTGAAAGTTTACGAAGTGACCGAAACAATTGAGCCAGACCTGCTCTACCCGCTTCTGCGCGGACGGGATGTTCAGCGCTGGAAGGCAGAGCCGTCAGCATACATCATTGTCCCTCACACTATTGAAACCCGTATGCGCCCAATTCCAATGTCAACAATGCAAACTCATTTGCCCAGAACCTATGGTTACCTTAAGCAATTTGAAACCGTCCTGAACCAGAGGCGCGGCTTTACCGGTTGGGAAAGGCAGTTTCAACAACAGGCTTTTTACGCCATTCAGCGAATCGGCACCTATACCTTCGCCCCTTGGAAGGTGGTGTGGACGCGGTTGGCAAGGATTGAGGCTGCGGTTGTTGGCTTGCATCAGAGCAAACCCATCGTGCCTCAAGAGACGGTGACGCTGGTGGAGTGCTCAAGCGAAAGCGAAGCCCACTACATTTGCGCACTTGTGAATTCATCGCCATTCCAATTTGCGGCTATCTCCTACAGTCAGGAAGGCGGCAAAAGCATGGGTTCTATGCACATCCTTGAACACATCCGCATCCCCCGTTTTGACCCGAAAAATCCCGTGCATTTTCGTTTGGCTGAGTTGTCGCAAGCGGCGCATGAGGCAGCGAAGGTTGGCGATGGGTTGCGGTTGCGGGAGATTGAGGCTGAGATTGACCTTTTGGCAGCGAAACTTTGGAACTTGAGCGATGATGAGTTGCGGGAGATTCAGGAAAGCCTTGCCGAACTGAGCGCCATTCCTGAGCCAACAGAAGAGGAGGGGTAAGCGATGGAGCCGGTTAGGCAAATCCGAGAAATTTTGAAGGCTTGGCGGGAGAAGGTGGAGGTTTTGCCAGCAGCGGGTGGGGCGTTGGAAGACATGCTCCATCCCGATGCTGAAGAGCAGGAGGAACGGGCGTTCACTGACGAACGCATCTTTGACACAATTTGGGAACGAGCAGAAGGGGGCGAGAGGGTCAGCCCTTACCGACCCACACCACCGATTGCGCGGACGCAAAACCATCTCTTCCGCTACTTCCTTGACGGCTCCTTGCGCTCCTACTTTCTGGGCACAGCCTTAGAGGGCGACCGCGACACTCCCGTCCACTACGCCCAAATTGGCGCTTGTGTCCTCTTCCGCCGAGATGACGGGACAGTTCAGCGAGAGCACCTTGAGGTTCGGCACCTTTTGCTTGTTAGCAAACAAAGGCTATCTGAAGAAGCGTGGCTCTCCCTTGAGAGCCGTTGTCAAAACACGCCGGCAATTTTGGAGGACTTGGCTGCACCCGATGTCATCAGTCGGGCTTACAGCGATGCGGATTTGAGGGTTCGCGCAGGTGGCAAAACCCGCTACAAGATGCGTGAATTGGAAGCAGAATTGATGCAAAAGATTTTGCCGAAACTTAGCGAAACTTGTTGGCTCGTTGCGGATGGCTCGCTCATGTTCCAACCGATTTTGCAGTCGCTGAAGGAATACGGGGAGACAATCCCGCCAGTTTTGGGCGTTTCAAAAAACTTCCGAAAAGACCCGCAGTTCGTCTTCGGTCGCGGACCGAGGGCGGAAAGGTTCTCCATTTACAGCCTTTTGGCGAATTTGGAGCACGAGCACCGAACGGCTGCATTTAGCGCTTACGACGGTCAAGTCGCTTTTTGGTATGTCCGCTTGAGACCACAAGGTGCAGTGGACTACCCGCTGATGGGTGTGGTCAAATGCGAGTTGGTCACACCGAACCGAGAACCCGTTCCAACGGAGTTGGTTGATTTGCTTTCAAGTGTTCTTGTGGCGGAGCGAAATGTGACGCCTCACGGTCGCGACCGAAGGTGGCATGCCCACCTTTACCCCATCTACTTGGCTGAACAAGCCATCCGCAACGCTTTTTATTCGCGGGAGGTCGTCCAGCAATTAATGCGATGGAGGTGAAGGCGATGAATGAGGAGCGCCCCATTATTGGTTTGGTTTCAGCGACTTCCACTGAGCCGACCACTTCGGACACTTTCTCTTTTTGGCTTGCACCCGATGTTATCGTCAACCCCTTTGACATTGTGGAAGCCGAACAAATCGCCCACGATGGGACAAGCCGAACCTTTGGCGTCGTGACCACCCTTGAACACAGCACCGATGCCCCGACGCATCTTGCCAACTACATCTCTAACGATTTCGGGCAAGTAGTAGGTGAGCCAAACACCGTTCGGCAAGGGACGACCATCGCGAAAGTTGCCGTTTTGTCCAACGACAAAGACATTTACATGCCTGTCGCCTGCGACCGACCAGTTCGGTTCGCCGACGAGGCGGGCATCCATGTGGCGTTGGGCATTGACAAAATCCCTGAGCGCTACCAGGTGCCTGCAGGGCTCATTCGCATGTCCAACGGCACTCAAGTGGTTGTCTATTTGGACTTGCGATATGTTCTCGGACCTGAGGGCGCCCATGTCAACATCACAGGCATTTCGGGTTTGGCAACCAAGACGAGTTACGCGATGTTCCTGATTCAGTCCATCCTTCAGACAGCCGAGCGGGCAGGGATGCGGAACAAGATTGGCGTCATCATACTAAATGTCAAGCACGGCGACTTGCTCTCCATTGACCAACCGCCGAAAGGTGGGCTTGAACCCGAACAGCACGAAATGTGGGAACGGCTTGGCTTGACGCCGAAACCCTTTGACAATGTCCGCTACCTTTTGCCCCATGCCAAAGATACGCCCACGACTGGTCGCCCCAACAGTTTCCGATTGCCTGAGCGGAACTGGTCAATTTACGCCTACTCGCTTCAGGACACCTACACGAAACTGGACTTGCTTTTGTCGCAAATTCCCGACCCTTGGGATACGATTGGGGCGCTAATTGGCGAAATTTCCGCAGGACTCTCTGACCCCAAAACCGGGCAGTGGGGACCAAGAGGGAAATGGGCGCAAGTTACAGACTGGCATTCCTTGCTTTACGGACCGCCGCTTGTTGACCCTAATACGGGGCAAAACCAGAGAGTGGGTGAAGTTCAGCCTATCACCGTCGGGCGATTTCGTCGCATCCTTCGGCGCATCGTTGAGACCCGCCAGAGTGGCATCTTCGTCAGCCAGCGGGCAAAAGGCATCAAAAGCATCAGCGAGGAAATCGCTAAAATCCGAGGTGGCGAGGTCATCGTCGTGGACATCGCAAAACTCACCGACGAAGAGCAAACCCTCGTCTTCGGCGACATCCTGCGGACGATTTACGCGCTTTACGCCGAAGAAGGGAGTGAGCGGGAGGATTTGCCCGAAAAGGTCATCATCTTCGTGGACGAGTTGAACAAGTATGCACCACTGCGGGAAAAGGAATCACCCATCATTGAGCAAGTGCTTGACATCGCCGAACGAGGGCGTTCCCTCGGTGTGGTCCTGTTTGGAGCCGAGCAATTCATGAGCGCCGTTCACGATAGGGTCGCTGGGAACTGCTCTACAACTGTCATCGGGCGAAGTAGTTCGGCAGAATTATCAGCGGTTCATTACCGCTTCCTTGACCCTGCCGTGAAGGCAAACATCACTCGGCTGGGAAAGGGCGAACTTGTCTTAAGTCACGCCATCTTTCGCCAGCCAATCAAAATCGTGTTTCCGAAGCCGGCATATCTGC
>Ga0197144_100558_pt1 | contig 15279 bp, 17 predicted proteins | sample GBS85_MetaG_FD_148670 | JGI IMG/M metagenome (GOLD analysis project Ga0197144, IMG submission 148670) | Sediment microbial communities from Great Boiling Springs, Gerlach, Nevada, United States - GBS 85_MetaG | ecosystem: Environmental > Aquatic > Thermal springs > Hot (42-90C) > Sediment...
CTTACGAGGAGATGGAACGGGATGTCGCCGAAAGTTTGGTTGAGTTGGACCGAGAGGAAGCAGACATCTTCCTGCTTTACGATGTCAGGTCGCAGGAAGACTTCGCCATGAGGCAAGGGGCTTGGAACTATCTCAAAGAAGCGAAGGAGATGGGTCTCGTCAAGGCAATTGGTCTGTCAACGCTCTCCGTTGAAGTTGCCCAACTTGCAGCGGAACTTTTGGAAGCGGATTTCGTCCAAGTCGTGTTCAACATTGAAGGGGCTGGACTATTGGACGGGGACAGGAGCGAAATGGAGCGAGCAATGAACAGGTTGAAGGAAGCAGGAAAAACTATCTGCGCCATTAAGCCTCTGGCAGGCGGGATGTTAAGTCGCGACAGGTGGAAGGAAGCCCTTGAGTTTGTGTTCCAACACCCGTTAGTTGATTGCGTTTGCGTTGGGATGACGACTCACGAAGAGGTAGAAGCGAACTGCGCACTCGCTGACGCGGAAGCGTTAAGTGACGATTTGTTTCGGCACTTAACCCAAATGTCCCGCAAACTTGTCATCCTTGACTGGTGTAACGGTTGTGAAGCCTGCATCCCCGTTTGTCCAACACAAGCACTTTACATGCAATCGGGTTTTGCGAAAGTGGTTCAAGACCGATGCGATTGGTGTGGGAAATGCGGTCCGGTTTGTCCCGAACAGGCTATCTTCCTGATACCCGCACCAAAGCCGAGGGAAATTGAAGAGGCGGAAGTTGAGTAGGGTTCTGTTTTACGGACGCCAAACTTCAAGCACCCGCTCTACATTGCTCCAATCCGAACGCTCAGGTTCAATTCGCCCATTTTCGGCGCAAAAGACAAACTGCTGCAAGGCTTTTTCTTTCACCTCTTGACTTACCCACTCCTCGCCGACCACAAAGGGCACTGCCCACGCTTTAGCCTTTCGCAAAATTTGAGCCCTTTCTATTGCCCGCTCAACATCTCCTTCATCGGCGACCCAAGAGATTTCTGCCACGACGATAAGTTCCTGCCCCGCAAACTTGCCTTGCTTCACCGTCCCGACCCAAAGCAAATCCGCCGCCCTCACATAATCGGCTTCCTGCGGAGTAATCAAACCTTCTGCCTCTGCCTCGTCCAAAATCTTGTTGACCAACTCTGAAGCGTCCCTGCCGCCCCTCAAAAGCACGCCCAAATATGCCCCCGCCTTTTGGCGGAAAGTGATTTCCTTGCTCATGCCTTTTAACCTGCCGACATCATTCTTTAGGTTGTTGACATCTCGCTCAAGATTAGCGAGTCGGCGGTCAACCTGAGCCATCCATTCTGTCGGCAACCTGACTTCAAAGACGAAGTGGTCTGGCAAGATTCGCCGCCTCAACTCTTGCAAAAGTTGCGGGTCTTCGTCAAGCATTCGCAAAAGTGCCTGAATGTCCTCACGGGTGAGAGCCATTTTAACCACCGCTCCAATTATGTCACGCAAGCCTTATTTGCAGCCGATCATCGCAACGCTTCAGCGAGGGCGATAAAGTTTCTGGCAGCGTGTTCGCCGTAGATACCAGAAGCCGTTCCGCTCAGGACGAAGCCGTCAGGACCAGCCTTCTCAACCAACTCAAGCCCGCGCCGAACGACCTCTTCGGTTGGCAACTTATCAAGCACTTCCATGTCGTCCAAGTTGCCGACCAAACAAACTCTGCCCTTAAGCAACTTTTTCGCTTCGGCAATATCGCAATCGCCCCAAGGTGGCGCTTCAAGGGGATCAAGGGCGTCAACTCCTATTCGCAAAATCATCGGCAAGTAGCGCATGATTGGTCCGTGATTGTGGAAGTAGGCTAAAGCGCCGTGAGAGTGCATTAACGCGACTAAATCTCGGTCAGGCTTGACAACCAACTCTTCGTAAGCGGCAGGTCCAAGTTGCTCTGAGACATACTCGCCGCCGACAATTCGGAAAGCGTCAACACCGAAACGGCACAGGGCATCAACAAACGGGAGCAACCTATCATTCGCCATGCGAACCATCTCAACCATCAAATCGGGAGCGTCAGCCCAAAGTAAACAAAAGTCCATCGGTGAGAGCCATTCGGCAGGGAAACAAACTGCGTCGCCGAGCCCATAAAGGACGACACCGTTTCCACCAAGCCAATCCTTTTCGGCGATAAAGTTTTGAGCCGCCCGCTGAATTTGCTCTTTGGTTGGCGGGATGTAAGGCACAGAGAGCAGGCGCTCAACATCTGTTGGGGTTTTGCACGGGAATTCAACGCAAGCGCTGGTGGCAGCAGTTCGCCTCTTCACCCGTCTGAAATCACCCGCTGGCGAGTGGTAAATGGTGACGGTTGTGTCCTCAGCAGTGAGCGTTTCAATCTGAAACGAATTGCCGATGAACGGGTCAACTCCGCCGTGAGCGTAAAGGATGATGTCTGTCTTTTCAACCAGTTCCCGCCCAAGTGGGCTGTCCCTTGGAATCCGCCCGAACCCCTGAGGCGCAACAGGCACCCTGTCTGGTGTTCCACAGTGAAAGGCAACCATCAACCTTTCACGGGATGTCATAATCCGCCTTCCCTCGCTCCTCTGTGACGGAGTAAACTATCGTCAAGTTTCAGCCCCAAGAAGGTTCCTACCGCACCCTAAGTCTCTTGACGACCGTTCTCCCATAGAAGTCGCGAACCCTCAAGGTCGTTGAGTGAGACAAGGCTAAGGTGAGGTTCAAAGAAGCATTTTGCGTTGGGTTCGCAAACTCAAACCGACCCAAGTATTCGCGACCAAGCCAAACCTCAATCCAGCGGGTCTCTCCCTTCCCACATGTCACCTTCGGAACGGAAATTTGCAGAGCGAAAGGCTCATTTGCGGCAATCTTTTCGGGCAAACTGACTTGCAAAGGCTCGCAAGTTTCATCGGTTGCACCGACAGCCTTTATGCTCATCGCGCCAATCAAAGCCACCTTTGCGGCTCGGCGCAGTAAGGTTCGGCGCTTAGTCTTGTCCGTCATGGTTCAACGAACACCTCCCCAACAGGTTCGGCGACAATTTCACCGATAACAGCAGCCCATTTAACGCCTTTTCTCTCCATCGTTTCCGTCAAGGAGTCCAACTTTTCCCTCGCCACACTTATTAAGAGCCCGCCAGAGGTCTGAGGGTCACAAAGGGCTATTCTCATCGCTTCAGGGACTTCTTCGTGCCAGTGAGTGAACGAATCAGCGAATTTTTTGTTGGCCCGAGCGCCACCGGGGTAAATCCGCCGCTCAATCAGTTCCAAGACACCGTCAAGCAGCGGGACTTTTGAAGCAAAAATTTTCGCCCCAACTTTACTCGCCGAAATCATTTCGTGTAGGTGACCTATCAGCCCGAAACCAGTCACATCGGTGCAAGCGTTGACCCCGACCTCAAGCATCGCTTCAGCCGCTGCCTTGTTGAGGGTCGTCATGACCTCAATGGCTTTAGCCACAAGTTCTGGCGATGTCTTGTCTTGCTTGATGCCGTGATTGATAGCGCCAATACCCAAAGGTTTCGTTAGGACGAGAAAATCACCAGGTTTTGCGCCAGCGTTTGTGATGACCTTTTGTGGGTGGACTATGCCTGTAACTGTCAAGCCGTAAATCAAGGACGGGTTGTCCACCGTGTGCCCGCCAATGACAGCCACATTCGCTTCGGTCAACTTATCGTAGCCACCTTGAAGGATTTGAGCAACCAAAGAAGGCTCAATTTGGGCTGCGGGGTAACCGACGATGTTCAAAGCAGTGATTGGAGTCGCTCCCATAGCGTAAATGTCGCTGACAGCGTTGGCAGCAGCAATCGCCCCGAAAGCATATGGGTCATCAACGATGGGCGTGATGAAGTCAAGGGTTTGGACGATAGCCAAATCTTCCGACAGTCGGTATACCCCACCATCGTCGGCGGTCTCAATCCCGACGAGAACATTTGGGTTCGGGACTTTGGGCAATTGCTCCAAAATCTGCTTTAGGTCCGCCGGACCTATCTTGCACGCTCAGCCACCTTTGGGTGAAAGCGTTGTCAACTTCAGAACTTGCTCGCCCATATTCCTTGCCCCTTTCAACGAAGCGTCATAACTGTCACGACATTGGAGAGTATAGCGAATGACAAACCGAAGGGCAACCTCCCGTTTCGCTTCTCATTCCTTCCCTTGCAACGGGAGTGAGTTGCTGACGGCGTTGATGATGGCTTCTGCAACTGCGTGCTGGATGGCTACGCACAAGGAGTGGAAGTCGCAACTTTTGTTGCCGACGGAAGCGACGACGGCGAAATCTCCGTCATACATCGTGTGGGCAGGTCGGACGGCAAGCGCCAACCCATTTTGAGCCCACTGAGCCGCTTTGGTTGCCTGAACTTTTGTCAACCCCACATCCGTCACTACGCAAACGAGGGTCGTATTCTCGCCAACAAGCATGGGCGTGAACCCAAAGCCCATCTCGCCCCTCAGCAGATAACTTTCGGTATCAATCCAACCCCCAGTTTCTGGGTCACGAGCGCCGGCGACGATTTTCCCTGTCCGCCAATCAACGATGTCACCCCAAGAGTTGACTACTGCCAATGCCGCCACGAAAACTTTGTCCCCGATTGAGCGGAAAGAAATCCCGACACCACCAGTCATCGCAAACTCAATTCCCTTGACCTTCCCGACCGTCGCTCCCGTTCCTGCCCCGACATTTCCTTGACTTACTTCAAACGGCGATGCGACTTGACAGGCTTTATAGCCCCATTCCTTAGTTGGTCGGACATTTGGCGAACCGACACGCAAATCAAAGACCACGCCCCCGACGATGATCGGGACTTTAGCGACTTGAGTGTCAAAGCCAATCTCGTGTTCCTCAAGCCACTGCATTACCCCGAAAATGCTTTCCAACCCGAAGGCGCTGCCTCCAGTAAAGACGACAGCGTGAATTTGAGGGACGAGATGGAGTGGCGAAGCGGTATCCGTCCCGAAAGTCCCAGAGGCGCTGCCTCTAACTTCAACACCCGCAACCGCTCCCCGTTCAAACAAAATAACTGTTACGCCTGTCTTGTTTTCCGAGTCGGTCACATGCCCTACCCTCACGCCCTCAAAAACTGACCAATCCATATCCGTCACCCCTTTCCAAGGGCAGTCAAAAATGAGTGTAGCGTTGAGCCTTTTGCCGATGGCGGATAAGCATCGTTCTTAACTTGCAAGCGAAAAATTCACCGACGCATCAGTTGTTGAAGCAATTGAAGGGCTTGATAATGAGAGGGGTTTCGCTCCAGTTCGGTTCGCAGTTCGGCAATGGCTTCTTCCCTCAAGCCCTTTTTCGCCAAGGCAACGGCTAAATTGTAGTGCACATCGGGCAAGTTGGGAAAAAGTTTTACCAGCCGCCTCAGGACATTGAGGGCTTCGTCAACTTGCCCCAGCGCATCCAAAGTGGCAGCGAGGTTCATTAGGGCTGTGGAGTTTTGAGGGTCCAAAGCGACAGCGAATTGGAAATGCTGAAGGGCTTCGTCGTATCGTTTCATCAGGTAAAGTGCCACACCAGCGTTTATGCGAGCCTCCATGTTTGAAGGCTCAAGTTCCAAAGACTGCTGGAGAAGGGAGAGGGCTTGTTCTGGTTTGCCTTGCCTAAGCAATTTCAAGGCTCGCTTCCTCAACTCTTCGGCGGAAAAAGGTTTTCGCTTGAACCATCTCATCAAACGCTGCCACATGTTTGTCACCACCTTTTGAGTTCACCCGCCATAATGATGCCATAAACTCGCTGAAGCGATAACCGTGTTCACATCGCTTTAAGAAGTGACACAATGTTGCAAGGCGATACACTGAAAGGAGGCGAGAAAGAATGGAACGCTGGCACTACGAGCCTTCCGATGAATGGGATGAGTTGGAGGAACTTGAAGACTTGGAAGACTTGCTACCTGCGTTGGGACACCGAAACTGGATTCAAATCGCTGACATGGCTTTCCCCTCCCTTTCCTCGCCCGGGGTGCAAACAATTGTTGCCGATGAAGAACTTCTGCCAGTTTTGGACTTTGTCCTTGAAGCCTTGAGCGAACAGCCCCACATCCGACCAATCATTTGGTTGGACGCCGAGTTGGATTTCGTCCGAGAAGAATGGGCGCCGGGCATAACTCAGTTCAGGCAAGAGTTATCGGAACGGCTGCAAGGTTTGCCCGTCAACAAAATGCTCCACGAACAACTGATTGCTAAGTTAAGCGAAGTGAGCAAGCATTTCCAAGTCATCGTCATCAAGACAAGGACCTGCTTGCCCTACACTTCGGTCTTCATTGAACTTGACTGCGCCTATTGGGACGAAAACAGGGAGCAACTTTTGCGGAGCGCAATGGCGCATTGAAGCGGGATTGCGAAGAGGGAACGAGAGGAGAGCAGGAACGATGGGACGAGTGACGGAGGTTCGGTGTGCAGTCATCGGCTACGGTGGAGCCTTCAACATGGGCAAACACCATGCGGACATGATGGAGCGAACGGGCGTGATGAAAGTTGTAGCCGTTTGCGATGTTGACCCAAAGAGGCTTGAAGCGGCGAAATCGGAACTGCCTGGTGTCAGAACTTACCTGAGCGTTGACGAGTTGTTGGCGAAGGAGGATTTTGACCTCGCAGCCATCGTCACACCTCATAACACCCACGCTCCTTTAGCCCTCAAGTGTTTGAAAGCAGGGAAACATGTCATCGTTGAAAAGCCGATGTGCTTGACCGTTAAAGAAGCGACGGCAATGATAGAAGCGGCGAAGCAAAAGGGAGTGATGCTGACCGTCTACCACAACCGACACTGGGACGGAGATTTCATGGCAATTCGGGAGGTCGTGGAGGCAGGGCTTATCGGCGAAATCTTCCATGTGGAAATGTTTGGCGGCGGCTACCACAGACCCGGACATTGGTGGCGCTCCGATAAAGCCATTTCAGGAGGGCTCTTTTACGACTGGGGCGCCCACTACCTTTGGTGGCTGCTGCAACTGATCCCGCACCCAATTCAAAGTGTCGTCGGTGCTTTCCACAAACTCAAGTGGCACGATGTGACCAACGAAGACCATGTCCAAGCGATTATCAGGTTCGCCAACGGGACTGTAGCCGATGTTCAGTTCTCCACTATTGCTGCTGCGGGCAAGCCCCGCTGGTTCACCTTGGGCACCGAAGGCGCCATTGTTGACCGATGGGAAGGGAAGTTCACGCTACACTACTTCGTCAACGGGATTAGAGCGGAAACTCAAGTGCCTTATAAAGAGAGCAGGTGGTTTGAGTTTTACCGCAATGTCGCCAACCACCTCTTGCACGGCGAGGAGTTAGCAATAAAGCCAGAACAAGCCCGCAGGGTCATTGCCGTCATGGAATACGCTGAGCGCTCTGCTAAACAAGGCGGCAAAGCGCTGTCAATTCCTTACGAGCAAACCTGAGGAGTTCAGTAGTTGACGAAAGGCAACAACCCCATGATGCGGGCTCGCTTAATGGCAACAGATAGTTGCCTTTGGTGCCTTGCACAGTTTCCCGTTTGCCTTCTCGGCAAGATCTTTCCCTTGCTGTCCATAAACTTTTGCAACTTGCTGATGCTTTTGTAGTCAATGAACTCAACGCCTTCAATGCACCATTGGCACCTTTTTTTCTTTTTACGGCGAGCCGCCATTTGCTGTCTCACCCCGTTACCTCCTTATCTCGTCGGGATTTGAGTTCAAAACGGAAACTCTTCAACCTCCTCTTCATCGGGAGGTGGCAATTCTTCCAAAATAGCGTCGTCAATCGGCACATCTTGCTCTGGAAGTATATCGCTTTCAAGTGGCGTCGGATAGCCACCTTCCATCGCAGACGGTGCGGGTGTCACCCCTTCAGGCTTTCTGTCCATGAACTGAATGGCGAAAGCGATGACATCAACAGATGTTCGCCTCTGACCCAATCGGTCAACATAGTTGCTGACTTGCAACCGCCCTTCAACTAAGACCAGTCGTCCTTTTGTCAAGTAACTGTGAGCGAATTCAGCCAGTCTGCGAAAGGCAACTATACGAATGAAGTCGGTTTGCTTTTCCATCCCTCGCCTCGTTGGTCTATCAACTGCCAGCCGGAAGGAAGCGATAGGAACTCCGCTGGGAGTGTATCGGATTTCCGGGTCAGCAACTAACCGCCCAACCAAAATCACCCGATTGAACATCAAACACCCACCTCCGTGCAGGCGTGCACTCCTTGCGGCAAAAGTGCAAAAGCGCGGGCAAGTTTTCCCCCCTGCCCCGCTTGTTGCACGCTTGCACGCAGGTGTCTACGCCCGCGTTTTGACGACCATGTGGCGCAAGACCCTTTCTTCCAGCCTAAGCATCCGTTCCAGTTCAGAAATCAAATTGGGCTGGAGCCAGAAGTTGAACACGACATAAACGCCGTGAGTTCGTTTCTTGATTTCATAAGCCAATTTGCGGACATCGGAGATGCGGACATTGTCAACAACGCCTTCCCGCTGCTCCAAGAAGTTCTGAATCTTCTCAATGAGCGAGTTGAGTTCTTCTTTCGGCAAACCGGCGTCAACGAGGAAGATTAACTCGTAACTTCGCGCTCCCTTAGGCGGTTCCTTTTTCCCCTCGGGGGCAGCGACCGCCGCTTCTGTCGTGGTCACATCCACTGCCTCAATTGTCTGTTCCTCAACGGCTATAGCAGTTTGATGTGCTTCCTCAACAGCCTCTTCGTTAGCTGCAGGTTCAATAGGTTTCTGCTCCGTCTCACTCATTTCCTTCCCTCCTGACTGCTTTGATGGGTTTGTGTATCGGTTTTGGCTATCCGTTTTCCTTGTGACGCCCGACAATTATAGCACATTCACCGCGCCATGCTTTGCTCTGTTGCCTTTGCAACTCCTTCAAGGAGTTTTTGCGCCATCTGCTCTACAATCTTTCGGACCAATTGCTGGACGATGACTCCGCCTATGGGCACGCGATACTCGTAGTTGACAATAAGCCTCATTTTCGTCCCTTCTGGGTGAGGTTCAAACAGCCACTCGCCCTCATACTTGTCCAAGTCCCCCTCTTTTAGCGCGAACCTGCAAACCTTTTTCTCTTCATCCCACTCATCCCGTTCAACCCATCTCGCCTTCAACCCGAACATAGGCACTGACGCTTCCCATTCACTTATGACAACTTTCCCGTCTTCACTTCGCTCCAAGACCCTGATTGCGGTCACATAGTCAAGCCAATCGGGGAACCGCTCCACTTGTCGGGCAGTAGCGAAAACCTGCTCTAAAGGCGCACGGACGATTTGTTCAACGGTCAAAGTCTCAGCCACCGAACTCACCCCTTGCCTGTAACTATTTCAGCGAAAGCAAGTAAGCGACTAACGCTTCTAAGTCCTCCTCGCTCCCCTCAAAGGGCGGCATAACCGTGTTCGGGTTCAAGGTTTGAGGGTTGACCAAAATTTCCTTCAACTTTTCAGCGTCGTATTTGCTACCGATCTTGTCCAAACTCGGACCAGTCCTGCCACCTATCCCGCCTATCGCGTGACATGTGGCGCAACCTGTTTCGTCATACACTGCCTTACCTCGTTCTACTTTCGGGTCAACTACCTGTTGGCTGACCTTCTGCTGGTCACCGTTCGCCGAAGTTTGTGAACTTTGCTGCTTACCGCAAGCGATAAGGAGCGCTGACAACGCTAAAAGTGCGGTTATCCTTAACACCTTCATGGTCATGTTGCTCCCTCCTTTTTCGCCGAGAATTTTTCCACTACAAATCCATTCGCACCTCAAACTCCTCCACGACAGGGTTCGCCAAGAGTTGGCGACACATCGCCTCAACTTGTCCTTTGGCTTCATCACTATTGACATTTTCGTCAAGCCAAACCTCAATGAGTTTGCCGATCCTAACTTTTTGGACTTTGTCATAGCCCAAGTTTCTCAGCGCTCTTTCCACGACCCGACCTTGCGCGTCGTCCAAACTTGCCTTGAGTCTCACCAAAACCGTCACCTTCGGCAAAGGCGATCCCTCCAGTTTCAATTCTCCCGCGTTGTGTGACTCGCTCTTGAAAATGTCCCGTGATTTGCCCTTACGATTTTGCCACAACGATGCGACACAATTTTGGTCATGGTGAACGAGATGGCGACTTGGATTTATCTCGTCAGACACGGTCAAACTGTTTGGAACGAGGAAGGTCGCTTATGCGGCAGTTCGGATGTGCCGCTGAGCGACGAAGGTCTGGCTCAAGCGCGAAAGTTGGCGGCACGACTCAAGGACATTGACATCACGGCAATTTACTCCAGCCCTCTCCTTCGGGCTCGTCAAACTGCGGAAGCAATTGCTGCCTGCCATTGCGTTGAGGTGAAGGTTGAACCTGACTTGCGAGAAATTGATTACGGCGATTGGGAGGGACTCAAAGTCGTTGATGCGGCAGAACGATTCCCAGAACTTGAGAAGTTGCGGCGGGAAGACCCGATGAGGTTTGCTGCGCCGAACGGGGAGCCGATGCAACTGTTTGCTGAGCGAGTGATTTCCGCCATCCAAAGAATTGCCGCTTCGCACGCCGATGAAACCGTTTGCGTCGTCGCTCACCAAACTGTCAACCGCTTCATCCTTTGCTGGATTCTTCAGTCCCCGCACCTTGCAGACTTTCGTTTTTGGCGACAATTGCGCCAAGACCCTGCTTGCGTCAATCTTTTGCAAGTGAGGGAAGACGGAATGTGGCGGGTTTGCCTTGTGAACGATATCTGCCACTTGATGGAGGGTTGAGAGTTATGCGTTCAAAAAGGCTTCCTGAACACGCTCAACCCTCAACGCACAACTCGCAACTTAAAAATTGAGCCGAGGTGAAGGTCATGCCGTCATTGCGACGAACTCGCAAGAAACTGCAAAAGCAAGTTATCCGTTGGACAATTTGGTTGGGCATCACACTCATTTTCATTATCGGCATGTTCAGCGGCTTCAGTTGGGTTGAAAGGCAAGTTAGAGGTCTGAACCTGCCGAGAGCCATCGCACGAGTCAACGGGGAGGAAATCCCACGCCAACAGTATGAGCAAGCACTGATCCGCCTCACACAGTTCGGTTCCCACCGATTGAGCCCGCAAGATTGGGCGTTCTTCAAGGAGCAAATCTTCCACGAACTTGTGGACAACAAGTTGCTCAGACAAGAAGCATATAGGCGCAGGCTAAGGGTCACAAGAGCCGACATCAATAAACGCATTGACGAAATAGTGCAACTTCAGTTGGTCAGCGCCAAACAGCAATACGAGCGAGACAAAGAGTTCCGAGATTTTGTCAGGCGCCAATACGGCTCCTTTGACGCACTGGCAGGCGATTTGCGCCGACAAGTCGGGCAGCAAAGGAGTGCCCTTGAGCAAGAGTTACTGATGGAGAAACTGCGCCAATCAATTGAGCAAGAAGTTAGGGTCACGGAAAAAGACCTGCTGAACACCTACACCAAGTTTCGGCTTAGGCATATCTTCATCGGCGCTGACCGCTTCTTGCCCAAAGACAAACAACCAACCGACCAAGAAAGGGCTGAAGCCAAGAGGAAAGCATTGGAGCGAGCAAAGGAACTGAGGGAACGAGCCCTCAAGGGTGAAGATTTTGCGAAAATTGCCGAAAAGGAATCCGATGACCCTGTGACCAAACGAAAGGGTGGCGATTTGGGAGAGTTGAGTTTGGACGCAGCAAGATGGCGCCTTGGCGAAGACGCCATGTCAATTTTGCCCAAGTTGAAGGTCGGCGATGTCTCCGAACCCATTGAGGGCTTCAATGGCTACCATATTGTCAAGTTGGAAGGGAAGCGAGTTGAAACTCCCGAAGACTACAACAAAGTCCGATACCGATGCGAGGAAAAGAAGTGCGGCAACATCTGGTTAGGCGAAAAGGGGGAAAAGAAATGCCCAAAGTGTGGGAGCACCAAGATCAAGCAAATCGCCGAACGGAAAAAAGAACTTTTGGACGAACTGAAACAGCAGAGAGCGCAAGAGAGGCAGATGAGGTTGCTCCAAGAATTGCGGGAGAGAGCGCGAATTGAAATCTACGATCCCGAACTTAAAGCCATCATTGCGTCCCGAGAAGGCAACACCGAAGAGGCTATACGCTACTACCGAGAAGCACTGAAAATCGCTTTGGAAAACCCAGAGGCACGCCGGCACTTTTTGTTCCCCGACTTAATTCACTACCAACTGTCAAGGCTATATATGGGGCAAGGTAAATTGAAGGAGGCGGAGCGTGAAATCCGAAAGGCTTTGGACTACTCCGACGACAACGAACTCCACATCCAACTGGGAAGCATCTTGCTGTTGCAAGGCAAGAAGGAAGCGGCACTCAAGGAGTTCATGAAAGTTGCCGAATCAAGCCCGACCCCAAGCCAGAGGCTCGTCCTCGCCAACTACTTTGAGCAACTGGGGCGCAAAGACTTGGCAGAAAAGCAGCGCAAGTTGGCAGAGAAGGAAGGCGGTTCTGGCGGTCTATCCATCCCATTGACTGTCCGCTAAAGTCTGATTGCTGTCGGGGACAATCCCTAACGCTACAGTGATTCCAAAAATTCTCAACAAAAGTCGGCGCCCAGTTTTCCGTTATCAACACAGATCAAAGTTTGTAGCATGGTTAGTTTTCGCTCAGTTATCAACAACCGACCACCTTGCTGGCTCCCGATAGAGCAGTATGATAATGCATTAGGGCAGCGTCGCTCTTTATGGGCAGTGACTGTTTAACTACCGTCGGGAACCAAATTCGGAGAACGGTTTTTAAGTGTTGAAATTTTTCAGCACTGCAGCAGCGCTACTCTCAAGAAAACTGTTACTCACCAATCGCTACTTGCCTTTGAAGTTACCCTGCGTCACCGACTGCTATGCTTCACCTCAAACTTAACATTGTCCAGATACATCACTGCTGGTTCATTGCCGTCTGCTATGAAGAGAATTTTCTCCAGAGCGCCAAAGTCGTCATGGACAAAGGAAAGGGACTTTGTTGCCTTCATCTTGCCTTGCGAAACCGCTACATTAAAGGTCTTTCCCGGCAAGGTAAACTCAATGGAGACATGTGCCCACTGTCCTAAGGCAATCTTCGTTACTTTAGCATTCTCCCTCCCTGCAACAACAATGCCATCCGACAGTAACCTTACTCGTGGTCCGACCCTGTAGGGCTCGTTCCTGTCACGCAATTCAACATTCATCCTGCCAGGGGCATTGCTGGAATTTTTGAAATCAAAAGAGAGACGAACGCTCCCCACTTTGACTCCAATGCAGTCTCTACTGACCATTGGTGTCCATGGGAACCGAGATGGTCCATCAACAAACTTTAAGCACTGCTTGCTCTGGCACCCATCTTCCCCTGTTACTTCCGCATAGTTATTTCGCCTTCTTGGCGAAGCCTCAAGTTCTAAAGGTGCCCAACCTGGTTGATAGCGCTCAAAATCCTCAAAGAAATCTTTGGGATAACTGCTTGTGTCGGGCAAAGGCAGGTTGTAAACCTGTGGTAGCACTCTGGGAAGATCGTTCCTTACGATGTCAGCGTATTCTGGTTCTATGCCGGCTCGTTTGACCAACTCAATGGGAAACCCAGGATCGCCCGGACGGATGTCAATCACATTGCCACGAATGATGTGAGCCTCTTCAGGTTTTGCATTGATCCGAACCTTTGCCAAACGAGGGTCAAGCGTGCCAAATAGAGGTGCCCCGTCTGTATCGTAAATCACATTTTCCTCAACCACGCACCCCCAAGAACCGTGGTCGGGATAAATTCCACACTGTTTCCTGCCGGCTGCAACATGGCTCTTGCGAAGATTGTATATGTGGTTTCCGCGAATGATGGTGGCTCCTTTTATCCTCTTGTCTTCTTGAAAATGCCCATAGATAGCAGCGCCGTCTTCCAAGAGATTCACGACATTTCTTATTTCGTTGTATTCAACCACGGTGCCTACTGCTGGGTCTCTCCTTCCGATTTCCAATCCCATGCCGTGATAAGGAGCACCGTCAATGAGGTTGTGCCTGATATGCAAGAACTTAGTGCCTGCACTCGCTATTGCAGCGACGCCGAAATGTATGAGCCCCATGTCGCGAATGAAACAATTTTCCACAGTGATGAACGCAGGAAGCAAATCCTCTGGGAACGCCGGTCCTAAATTAGCGTTGAGTGGATCTTCACCTAAAGCACCAATTTTTATAGCCCCGCCACCGCCATCGTAAAATGTGCACCCACGGACGGTGATGTAACGGCAGCCAAGACCAATGCCAAGCCCGTATGCACCAAAGTGTGCTATTGTGCAGCGTTCAAAAGTTATGTTTTCGCACCCCTCACATACAATATTTGCTGGCAACTTGAACATTGACTGGAAGTCAGCAAAACCACTGGGAGGGATATGCCATGCCATATGCATGAACGACAAATTTTTGAACACAAGGTTTCTTGCGCCCTTCAAGATCAAGATTTGCTCCAACACCGGCGCAACGACTTCAGTATCCTCAAGCGTTTCCCCGGGCGCTGGCGTATACATGAGAACCCCGCGCCCTCTGTCCAGATACCATTCCCCAGGCTTGCCAAACTCTTCTTTCACATTCTCAGCATAGTAGGGATTGTTGATCCCATACCATCTGGTCACACGATAAAACGGATAGTCTGTGAACTCTATCTCGCAATTTTCATAATCAACCCGTTTTGGCAGTAACCGACAACTACTCCAAGAGTGGAAGGCGACGAACTCAACATTACTCATGTTTTCCCATTGACCGATGTCGCCAGGGAAAAATTTCCACGCTTTGATAGGCGAGTGGGGATCACGGGGATTCTTTGGAGGCACCTTGGTGGAATGCCCGGCAACTACAAGCAGCCCTTTTACAGGACGATAACGGCGGGTGAAAAAGTCGGCACCCTTCCTGCGGATGTAGAGTTGCCCAAAATACCATTCTCCCTTTTTCACCTCAGGTAGGTAGGCTTCCCAATGAGTGCCCTTCCGTATCCAACCCGTAATCTTCCGACCAGCGCTGATGATCACCTTTTCACCCTTATACCCAGCCCAGATTATGGGTTTGTCTTTCGTGCCCGAGTCGTCCGCAGTGAACACGATAGGCTTTTCACGGTAATAAATCCCGCCTCGCAGGAACACGCGCACTTCACTTTTACCCTTCACTTCGCGGACTGCCTTTTGGGCTCTTTCAATGGTGGCAAACGGTCTTTCCTGAGTGCCGGGGTTATCATCACTGCCATCCGGTGCGATGAAAAACTCTATCGGTTTTGCGCTTGTCTCTGTCTCAGTGGTAGCAACAATTGCGAAAGCAAACATAAAGCCACCAACCAAGGCGTAAGCCAACAAGAGTGTTGTCATGTGATTTCTACCTACCATGATGTTCCTCCCTCCTTCTCAACCTGACTGTCAATTCTCCACGATAACAACCTTCTCCTCGGAAT
>Ga0197144_100565_pt1 | contig 15051 bp, 16 predicted proteins | sample GBS85_MetaG_FD_148670 | JGI IMG/M metagenome (GOLD analysis project Ga0197144, IMG submission 148670) | Sediment microbial communities from Great Boiling Springs, Gerlach, Nevada, United States - GBS 85_MetaG | ecosystem: Environmental > Aquatic > Thermal springs > Hot (42-90C) > Sediment...
TGAACACACCTGAAGGTGTTGCTGTCCGCAATAGAGTGACAGAGGCAGGGCAACTGATAGTCCGCTTCACTGTCCCTTGGAACGCTGTCCACCGAGGTGGGTTAGCGATCTACGGTGAGGCGATGGGTTGCTATCCCGTAGAGCCGATGGTGTTGCTGAAATTCGCCGAACCTTTGCCGTTGCCAGTCGGTTGGACTTCGCACGAACCCGTCGCCGTCAACGCTTTCCGAGAGCGATTGCAAACCGTGTTGCCGTCGGCGAAGCAGGGTGGGCATGTTTGGCGCTACACGACAGAGCGACCGCCTGACAATTGGATGCAACCCGCCTTTGACGACAGCCGATGGCGAACGGGCAAATCGGGCTTCGGCACAGAAGGCACGCCGGGCGCTATCGTCGGGACGAGGTGGTCAACGGGGGAAATTTGGCTTCGCACGACAGTGACGATGCCCAAACTGACGCCCGACGATGCCGTCTGGCTGGAAGTCCACCACGACGAAGATTGCGAAATTTTCGTCAACGGCAAATTGCTTTGGCGGGAGCGGGGCTACTTGACAACTTACAAAACGGTTCGCCTGACGCCGGAGCAACTGGCACTTTTCCGCGAGGGCGTCAACACCGTCGCTGTCCATTGTCGCCAAACCATCGGCGGTCAGTTCATTGATGTCGGCATCCAAGTGCTGAAGAGCCCAGAAAAGCGCAATGACCAATGAGGCAATGCCCAATGGCTCAATGCCTCCTTGAAGGGTGACGATGGTTCCGCTGGGAACGAACGCCACGCCCTTAAGCGTCTAAGGGGCGGGAAGGAAAAAGGGAGGTGTCAGCGATGCGATGGCGCTGGGTTTTGCGTGTCACCTTTGCGTTGCTTGCCCTTTTCGCCCTTTGGTGGCAGGCGTCGCAACGGCTGTGGCTTTCGCGCACCATCGTCGCCAAAGTGCCCTCAGGCGTCAGTCGCCTCATCAAAACGGACTTGGATGGCGACGGCGAACCCGAATTGCTCGTCGCTTACGCTCCCAGTTGGCTGCAGCGAGAGTTATTGCCCTTCTGGACATCTGCGTCTCACGATGGCATCACCGACATCCGTCTCTGGCTAATTCGCTCGCCCTTGACAAAACCGCAGGCGGAGCAACTGCCTTATGTGTGCCGACTTCCTTTCCCCCAACACTTGCCGCCTTTGTGGGCGGTGCTGGTGGAAGAAGGCGAGTGGATGTGGTCTTATCGGACTATGTGGCGTTCCCTCCGTTGGGGCTGGCTCACCCTTGAGGGCGACCACCCAAAGTTTGTGCCCTTGATCTCCACACGAGCCCGTGTCCATTGCTACTTTGCGCGCTCTTCCAACAAGCAAACGGACACCCTTGTCATCGCCTACAGCGACTTGCTTTCGTCCTCGCCATCCATGCGTCGGTTCGTCTTTCAAGCCCAGCCCGATGGCACTTGGCGTCCGTTGCCTCTCTCAAAACCCCTTCGCCTTTTCTCGCCGTTCACTGAAGGACGGGAATGGTTGGGCGATTTTGATGGCGATGGTTTGTTGGACATGGTGGCGATAGAAAGGCGATGGCATAAGACGCCACCCTTGACTGTCTATTGGGGTGACGGCAGTCCGCCCTCTTCGGTCTCCCACTCACTGCCCCTGACCTTTATGAGGGTTGAAGTGGGCGACATAGATGGCGACAAACGGGACGAAATCATCGCCCTTCACGGCAATTCTCTGCTCCATATCTGGCGCATCAACAAGTCGGCGACACAGATGGAGCGGTTAGCCAGTTTGACTTTGCGCCTGCCGACAAGTCAATCCTCCCTCACTCGCCCAGTCAAAACACCATCGCCACCGTCCCTTAGCCCAATGCCTTTCAACTCCCTGCTCCCCCACGCCTTTGTGGGGAATGTTGTGGGGGATGTTTGGCGGGGCGATTTGGACGGAGATGGGCGGCAAGAACTTTTGCTCTTTTGGCGAGAAGCGAACTTCTTGGGAGGATGCGGGTTGGGCATGGAGATGACGCCTCGCCCGATTTTAGCCGTCCAAGTCGTCTGGTGGGATGGACAAAAGTTGCGTTCCCGCCTCTTTCCTGCCGACAACAAGTCGCCTCGTTTCTCATTGCCCATCACCCTGATTGCCCTAAACGGTCAACGCTACGCCCTCGTCAGTCGCTTTCAACAACGCCGCCGCTTCCATCCCCGCCTGCTCTCTTTGCGCCCCTTGCGATGGATTTGGTGGGAGACGGAGAGCGATGAAGGGAGTTGCCTTTATCGGTTGCCGAAAGGGGAGAAGGCACGGGATTTGACGGCGTGGGAAAAAGTCGCCCAATTGCCTGGCACGCCGATGCTGATCGGCGATTGGGATGACGACGGGCGGTTGGAGTTGCTCCTTCGTCAAACTCGCACCCGCCGCTCCGCATGGCCTGATGCCACTTCCCACGATTTTCTCTGCCTTGCCCGCTTTGATGGACGCAAAGTCCGTTACGCCCGTTGGACTCAACCTCGTCCACCTCGCTCCAAGTGGGTGAAGGTTGTCAGTCCAGTCGTCCTCAAAGGGCACTCAGGCGTTGCCTTGTTCGTCGTCTGGAACGCTCAGGGGAGCAAAGAGAGCCTTATTGAGCGCCTCTCTTGGTGATGAACCCGAAGTCATCCCGATTTTTCAAGGGCGTGAAAGACAAGGGCGGCGGCGCCCAAGATGCCTGCATTGGTGCCCAAGGCGGCGGGGACGAGTTGGATTGTTTCGGTTGCCGTTGGCAGTGCCCGTCGCCGTAACTCCCATCGCGCTGGTTCTAACAGCCACTCACCCGCTTGAGCGACGCCGCCACCGACGATGAGCCGTTCGGGATTGAGCAAGTTGACGATGCCTGCTAAAGCGATGCCCAGATACTTGCCTGCTTCCGCCAAGATAAATCGCGCCAACGCATCCCCTTGTTGAGCGGCGACCGCTACTTGCTCCGCCGTGATGTCGTCCGATGGGATGTCCGCAAGGGCACTTTTAACTCCGCGCTGAACAAACTCTTTCGCTCGTTGGGCGATGGCGGGACCCGACACGAACATCTCCACGCAACCGTAACCGCCACAACCGCAGCGGGGACCGTCAGGGTTGACGGGCACATGCCCCAATTCGCCTGCCGCAAAATTTGCCCCGCGCCAAAGCGCCCCGTTGAGGATAATCGCCCCGCCCACGCCCGTGCCGATGGTGATGTAAACGAGGTGGCGTGCCCCTTTGCCCGCCCCAAAAACCCATTCGCCCAAAGCGGCGACATTGGCATCGTTGTCCACGAAAGCGGGCAGATGTAGCACCCGCTCCAATTCTGCCTTCAAGTTGCGTCCCTTCCAATCGGGGATGTTGACGGCTTCGGAGAGCATCACGCCTGTCGTCGCATCCACGATGCCTGGTGTGCCCATGCCGATGCCAATCAGCGCATCGGGAATCAACTGGCTGGCATCCAAGGCTTCCAAGGCTGCTTCTTTGATGCGGTTGAGGACCCAATCGCCGCCCTTTGCTGCCTCCGTCGGTCGGATCGCATAGGCGGTGACTGTCCCGTCGTCCCGAACGACCGCTGCCGCAATTTTCGTTCCGCCCAAATCAATGGCGAGGGCATGACGCCCCATCTTTCCGTTCCCCTTTCCGTCCCGAAAGTGAATGCGACTGCTATGAATTGTGCGACAACTTCCCCCTCGGCTAACTCCCAATCCTTGCTTTCCGCATTTGGCGTTGCCAAAGTTACGCTGCCTGTCGCCCTTTGGTTTTGCGTCCCAAGCGATGGGGTAAGCATCGGACGGCATCACAAGGAGGGCAAAAACGATGGGGCATCTCCGACACCTTTGGGGTTTCGCCTTGTTGACACTCCTTTTGCTGGCGGGCTGCAATCCGCCTGACCTTTTCCCTTCGCCGCCCCCCAATCCAAATCCCAACCCCAATCCCAACCCTCGCACGCCCAAAATGTGGACGGTGCTGGTCTATCAGGCAGGGGACAACGATTTGGAAGATGCCCTCATCAAGGACTTCAACGAAATGGAACGGGTCGGCAGCGACGACAACATCAACATCGTTGCCCTATTAGATCGTTCACCCCGTTACGATACTTCCAACGGCAACTGGTCTACGACCCGCCGCTACTACATCACCCGCGACCCCGAAGAAACTTTCCCGCCTGATTTTTCCGCTCGCCCTAACCACACCATCCGAAGTCAACTCCTTGAGGACTTGGGCAAAGTGAACATGGGTGACGGGAATGTGTTGCGGGACTTTTTGATTTGGGGCATCCAAAATTTCCCCGCCCAGCGTTACTTCGTCATCCTGTCGGATCACGGGGCAGGTGTCCGCCCCTTCCGCATGCGGAGGTTGCCGACCAGAGGGATGATGTTTGCCGACAGTTTCAACGACCACCTCAATGAGGACGAGACCAAAGAAGCCTTTGCCGCTGCCGTGGAACTTTTGGGTCGCCCCATTGACATCATCGGCTTGGACGCCAGTGAGATGAGCGAGATTGAAATCGCTTACCAACTGCGGGACGCTTGCCGCTACCTGATTGCCTCCCAACTTTCCGAACCTAATGATGGCTACCCTTACGACCGCTTCCTTTGGGAGTTGCACCAGAACCCGACGATGAGCACGGAGGAATTTTTGCAGCGGTTCGTCCAACACTACATCGCCAGTTACCGACCAGGGCAGCCGACCAACGGGGCGGGCAGTTCGGTGACCATCGCCGTCTACAACCAAAGCGTCGTCCCGACTTATGTGCAGCAGGTGGACGCATTGGCGCAGGTTTTGCTGAGCAAGTTGCCCCAATATCGGCAGCAGTTCGTCAACCTGCGCCACCAGACCCAAAGTTTCAGCGAATCCATTTACCGCGACTTGTATCACTACTGCCAGTTGCTGGTGCAGAACATTAACGACCAACAAATTCGTCAAGCGGCGCAAAATGTCATGGATTGGCAAGGACCGGGCGAAGGCAAGGCACTGTTGTATGAAGCCCATGCGACGGGGTTTGACATAGATGTGGGCAACGCTCACGGGATTGCCATTTACTTTCCCGACCCCGCAGGCTTTGACGACCGCTACTTGAATGCCAATGACTTCGCCCGCACGACCAAATGGGGGCTTTTCCTTCAACAACTATCATCAACACGACGGAACGGAATATCTATCCGCCCTTCCATGCCTTTTTGATGATGCCTATCGCCCTCCTTCCCAAAAAGGTCGCTTTCTTCCTGTGGCAGGTGGGGCAGTTGGTGGCGCTGGCATTTTGCTTTTTTGGTGGGTTCAAAAAGGCTCATCAAGGCTTTGCCCTCCTTGAACATCAAAGGCGTAAAAACTTCATGCAAGGGGGCGATGTGAGATGAAGGAACGAATAATCGGGTTGGTGGTGATGTTGGTTGGCTTAGGGATGGCAGCCCTTATCGGCTGCGGTGGGGGCAAAGCGCCTATTAAAAGCACGCAACAAAGCATATCAGCCTTTGACATGTCTGCTGGCTATGGGACTGTGTCTTTGAGTGTCCAGTGGCCGAAAGGCAAAAGTCGTGTTATTCCAGAGGCGACGGAATGGATAGTGGCGCGGTTGAAGCGGAGTGGGATGACTTTATGAGAAGGTCATTGAGCGTGGACAAACTCAGGTTGTCTTTGAGAAGGTGCCAGTGGGCGAATGGGTGCTTGAGGCAGAAGCACAGGGGAGATTTGGGGAAGTCCTTGCCAGAGGATCGGCAAGTTTCGCCTTAGAAGCCAACCAGAACAAGCAAGTGGAAGTGGAGTTAACGACGGTGGCACCTGTTGTTGTCACGGGAAGCGGTCCCACTCAAGTGAGAGGCACCAGCGTGCCGCAAGGAACGCCAGTCACCCAAACTGGTCCGAACACCTTCGACATCCAAGGCGTCGGAACTGTTCTCTCCCCTGTGGACATTGAAACGGGCGGACAACTGAACACCGATGTCTTCGTCATCAGCGCAGGCAGCGCCCCCCTCGGCTTCCCTGGCTTTTCCACTACAGATAACGCCGTCCTCGTCGAGGTCGAGTGGGAGGGGATATGGGAACAAGTGGTGACGGTCAACATCAATGCCTTGGGCGCATTGCAGCAGAATGTGGCACTGCCACCAGAGGATTACGAGGTGACGGTAGAAAATGTGACCATCTCCAGTGGTGGCAATCAATTGCGCGTCGGTGTGATGACTTACGCATTCTCGGTGTTCAGGGATGGGGACACTTTGCGCCACACCTTGCCGACGGCGGTTAGTTATCGGTTGCCAGTGGTCGGTCAGCCCATAGAGAATGTCTTCTTGGAGTTGACCGTTGACCCTGCGGCAAGAACAGCCAACGCAACGGGAAGCCTTATCGTTTCGCATGCTAATGGAAGCCTTGAACTGACAGTCCCTGTCGGCACGGATGGGAAAGTCACCTTCCGAGCGCAGCCAGGTGGTCCGAATCTGGGAGCGGTCTCTTTCGTAAGAGTAGGCGTCCTCTTACCACCACCACCATCACCATGACCACAAAGGGATGGATTGGTTGGCATGTTGTTGCCGCAGGTGGCAATTTTTTGTCGGGTGACCTGAATGCTTCGGCGATGGTGGCATGGGCTTGGAGTGGCAAAGTGATGCGGGGGGCAATGGTGGCGCTTGTGATGATGGCGGTGGTGGCGGGGGTGTCGGGGCAAACCGTTCCCATCCCGCCGAGGTGGACGGCGAGTGAACAGGTAGCCCTCATCCTTGACGACGCATCGCCATCCCGTCGGCTATTGACGACCCGTGCTTTTTTCCATGCCGACAACAATGTCCTGCCGTTGAAGTTGGGCGATGAAAAGCGGTTGCCTCCTTTGCGATTTGGTGGTGACCGCGCCTACTTCGTCGCCTACCGCTTCAAGGAACTTTCCGTCACTTACCGAAGGTGGACTTTGCGTTATGGGCATGGCAAGGCGGATTTTTACGAGGGCAACGGCGGTGCGGCGCAACTTTATTTGGACGCTATGGCAAACGCCATCAGCCCGACGGGCACTTATGATGTCGTCGCTTCCTTGAACCGCACCCGCCTGCACCGATGGTCGCTGGATTATGCGGCGCCTTTCCGCCTCAACGGGCGACAGGGTTACTTCATTGTGACCCTTCATTGGCTTCGGCTGCATCGCTTGCAACGGGGGACGCTGGCGGGACGGATGAACTTCGGGCAGTTTCGGGGTGACCTTCGGTTGCTAACGACACGCGGTTTGCCCGACGAAGAGACGCAAAGCAATGGGGTAGCGATGGATGTGGCAGTGGTCATCCCCATCGGGAAAGGATGGCAATTGGGCATTTGGTCGGAAAATCTGTTCAGTCGTCTCTGGCAGCGAACCTTGCAGGACATCACGGCGCAAGTGGCGACGAATGTCGTGGAACCTGACGCCGATGGCTTTTTGCACGCCGTCCCTCTTTTGCAGGGGCGCGTTGACCGTCGGTCGTTGACAGCGGTGGCGAAACGGCGATGGGCTTTGGCGCTCTCAGCGCCTCAAGGGCGCAACGACTGGCTTTTGCTGGCTCAACGGGATGCCGATGGCACGCAAGCAAGCCTCGGTTACGCGTGGGCAATGGGAAAAGGGCGGCAGGTTTGGCTGATGAGGTCGCTCACAAAGGAGCGATGGCTGTTGGGCTTTTCCCTACCCCGATGGCAACTGTTTTTCTCAACGGACAAGTTCAACAGCGCTTCCGCCAAGCGAACCTCCCTATACCTTCAAGGGAGCGCGCCCCTCTGAGCCCCACATTGTTCATTGGCTCATTGGTCATTGCCCCATTGGTCATTGCCTCCTCGCTCATCCTTTCGCTCGGTTGAGGACGAATTGGATGAAGGTTCGGACGGCAACGCCTGTGGCGCCTTTGCTGAGGTAATGGCGGTCTTTATCGCTCCAGAAAGTTGGGGCGATGTCCAAGTGCACCCAGGGCGTTTCGCCGACGAATTCGCCGATGAACCACGCTGCCGTGATGGCGCCGCCGGGGCGACCGCCCGTGTTTTTGATGTCGGCGAAATCGCTTTTGAGCAACTCGCGGTAATCGGCGAACATCGGCATCGCCCAAATCGGTTCGCCCACTTGCTTGCCCACTTCCACCACTTCCCGCACCAACTGTTCGTCGTTGCCAAAAGCGCCCGTGCAAATGGGACCGAGGGCGATGATGGCGGCACCTGTCAGCGTGGCGGCGTCCAAGATGGGGGAAGCGCCTTGTTCTTTGGCGTAACTGATGGCATCTGCCAAAATCAACCGCCCTTCCGCATCGGTGTTGATGACTTCCACTGTCTTGCCGCTGTAGGTGCGCAAGATGTCGCCGGGCTTGAAAGCGCGACCGCCGGGCATGTTTTCGGTCGCTGGCACACACCCTAAGACATTGATGGCAGGTTGCAGTTGGGCGATAGCGTCCATCGCAGCGATGACAGCGGCTGCGCCCGCCATGTCGCCCTTCATCTCCAACATCCCTTCCGCCGTCTTCAGACACAAACCGCCCGAATCAAAAGTGATGCCTTTGCCGACCAAGCCGATGGTTGGAGCGCTGGCTTTGCCTTCGTAGCGCAGGACAATGAAACGGGGCGGTTGGTCAGAGCCGAGGGAAACGGCTCGCAATGCGCCCATGCCGACTTCTTCCATCCAACCCTCGTCGTAAATTTCGCAATCAAGCCCTCGCTTTTCGGCGACGGTTTTCGCTTGTTCGGCTAATGTCGTCGGGGTCAACTCCATCGGCGGGGCGTTGACCAAGTCGCGGGCGAAATTCGTCGCCTCTGCCATCACCGTGCCCAAATGGACGCCCCTTCCCATCTCCGAAGCGTTGCGACGGTTGGTCGCCATCAATTCCAACCGTTCCAACGATGGCTTCTCGTCGCCCGACGATTTTTTGCTGTATCGGTAACTGGCGAGCAGTGTCGCTTCCGTGATGGCGCGGGCGAGGTCGGAAAGCGTCAAGCGATTGGTTTCGGGTGGGACAAGGGCAGCGTGGCGGACGCCGATTTGGTTGAGGGTCTTGACGGCGTTGCCGACGGTGCGGCGCACCGTTTCAGCGTCCATTTCATTCCTTTTGCCCAACCCGAACAAAACGAGCCGTCGGGGCGGGAGCAAACCGAGGGAGTGGACGACGGTCACTTCGCCCAACTTGCCCTTCACTTCGCCCCACTCCCGCAATTTGCTCAATTGCCCATTCAGCGCTTTGTCGGCTTTTGCCAGTGTGCCCGTCCATCGCCCATCGTCTTCAAAGACACCGAGCAACACCGCATCCCATTCCGTCGCCAGTGCGTCGCCGATGACCGTCGTCACCTGCGGCATCGTTCCTCCACCTCCGTTATGGGTCAGCGGGCAGGGGTGCAAGCGTGAAAGTGTCAAGGCGTCCATTGAGCGTTTCTCTCGCTTGCACCCTTGCACTCGTTTGTTGGTGGGCGCAAAAATCTTGGCGACGCCGAAAGGAGGCTGTCACCATGACGGAAGCGTCGGAAACTTTGGGCGATGAATTGCGGCAGAAGTTTGAGGGCTTGCTGGACTACCTGCGGTCACTGAAAAGTGTGCTGGTGGCGTTTTCGGGGGGCGTTGACTCCACTTTTTTGGCGAAGGCGGCGCACATGGCGTTGGGCGACAACGCCATCGCCGTCACGGCGCGCTCGCCGTCCTATCCGAGGGCGGAAATGGAAGAAGCGATGCGCCTCGCCCAACTCATCGGCATCCGCCACCTCGTCATTGACACCGAAGAAGTGAGCAATCCCAATTACGCCGCCAACCCGCCCGACCGCTGTTACTTCTGCAAGACGGAACTGTTTAGCAAGTTGAAACCGTTGGCACTGCAGTTGGGCGTTGAGCACATCGTTTACGGGGCGATCGCTGACGACTTGAGTGACTTTCGCCCCGGCTTGCAAGCGGCAAGGGAGCATGGGGCGTTGGCGCCGTTGGCGGAGTTGGGATGGACGAAGGCGGAAATCCGAGCGGTTTCCCGTTGGCTGGGTTTGCCGACTTGGGATAAGCCTTCCTTCGCTTGCCTTTCTTCGCGTTTCCCTTACGGGACGACGATCACGCCCGAAAAGTTGCGGCAAGTGGAAGAGGCGGAAGAGTTTTTGCGCCGACACGGTTTCCGAGCCTTCCGCGTCCGCCATCACGAAACCATCGCCCGCATTGAAGTGCCCCCCGAAGATTTCCCTCGCTTTCTGGACGCCGAATTTCGTTCCGAACTCATCCGCCACTTTCGCCGACTGGGCTTTTTGTTCGTCACGCTGGATTTGATGGGCTTGCGCAGCGGCAGCATGAACGAGTTGCTTCCGCTGGCGGTTGTCGGTCAACGCAATGACTGAAAAGTGGGAAAGGGGGTTCGGGCGATGCGCCAAATGAAGCGACGGGATTTCGTGGCGACGGCAACGGGGGCGTTGGGTTGGTGGGCTTTGTCGGCGGCAGCGCCACCTTTGCGGGAACGAGAGAAGGCGATTGAGCCATTGTTGCGGGAATTGGAAGCGACGCGTAATCAATTTGCCAATGTGCCCCGCGAAGACGGGCGCTTTTTGAACTTCCTTGTGAAGGCGACGGGCGCCAAGCGAATTTTAGAGGTCGGCACTTCCAACGGCTACTCTGCCATTTGGCTCTGCCTTGCCCTTGAGGAGACGGGCGGGCACTTGACGACGATTGAAATTTTGCCCGAACGGGTGAAGATGGCGAAGGAGAACTTAAAGCGGGCGGGTTTAGACCATCGCGTCACCTTCCTGCAAGGCGACGCCCACCAAATCGTCCCGACGCTCAAAGGTCCGTTTGACTTCGTGTTTTTAGACGCCGATAAGGGGCGGGAACGGGATTACTTCGGCTACCTGTATCCCGACAAGTTGCCCAAAGGCAGTTTACTAATCGTGCACAATGCCATCCGTTTCCGCAATGCCATGCAACCCTTTCTGGACTTCATCCGCCAGCATCCCGAATTTGACAGCCTGATCGTCAGCGTGACGATGGATGACGGCTTCTCGGTCAGTTATCGGCGACGGGTGTGAACGGAGGTCATGCAAATGGTGCGGGCGGTGATTTTTGACTTTGACGGCGTTCTGGTGGACAGTGAGCGGGTTCAGTTTGAGGCGCTAAAACAAGCCCTCGGCGAACACGGGTTGACGCTTTCGTGGGACGACTATCTTGCCGTTGGCATTGGGTTGCCTGACCGCGATGCGGTGCGGTTGGCGTTGGAGCGGAACGGAATTTGCGACGAGGCGTTGGTCGCTCAAGTGTTGGAACGCAAGACGGCGCTTTACGATGCTTGGCTTGCTGAGCGGGTGTGCGCCGTTGATGGCATGGCGGACATCGTGCGGGCGTTGGCGCAACGGTTTGCGTTGGCGATTGCGTCGGGAGCGATGCGCCACCAGATTGAAGCGGTGTTGCAGCGAGAAGGGGTGCGGAATTGCTTCGCTGCCATCGTCAGCCATGACGATTACGAGGTGGGCAAACCTGACCCGACTCCTTTTTTGCTGGCACTTGAAGAGTTGAACGCCGTCGTCCATCCGCCTTTGCGTCCCCACGAATGCGTCGTCGTGGAAGATGCGCCCGCTGGCGTTGCAGCGGCGCGGGCGGCAGGGATGCGGTGTGTGGCGGTGACCACCTACTTTGACGGTGCAGCGTTGAAAGATGCCGATGTGGTTATCGCAAAACTTACCGACTTGTTGCAGCCGTCTGTTTGGGAACGGTTGGACATGCCGCCGTTATTGTGACGGTGATGCCCTATGATGGAAGCCGTTGTCGTCACACCCGAACAGGTCAAGGAAAACTTGCGACGAGTGCAAGAGCGCATCGCAGCGGCGGCGCGGCGGGCAGGGCGAGAGCCGTCGGAGATTGTGTTGGTCGGAGCGAGCAAGTCGGTGGATGTGGAACGCATCCGTGCCGCCATTGAGGCGGGCTTGCAGCACATCGGTGAAAATTACGCCCAAGAGGCATGGGCGAAGTATCAGAAAATCGGCGATGCCGTCACTTGGCACTTTATCGGTCGGTTGCAAACGAACAAGGCGAAATTGGTCGTGCGGTTCTGTCGTTTCGTGCAATCGTTGGATCGCCTCGCATTAGCGGAGGAACTGGACAGACGGGCGAAGCAAGTGGGGCGGGTCATAGAGTGCCTTTTGGAGGTCAACATCGGTGGGGAAGCGACGAAGGGGGGTGTGCCGCCTGAAGAGGTGGCGTCCTTTTTGCGACAGGTCAGCGGGTTGACCAACTTGCGGGTCGTCGGGCTGATGGCGATGCCGCCTTATTTTCCTGACCCTGAAGATGTCCGTCCCTACTTTCGGGCGATGGCGGAATTATTTGAGCGATTGAAGCGGGAAGCGCCGTTGGGGGTAGAGATGCGTTACTTGTCAATGGGGATGAGCCATGATTTTGAGGTGGCGATAGAAGAGGGCGCTAACATAGTGCGGGTCGGGACAGCGATTTTCGGTCCGCGCCCGACGGGAAGGTGAGCGATGATGGGATGGTTGGCGCGCCTGTTTCGGTTTGAGGACGCTGAAGAAAGTAGCCGCACCGAAAGCGGTGGGGATTTGGCGGGACAAGGCGGCGTGTTGCATCGCTGGCAAATTGTGCGGGGGAGACAGCCCAAAGTCTTCCACATCGCTCCCCGCAAGTTGGAGGATGCGATGAAGGCTGCCGACAAGTTGCTGGAGGGGCGAGCCGTGTTCGTCAACTTGCAGCACATTGATGCTGCCAGTGGGCAGCGCATCTTGGACATCCTTGCGGGCGTCACTTACGCCCTGCGGGGGACTTGTTTGCAAGTGGGGCGACGGCTCTTTTGGTTCAGCCCACCCAGCATCCCAGCGGAGTGGGATGAGGAGACGGTGAAAGCCGCTGCTGCCTTGTTCACGGACTTGAACGATGGCACCCCTGAAAGCAGCAACGACCACTTTGCGAGGTGACGGTCGGGCGATGGAAACCTTTGTCTGGCTCATCCACATCGCATTAGATGTTTTGTTCGTGCTGTTGCTGGCTCGGTGCGTCATCTCGTGGGTTCGCCCGTCGCATTACCATCCTATCGTCCGTTGGATTGAAGATGTGACCGACCCGCTGTTGCGTCCCGTGCAGCGGATTTTGCCGCCTTGGAAGACTTGGGGCATTGACTTTTCGCCGCTGATTGTTTTCCTTTTGGCGAACATCCTTGCCCGCTTTTTGATCGGGCTCTTGAGGGGGGCGGGGTGATGGGCGTGCTCACCCCGCCAGAAATCTTGCGCCGTCGCTTCCGTCGTTCCCTTTTCGGCTATTCCCGACGGGAAGTCCACGAGTTCCTGCAAGAGGTCAGCGAAACTGTCCAGACCTTGCTGGAAGAAAACCGAACTTTGCGGGAAGAGCGACAGCGGTTGTTGGAACGGTTGCAGGTTTACGAGGGATTGGAGCGCCAGTTGCGGGATGCGTTGGTCGTCGCCGAGAAAGTTGCCGAGGAAGTGAAGGAGAATGCCCGCAAGGAAGCCCATTTGATCGTCGCTCAGGCACATCAGGAAGCGGAGCGATTAAAAGCCGATGCCCAGCAGAAAGCCCAGCACGCTTATGCTGAAGTGGAGCGATTGAGGCAAATTCGGCAGCGTTTGGAGACCGAGTTGCGCCACCTTTTGCAAGCCTATCTTGAAACCCTTGACCGTTCCAAACCGATGGAAGGCAGCGATTAGCGACGAGCGATGGGTGGCTCTATTCGCCATTCGCTACTCGCCACTCGCTGCCTTTTCTGTCGGGGTTGGTAGCCTGTCGTGGCTAACGAAGGAAGGAATTGGTGACTGGCGAATAGCGACTGGACAACGGCAGCGAATGGTGATTGGTGATTGGCGAATGCTGAATTTGCAGGGCGAACTGCCGTTCGTCCCTACCGTTCGCCACTCCACTCGCTATTCGCCGTTCGCTGCCGTTTACAAAATTGGAGCGCCTGTTAGGCGCGCCATGAGAGGGGCAGATGAAAATCCAAGCACCATCGGAGGTGGCTGAGTGTGTCGGTCGGAGAAGGCATCGGTGTCGGAGTGATCGGGGTCGGCAGCATCACGCAAGCGGTGCATTTGCCCAACCTGAAAGCGTTGGGCGCAAATATCGTCGCCGTCGCCGATGCGGTCTTGGAGCGCGCCCAAGAGGTCGCCCGCCAACATGGCATCGCCCACGCCTATGACGACTATCGGGCGCTCCTAAAGCGCGACGACATTCACGCCGTCGTCGTCGCCGTCCCGACTTACCTTCACTATCCCGTCGTCACCACTGCGTTGAAAGCGGGCAAGCATGTTTTGTGTGAGAAACCGCCCGCTATGAACGAGCGGGAAGCGGAGCGGATGGCGGAATTGAGCGAGCAGCAAGGGTTGGTCTTAATGTATGCCTTGCAGATGCGCTATCGGCGGGACAGTCAAGCCCTCAAACAACTGATTGAGGGGGGCGAACTGGGCGAGGTTTACTTTGGGCGGGCGATTTACTTGCGCCGTCGGGGAGCACCTGCCGGCTGGTTCACCCGAAAAGCCCAATCGGGAGGCGGTCCGCTTTTGGACATCGGAGTCCATGTGCTGGACTTGACTTGGTGGCTGATGGGCAAGCCCAACCCTGTTAGCGCCGCAGGCTTCACCTTCCAGAAAATCGGGGCGAAAGGCGTGCGGTTGGAGCGGGGTTGGCAACCTGCCGATGTGCGGGAGCGGCGCGAGCAAGAAGTTGTCTACGAAGTGGAAGACCACGCAGGGGGATTTGTCCGCTTTGACAACGGCGCCGTCTTGCTCGTAGAAGTTTCGTGGCAACTCAATGACCGAGAGCGATGGGGGACGACCGTCTGCGGGACGAGAGCGGGCGCTTCCTTGCCGCCCCTGGAAGTCTACACAGAGGCGCTGGGCGAAGGGGTGACGGTGAATTTGCGAGTGGACGAGGGGAACGCTTATCAGGAAGAGATGCGGGAATTTTTGACCTGCATCCGCGAGAAACGCCAACCGCTGACCAACGCCCGCGATGGCGTGACGGTCATGAAGATGCTGACGGCGTTGTATCGCTCGGCGGAGCAAGGCAAGGAAATCGCTATCAAGTGAGCGAGACGAGGGCGTGGGAGGGGGACGAGAAAAGAGACCATTTGCCAGTTGCTATTCGCCATTCGCTGCCGTTTCGGCTCGGCAGGGGCCTTGCCCTCCTGAGGCGGATC
>Ga0197144_100568_pt1 | contig 15000 bp, 21 predicted proteins | sample GBS85_MetaG_FD_148670 | JGI IMG/M metagenome (GOLD analysis project Ga0197144, IMG submission 148670) | Sediment microbial communities from Great Boiling Springs, Gerlach, Nevada, United States - GBS 85_MetaG | ecosystem: Environmental > Aquatic > Thermal springs > Hot (42-90C) > Sediment...
GTGTTGTAAATACTGCTAGGTATGCTCCCGCTATTACTGGGTTTAACTGTAGTTGTATGTTCTGGTTTTCTGCTATGTAGGCTATTATCATTGGTAGGGTTACTGTTAACGTGTAGGGCATTGCTCCGAGTGATACCTCAGTCGACTCACCTCTCCTCGAGTAGAACCTTGCTACAGCTATGTACAGCCCGTATGATATCCCTGCTATGAGCCCTGATGCTAATCCCGCAGGCTCTATGACTCCTCTGCTCGCCTCTAAGCCCATGAGTGCTACTGCTACGAGGATTAAGGCTACTGAGAGGGCCCCTAGGGTTCCAGGCTTCTCACCGTAGGCTATTGACGCTATTGTAGCCCATAGTGGTGCTGTGTATAGTAGGTATGCTGCTACACCAACACCTGCTATTACAGCTGATAGGGGGTATGAGGAGAAGAGTACTCCTAGGAGCACCCCTGCTATCAGTGAGCTTAGTTTAAAACTTCTAACCACAAGTAACCCTATGAGCCCCGCTACTAGTGATCTGGTGAAGGCTAAAACCGCTATGTCACCGCCTACTACGCTAGCAACCCCAATAGTAGACCATAGTGTTGCGGCAACAAGTATGTAGATTACAGCCCACAATTCATGACAACCTTTAGCTACGAGGTGCTGTAAAGCCTATAAGTGCTTCTAGCTAATCCAAGCTTTAACGTTACGGGGCTTCCTTAACTTAAGCTGTGGGCCTACCAGCGCTCCCTTCCAGTGGAATGATAGTTTAACTGTATCCTCTGATAACCCTTCAAGCCTGGCTACAACGTAGTCTTTAACGTCACTAGGTGCTTTGAGCTTAGCGTGGAAAGCTCTAACTAGAGCTTCTGAGAACTCCTCTGATATGCTTGAACCATCAGCTTCAACAACTAAGAGCCTAGGGCTTACAGGCTTAGATGCTCCAGCCTCCCTAGCAAGTTTAACGCCTAGGATAACCATTGTTACCAGGTGTTTAAGCTTAAAGCCCTCCAGGGGCTCGTAAACCCTCATAACCCCAGGGTTACCCTTCCACTCACCAACAATAACAACCCTGCTAGCATTAACCCTTAAAGCCTCCCAAGCAAGATCAACATGGGATCTATGACCTCTAGTAAGCCTAACACCACCAGGTAGAACGGAGACCAGGTCCTTAACAAAACTCCTACTCCTAGGGCTAGGCTTCCTACTAGTCGTAACAATAACCCTTAAACCCTCATAACCCCCTCCGTCAGGCAACTTTAAACCCGTGTAGGGGAGATGCCGGGGAACCTTAAACATAAACCATCATTAAACCCTACGGGCACCCTAGGAGCTCATCCCTTAGCTTTAAAGCCCTCTCAAGGGCAGCCCTAACCTCCCCGGCTCTCGGGGTTTCAGTGAACGTTGATGTGAATGATTTAAGGTTACCACATATGCTTTCCAGATGTCTAATCTTAGCCTCCTCATTTAAAGCCTTCTCAGCTTGAATCTTAACACTACCCTCCATAAACCCCTCAGGGTAATACCACACCTTAAACCACGTGAACCCAGATGTGAGTAGTTTAAATCCTATTCTCGTCACTTCAGGCGGTGCTCCCACGTCTATTAGTTTTACCGTCTCTGGATCCCAGGAGTAGTCTACGTAGATAGGCTCCCCGGGTTTCAAAGCGTCGTAGGCTATTCTGTAGAGCTCCTCCTCAACATCCTTGAATAGCTTCTCGTTAACGTTGAATACTTCAATCCAACCTCTATAGTAACCCCTACCACAGAAGACTTTAAGCTCTAAGATCATGTCACCCTCCCTGTAGAGGCCTAAATTGTACTCCTCAGTAAACCTCCCCCTTCTAACCCTAACGTAGGCGTTAAGCCTCCTGGATAGGGTTTCGGGTAGGGCTCTTAGACCTTCGTGCCCGCATCCCTCCACCTGTATCACCTTAGTACCAGTATGTCTCTGTGAAGCTGTGCTCTGGCACCATTAGCTTAGGGTTACTATAAGCTAGGCACGCCCCTGCTAGTACGCAGCCCCCATTACACCCTTTCATCCTAGAGCATTCCACTCTACAGGAGCTCCTGCAAGTAGGGTTTTCCCTTGTACAGCATTTCCTGCCGAAGCTCCATAGTATATCATCTAGTATGAATGGATCCAGCCCCCCGGATCTAGCTACCTCCTTATAAGCCATCCTGGCGGCTAGCCTAATCATTACATCGTCGTCCTCGCTGAGCTCCAGCCTAGCAGCTACGGCTTCCAGAGTGTTATCGTCAACCTCGACTACACCAGTTCTAATAGCAATCCTAACCAGGTGGTTATCCACTGGGACCTCCTTGTTATAATGGTCTACAACCTGTAGAACCCCCCTCCTCTCGAGGAACTTAGCTAGTAGGTAAGCCTTCTTCTCAACAGGGTCCTGGTATGCTTTAAACACCTTAAGCAGGTTTATGAAGCCTCCTCCACCGCTCTTAAGGTAACCCCTAGCCTCGACCACCATAGCGTAGGGGTCTCCATCGTAGAGTTTCAGAAGTTTAACCCCAAGATCTCTTAGAAGCTCAGCTCTAACCTCAGGATCGGGAGGTTTAACCGTTCTACCATCAACTTTAACGCTAAGCCACTCAACAACATCCCTTACAGTAACCGTAGAAAGCCTACTAGCCTCGAAAAACCCCGGATCCTCCCTAAACCTCTTTGAACCTAGCTTGTAGAGTAGATCAGCACCATGGTATAACCTGTTATCGATGAAAGCCTCATAAGGCCTCCCAGGCCTACTCAACCTATGATCCATAGCCACCATGACTAGGAAGAACAGCGTAACATCCCTACGGCTAGCACTCGGAGGAGGGTAGAGGTCCGGGTCGAGGTAGTAGTCAACCTCAACCTCCGACGACATTAACGCCATAAGCCTCCCCAGCTCGGAAGCCTTAACCCTATTAACCCTAACATACATACACGAAGCTCACCACACATTTAAATCGGAATCCTCCAGGATAATAACTCTATTTAAAGGCTAGACCTAAACCACGCTATCTAAGGTGACCATCATGACGGGCGAGGCTACCGTTAGCTTCGAGGAGTTCGCTAAGCTAGACATAAGGGTTGGGAAGGTTGTGAAAGCGGAGCCCGTTCCCGGTAGCAGGAAGCTGATAAAGACAATAGTTGATATTGGAGGTGAGGAGAGGCAAATCCTAGTAGGGGTAGCTAAATGGTATAAACCTGAAGACCTCCTAGGCAAGCTTGTAGTCGTAGTGGTAAACCTGAAACCTAAGGTTATGGCGGGCCTGGTAAGCCAGGGCATGATACTAGCTGCAGGTTGCGGGGAGGACGAGAAACCCGTATTCCTAACAGTAGAGGAGCCGGTACCCCCGGGCTCAAGGGTTTGCTAGCACCAACTAGATCCTGAAACCTCCTCTTTTAAGGGGGTTTGTGCTTCATAGGACTTGATGTAGCTTGACATCAAGCCTTTCCCCTAGCTTCACAGCCCTTCAGAGCCCCATTTCATGGGGGCTCATATCATTGGGCTTAATCCATTCAGGTAACCCCAGCCCGTAGCTCCACCATCATTGGCCTCCTCCCCCGGGGTTGGGGCTATTTTGCTTCATAAGATTATGTTTCCGAGGTCGGCCATTATTATGTAGTTAACCTTCTGGTTCATTACGTTCACGTAAGCTATTCCATCTAACCTTGAGAGGTGGGCTCTCCAGAGTATTCTTGATGCTTTAGACTTATCATATCTAAGTGCGAGCTCCCTGATAGCCATTATGTCGGACTCGTCTCTATCCTCAACTGGTATTAGGAGCTCTCGGGGTACGGGCATTTTTATATGGTTTGGTGTAGCTATCATGAATACGTCTGTGTACGCGCTATAGGCTACAGCTTTAAACACCATCTTAGCCTCCAAGAACTCCTCTAAACTGTGAATCCTATCCGGGGGCACGTAGCCTGTTTCAACCTCAACTATAACCCTCCCTAGGGGGCTCTCAGCGTAGACGTCAGCTTTAAACACCCCGTCTACCGGCTCTTCAACACTAACATCAAACCCCCTTCTATGGAGATCAAGAGCTACTATGAACTGGAGTATAGCATGATACCTAGCGATCCCACCTCTTGAAACCTCGAAGTCAAGCTTATCTAGAACCTCGGAAAGCCCGTTGAAGTTACTAGTAATAGTGGATTCTAGCATCCTCTCAAGCTCAGCTCTAAAAACACCCAATCCAAAGCCCGTGTAGGAGAGGCTAAGACTAGGATTAAAATATTGATTCTATAGAGTCTAGATACAAATACACTATGAAAGGGTAATTGGAAGGGAATACCTATTAACAGGATACAATAAACTAAACACGTTCCCCGCAAGTACGCTAGCGGGATCGGGCTAGCTTCACCCACATCTCATAAGCCCCAGCCCGGGTCCGACGCCTTAAGGGCCCCCTTTGAGCTTAGACAATGCTTACGAACCCTACTGATATACCCCCCAATATCCTACTGTTGATTTCCACTATTCCTAGGGTTACTTTTAGTACTTCAACCCTCTTGGCTCCCCTCACTATAGTGCGGATTACCTGGAGGTTGTATGAATGGGGTCCCTTGTATAGTGTGCTTTGTAAAACACTATGCTTTAAAGTATGTCCTAGTATCTCCACTAGCATCTACATCCTCAATATCTCGGAGCTCCTCTAGCGTAATTGCTAGTGTACCACTCTACGGTAACAGTTTCTCCGACCTCCTTCCCGCCCTTTGAAGGAGGCTAGGATTCCCCCATTGATTCAGGGCTACATCTGTCATCTGGGAGGTAGAGGGTCTGAGCTCTCTCATTAAACCTGGGAAACACCATGACTTATAAATCTTCCCCTATCTCCGCCTTAAAAGGCTAGGCTTTCAATTGTAAACTCTCTAATAGCTTCTCCAATACACTCTATCGCCTCCCTTGAGTAGTTTCTCTACTTCACTATAGGGGGATCCCCGCCTGTAGTGAGCATCATAAGTTGGGATCCTACCGTTCTTAGTCCACCTCATCATAGTAGCCCTCGAAAATGCCCAGTACTTCAGCGAGTTCCTCCATATGAGCTTTGAGCCCGTCAAGTTTTTTCATAAGCGTTTAAACCCGTCGCCTAGGTTGTAGTTGCCTCTAGCGAATAGGTCTCTTAAGCTATTAATCCACATGGAGAACTCCTTAGATCTAAGCATGTTAATAAGCCTCTCCCTCCTCTCCCTCCTAGCAAACCCTTCTTTTAAAAGCTCGTACTGCCAAGGTTCTACAGGCTTAAATACCCTTATAGGAACGCTCCTCCCATCAGCTCCTATGCTAACAAAGGTGAAGTAGCTTGAGGCAGCATGCCTAGCATCCCATGTGAGGGGGTTTCTGACTAGGACTTTAGCTAGAACCTCAACACTCCTAGCTCCCACATAGCTAATACCTGCTTTAACTTCTACAACCTCTCCAACCTTTATAGGCGTGTAGAAGTCTGTAGCGTTAACGGATCCTGTAACAACAATGTTGCCCGCGTATCTAGAAGCCGTTATCCCTGTTATCTCATCAAGAACTTTAAGTAGCCTTCCAGCATGTAGTACGTTATAGCCTATGGAGTCCTCGGGGTTCACTATGAAGTAGCTTGTTATACTATACTCTCCAGCTAGAAACCTAGGAGGCGATGTATCCCCTACCAGCTCCCTCCTCCTCTCTATCCTAGCTTTTCTAGCCTCCCTCCTCTCTAAAGCTCTCTCATAGAGCTCCCTCTCCAGCTCCGATTTAGGTTCTATACATACATCTAGAGGTTTAGGTCTTAGGCTCTCATCAACAGATACCATTGTTAGTGAAGAGTACGTTGTTAAAACCCTCTCCCTTCTCTCAGGGTTCTCTGTCTCAACTATGAGTGATAGCTCCATACTACTCCTTCCAACGTATTCAACCCAGGTGGTTATGATTACGGTGTCTCCTATTCTAACGGGGGAGATGAAAACCATATCCTCCATGCAGGCTAGGAGCGTGTAGGACCTGGCCACCTTCATAGAAGTTATGGTGGTTGCATCGATAATCCAGCTTAGCATATACCCTCCATGTAGTATTCCGAGAGGGTTAGCGTGTGGAGGGTTCACATGCCTTACGATCTGGAGTGCTGTGTCTAGAGGTGTTAGTACTCTCTTACAGGTCACGTTTCTAGCTACCTTGGGCTTGAGTTTTTGATATGATAACCACCTTCCCTCCAGCTTCCTCTATTTTCTTTACTGCTGTTTCACTCGCCTCTCTAACTATAACCTTTACTGGCACCCTTAACCTCCCTTCTCCTAGAAGCTTCTCTACCCCCATCTCATCCAGGTTTACCTCCACCATCCCGTCTTCCACCTTAATGTTCCCCGCTGCTCTAAGACTCTCAACTATATCAGCTAGGTCCCCCACGTTTATAACTGTCTTATGGTAGCCTGCCTTAGACCTACGTGGGGTGAATCCCCTCTTACCATACCAGCCTGGAGCATACTTTATGGTCCAAGTCCACTCATGCTTACCGAGGCCTGCAGCGCCTTTACCGCCTCTAGACCCCGATTTCCTGTGCTGCCCTACACTACCCCAACCCATAGTTCTACTCCTTCCCCTTAACTTCCTAGACTTCCTCTCCCTTCTAACAACCACGGCTAGCACCTCATATCATTAGGGTTAGAAGCCTGTTTATATCTCCACCCCAACCTCCTAAAACCCCTCCATCACCATACCTTCTCTTAATACTACCCCTGAACCCTCCTTTCGGAGGGTGTAGCCTGAAGAACGGCTTAACCCCTCTGTTTTTAAGCTTGTTTAGGTAGAGCTCTCCAGCTAGAAGTTTATCCGCCAGCTCCTCCACCCCGTTTAAGCCTAGATTCTCTTTAACCCACTCATCTGTTAAAGGCTTATCCCCTGTAATCCTACCTCTCCTCCTTAGGAGCTCCACCAGGGTATCTCTGTTAATCTCACCCCAGGCTACCCAGTTCTCTACTAGCTTAAGCATTCCAAGTACTCCAGGCTGGGAGCTGTGGTAGAGGGTTGCAGTGAACTTCCTCCTAAGCCTTAGCATGTAGAGTGTCTGGCTTACCTCAGGGCTGGCATCCGCAGTGCCTCTTAACCTTATAGCGACGTAGAGTGGCAACCCATTCACCTAATCCAATCTAGTGGTGTTACAAACCTGTAGGTGTTTCTAAGGGCTTCGTACGTTGCTCTAGCGAAGTTGTACGTTGTCCTCGTCTCGCCTCTCGTGTAGCTCCATACATCCGTTATACCTGCAAGTCTAAGAACAACCTTAGCTACATCCCCGACCACGAGCCCTGTCCCCTTGGGCGCCGGTTTTAGTATAACCTCAACGCTACCACTCTTACCCCTAACAGTGTATGGGACGCTGTGAGGCTCTCCACACGTACACTCCCAGCTCCCGCAACCTCTACGTACAGGGGTTATGTTGAGTTTAGCGTTGGTAATAGCCTTATCTACGGCGAGCCTAAACTGTCTAGCCTTACCCTTACCTATACCCACATACCCATCCCTATTACCTATAACAACGACAGCCCTATACCTTGTTATCCTACCTGCATCCGTCATCTTCTGAACGATACCAACATCTATAACCTCGTGCTCGAGGTTGGGGAGTAGTATGTCTACTATCTCAGGCTCTAGTATGGGCAGGTTCCTCCTGTAAATCTCATCTACACTTGTTATCCTACCCTCCTTAACCAGCCTCCCAACCTTAGTCCTTGGAACCCACATTTCCAAGCTCGTACTCTCAGCCACCCTCAGCCACCTCTGCAACCACCTCTCCAACTTTATCCCTGTAGTCAGCTTTAATCCTAGCTAAAACCTCATCGAAGTGGGATGGCAACTCCCTAGGGTCAAGGCCCCTAGCATTGTATCTTGAAAACTGCCTCTTATAAAACTCGGGGTTAGACTCTACGAGCTCCCCAGCCCAGCTAGCTATATGCTCGCACCTAACCCTCTCATCCGAGGGAAGCACCTCAGGCGAATGTGGGATCTTAAGCCCTGCATCCAGAGCTCCCTTAAGGGCTGCGAAGACCCTGGAGCCCCTGCTAGGTGTAGCTAAACCTATGTCGAGCACGGCTTCCCTGACGCCTTTAAGGATAGCCCTATAGCCTACTAGAAGCCCTGTTAGGTATGCGGCACACGTATTCTTACCTCCACCCTTCCACCCGTAGAGTTTGAATAGCTCTCTACTATGAGCGGCCGCTATAACCCTATCTCCTTCAATCCTAGCCTCTACAACCTGGGCTATTATGTAGTTTAATGTCCTTCTAACAACAAGCCTCGGCTTCCCAGATTTAATGAGCTTCACCCTCTTATAATAGTTGGTCTTACCCTCCCTACGCCTCCTCCAGGGAACCCTGTATGTCGGCCCTCTAGCCACTCTCCCCACCTTTTAAGGCTCCAATCTCAACCATGTACCTTCTTAGGTCTGATGTGCTCTTGAAAGTACCACCCTTAGCCTTCCTATACAGCATCCTATATAACCTCCTATCTATAACCCCGTGGTCTCTAAGCCATTTAAGGGTCCTCCTAATCTTCCTGATTGTTGTAATCCACTTCTCCCTAGAGTTAACTCTAGCGTCGCGAGCCCCCTTCCTCCTACCATGCCCCCTCCTCTTACCCTCACCTCTAGCCCTCCTCCTCTCAAGCCACCTAGTATGAGAGTTCCCCTTCTCAGGCTTAACCTTGATAAGCCCCTTCTCTATGAGCCTCCTCACATCATCCCTAGTCACAGCCTGGCTTATCTCCTCCTCGTGATCGGGGTTAGGGCTTATCCATATCCTACTCTCACCTACACCTAGAACCTCCGCGGCCAACCTCCTCTGAACACTATAATCCGGCACGCCTCCCCACCACCTTAAACCCCTTCTCTAAAGCTAGCCTAACCAACTCCATCCCCCTCCTAAGACCCACAGTAGAGGATATGTAGACTATGTGAGCTCTAGGGTCGAGGCCCTCGAGATCCTTAGGGCTACTTACAACAACTGGTTTCAAACCACTAGGGTGTAGCCCTCTTATACTAGCTTCATTCCTATAACCTACCTTAACCCTGGGAGGGTAGCCTTTAATCTCCATCCTCATCTTATTATCCTTACCCTTAGGCCTCCTCCAGCTACCCCTTCTCTCAAACTTCCAGAACTCCCAGGATAGGTATCTCTTAAACTCCACGTCCTTCTTCCTACTTATAGCTTTACGCTTCCTCCTCCTAGCTTTTAAGGCGTCCAAAGCCTCCACGTTACATCACCTCACTAGCGTAAATGTATATCCCGTCCATGAACTTCCTCCTATCCTTATCCTTAACCCTGGTAACCTCCTCAATCCTAGCTGCTACGTGGGAGACAAGCTCTTTATCAATTCCCTCAACTATAACATCCTGACCTGATACTGTAACCTTAACATCTTGAGGCACCTCTACAACTCTTACGTTCTTCTCGCCTAGGAAGTTGGAGATTAGTATCCTATTCCTCTCAACCTTAATACCTATAGGGTAGTGAACGTACACTACTTTAAGCTTATACCTAAACCCTCTCGTAACACCTATAACCATGTTCTTTATATGGGACGCTATACTCCCAACAAGTGCCAGCTGCCTGGCTTTAGGGAAGAAGCTTTCAACTACGACCTTTCCACTCTCAACCCTCAACGTGACCCCCTTAGCGTGGCTGAAATCCCTCTCGATAGCACCTTTAGGCCCTCTAACAACTACACTTAAACCTCTAACCTCTACGCTAACACCTTCAGGTATTTCAACCTCTCTTACCACATGGGCTTCTCTGGCCATCCCTTAAACCTCGCACCTAGGCTATCAAATCTTTACACTCAACCTTATAACCTTAAATGTTTAAATGCTACCACCCGGGAAAAACTGTAGTGTCCTTACGGGACACTCCTTAATATCTAGGACACTGGCTCCACGGACTCTCCTTCGGAGCTCCCTACCTATCATGTCGGCAAGCCTCGTAGGTTCTGGTAGATTGTACGAGGGTTTTATCATTGACTCGATAAGCCTAATAGCTGTTTCAACGCTAACCCTATGCCCTGGGCTTACGTAGAGTTTACCGGATTTCACCTCCAGAACACCTCCTACTATCCTATCACCTTGCACTATGAACCTCCTACCCCCTATGTAATCCTCCCTACCGGATAGTAGACTCTTAGCAACACCTATTGATGGTTTGTTGAAAGCTAACCCTATGTGGCTAGCTATCCCGAAACCTCTAGGGTGAGCTACCCCGTGGCCGTCGACTACGAGTAGGTCTACCTCAACCTCCTCGAGGACACGGGCTAGGAGCGGTGCTAGCACCTCCATCTCCCTGAATGCTAGGAGTCCCGGTATGTAAGGGATGCATATCATCCTAGTCGTGTAGTAGCATTTATAGGGTTCTAGCTCCGGGTAGTTGAGTATAACGAGGGTTCCGAGGCCTAATTCAACCTCCTTAAACCTCAGATAGGAGACATCTAGCCCTACCACCCTCCTAATACTGCCCATATCATCCTTTAGGGATAGGAGTTTTGAAAGTAGCATCTGAGCTTTCATAGACTTAGATGTGTTGAACCTCTGCTTTATAACACTACAACGGTCTAAACTCAACCCTCAACAATCCTAAGAGTTATACTCTTCTCTCTAACACCATTCCTCGTTATGGTTACAACATCTATTCCATCACCACTACCAATATCCCTTCCAATCGCTGTCCTCACAGCTGATAAAGCTATCTTCTCCGCCTCCTCTGCGGTCATACTACTGTTATAGTTGTTCTCTAGGAACCCGAATGCTATAGTAGCACCGCTACCAACAGCTGTGTAATCCTCCTCTAGAATGGATCCAAGCGGGTCTAGCACATATAGCCTCGGGGTCCCATCGCTCTCAACCCCGCCGACGAGTGTTTCCACGAAGAAGGGGAACCACTTGTAAGAGTACATTAGTGTTGAGAGCCTCTTAGCGATAGATCTTATAGTAACAGGGGCGTTAGCTAGAAGCTTGTACGCACTTATATCAGCTTGAAGGAATCTAACTAGGCCGCTAACATCCCCGTAGAGGCCTGCGAAGGCAACAGCGGCTCTTTCATTAACCACGAATATCTTCCTAGCAGCCCTACTTAGCACGATATTACCGTAGCTAAGCCTCCTATCTGTGGCCATCACAACTCCATCCCTGAACTTTAAACCTACAACGGTAGCTCTAAAGACGTCCTCGTAGGCCAAGACGAGCCCCGTGTTAACTATATCGTGGGAGGCTTATAAACTAGAGCATAGGCTACCTGCTACGCTATGTGAGGCTAATGTACATGAGGGCGTCTGGATCGGGCTCCGCGAATTTCATCGACACTATGTTATGGTAGCCTTCGAGGTCAATCACGTTATTTCCTGGGCTTACGCTGTGCTTATCGCTTGAAATTAGGTTAGCTGGAGCTCCTGCATCATACTCGTATATCGTTAAGCTATTAGACTTCCCGGCTTTCACTACAACCTTTCTACTCTTATACCCGGCTAGCGGTATGCCTCCGAAGGTTGCGGTGCCCACATGGGAGCCTTTAACCCTGAAGGTTGCAGGTGGGCTTTGTCTGTTGAGTAGTGTATCCTCGTCTGCAGCCATTATACCCCTATACCCTACATCTACTGGAGTGGCATCCCTACCGCCTAGGTTAGGTGCTGTATTATAGGCTATGAGTATCCGGGACCCCATCTTAGTCATCGACGTTATCCTAGCACCATAAACTCCAACAATCCTAGCTTGTGGTGGTGTAATGTAGACTAGGACACTTGGGCCTCTAATCTCGTTAATAGACCTTAAAACGTCCCTTGGCAGGTCTACGTGGAGCAACCCGTGGGTGAAGGCGTTAAATGGGGCTAGTATACCTCCACCAGAGGTTACAGCATTAGATCTCTGAGGTGATAGCTGAGAGTATGTGTGAGAGCCGAAGTCGAAGAGCCTTATGAAGCTTACACCTTCAACCTCAGGCTCAACAGGGTTGCCAACTATAAACCCTCCCCTGAAGAAGTGGAAGTACCTGGCGTAAGCACTTATAGCGTAACCACTACCTCTAAACAGCACGTCGCCCCCATCAACGGATATGCTAGTCCAGCTACCCACGTTAAACCTATACCACTTCCTCGACACTAGGTCAAAGCATTGAACTCCTTCAACACCTCTAACCCAGTCAGGCTGCATATCGAAGCACACGTAGTCCAGGAAAGGAGACCCCTTAAGAGCTGGGGTGGAGCTAGCTCTCTCAGCTCTACCAGTAGAAGGATCTATAATGTAAACCCCCAGGTTTTCGTGGCCGTCACCCCTAGCTACCAGGAGCTTTAACTCTAGAGGGTCGTAGACTACCTCTGAAACCTCTCCAGCCCACCTAAACTCATCCCTTATACTATCACTCCACACAAGCCTAACACTATCATCCCCCACATTGTAGACGTGAACATGGCTGTACTTATTCCTGAAATCAATCTCACCCTCAAAATTCGTCTTACCCTTATAGACTACAGGGTTATGAACCCAACCCCCAAAGAATATCTTATCATCGACGCAAGCTACAGCATTATAAGTATCACCGCCAGACACGGGCCCGGGGCCTAGCGCTTCAAACCTATAAACCCTCCTCCCACCATCTGAGATGAAGTTAGCCTCAGCATCAAACGCCAGAGTATAGTATAAAACCCCTTTACAGTAGCTAAGACCGAATATACCGCCGGAACCCCATTCAGGGGCATACCTAGGAGGGGTAACTCCTAGTACGTGCTCAAACACACCCCTCACCACCCACACCTAAGGGTCACGTCTTTTAAGATAGGATAGGGGGGTGTAGCCACGGGTCTACACTCTCCACCCCTAACGCGGAGGTTATACCTTAAGCTCTGGAGAGAGTAGAGTGCAGGTTGAACCCTAAGGTGTAGCTTCAAACCCCGCTCCCCCCGGGACGTCCATAGTCTAGGTTGAGGAGGTTTTTCCCTCTTTCTCCACCTTCCTACTCCTCCCCCCGGTTTTCTTCTTACCCTCTTTCCTAGCTTTAGCTTTAGCCTTCTCCTCCTTCTTTTTAGTTTCAGCTTTTCTAGCTCTCGGCTTCTTTTTAACTATAACCCCTCCTGCAGCGAGCTTTCTCATCCTATTTTTTACTTCTCTCTCGTAGAGTCTCTTGGCTTCCCTTAAGCTTAGCTGGCCTAGTGTTGCTTGAGTTAGGATGTCCGAGGCTATCATCATTGTTTCTAGGAGCTCCGGTCTCGTGACGTCGTATAGGATTTTTGCGTCCTCAGCTTCGGGCGCCTCCTCTATTGGGGCTTCTATTATCTCCTCTTCGCCTAGCTCCCTCCTCTCTACTACCTCCGCCTCCTCGCCCTCCCCGCTTTCTTCGAAGTTCTCGGAGGACACTTTTAGCCACCCTAGCGTGTCATGGGAGCTCTATCCTCTTCACCTCTACATCGTAGCCTAGCTTCTTTAAAGCTTCCACCACTAGCTCCTCTTTAACCCTCCTATCGAATGTTATGATAACCTTACGTTGGTCCCCCTCTTTGACTAGTTTAAGCCTGTCAACCACTACTGTACCTCTAATCATGTCGTTTAAGCTCTTCGAGGGCGTTATATAGTCCTTATACTTCCTCCTAGCCATGTCGTAGAAAGCGTCGTAGTTCCTTAAAACTCTATACGCCTCCTCTAGATCCTGCGACTCGTACCCCAACTGCTTTGATATGTCTGAGAGGATCTTCTCAGCCTCCTCTAGCGTTAACTCTACACTCTTATACCTACCCATGTCCACCTCGACAACCTTCCTTAAACCCCCAGCCATACCCTTAAACCCCCAAACCCCTCTACAAGTTAAGGTTTAAAAGCTTCTCAGCCTTGGGCTCTAAGGCCTCCTCCTAGGAGCCTCTCGCATAGAACCCTCATCACGTCGCTCGACCCTCTAAGCTCACCTGAGAAGGCGATCTTCTCCTTAAACCTAACAACCGTAGGCCTGTAGCTAAGCCTTCTCTCAACCTCCCTAGCCACCTCCTCCTCGCTGAAAGGCTGATCGGGGCCTAGAACTATAACATGTGGTTTAACCCTCTCCACAGACCTGTATATATCCTCCTCATCTCCGAGCATCGCTTCGTAAACATACCTGATGGATGACACGATCTTAAGCCTAGAAAGCTCATCAAGCACAGGCCCCCTCCCCTTAACCCTAACAACATTAACATCCCTAGCTACAACAACATAAAGCTTACCAAATCCAGAAGCATACCTCAAAAGCTCAATATGGCCAGGATGAAGGATATCAAAAGTACCACCAACAAAAACCCTAACCTCCTCCAAGAGGCTCTCAGGCCATCTAGGCTCACTTAGACCAAGGTACTTGAGGGAGTCAAGTAGACCCTCAGCGTAAGAAGCGGCAGCAATAGCAGTCTCGAAATCACCCTTATTAGCATAGTATATGGCGTCATCCAAGTACCTCTTCACAGCATCAAGTAACCCTCCGAAATTCAAGTCAGGATACCTCCTAGAAAGCTCGCTGAGATCGAGAGAGCAGAGAGCCTCCCTCAAATTAAAAATATACCTCCTAACCCTAACCTCAGACATCTAAAACCCTAAAACTAGAAGTTAAACCCTAAAACCTATAAACCGAGGGGCTCCCACTCTACAAAACCACTATTAAACTAGCACACTACTAGACCTTAGAAATCCTCTAGTCCACGTTCAAAACGCTTATAGATAGAGGTATGAGCTAAGAGCTCTCAGCAATATAACTAACCCCACCCATACCACTAGGTAGAACTTTCACCCAAAGCCCTATCCAAGCCTTAAAACTTCATTAAATAGAGCAACATTTAAGCTCAACACGTATAAACAATGAAAAATTCCACTCCATAGACAGGGTGTAATTGAATTCAAGGCTTAACATGATGTCTTGTACTAACCCAACAACCCCTAACAATCTTCATTATAGCTAAAGAGCATACCCTAAGCGTGTAGCAAAGCTAACACATTTAACCTCAATAAATACCATGAAACCTCCGAATATAGAGGAAACAGGGAAACAAAAACATCCC
>Ga0197144_100569_pt1 | contig 14937 bp, 14 predicted proteins | sample GBS85_MetaG_FD_148670 | JGI IMG/M metagenome (GOLD analysis project Ga0197144, IMG submission 148670) | Sediment microbial communities from Great Boiling Springs, Gerlach, Nevada, United States - GBS 85_MetaG | ecosystem: Environmental > Aquatic > Thermal springs > Hot (42-90C) > Sediment...
AGAGGCGTCTATCAAGAGGACGGGCCTCTGGAGGGCCACCAGATACAACGTCCCCGCGTACTCGCCCGACACCCCTGAGGCGAGGACGTAGGAAACTCTGTAGCCAATCGCCACGTTCCCCACCACGTCCGCCGGCACCTCCACCGGCAGGTCCACCACGCCGCCTGCGCCGAGGTAGACGGTCCTCTGCGGAAACACCACCCCCGACGCCGGATATAAGGTGATGAACACCTCCGACACGTTAGCCCTAGGCCTTACGTATATCCTCACCACCTCCCTGCCTCCCGACGGCACCTCGGCAGGCTCCGCAGACACCTCCACCGGCGTCTTCTGACTCGCCACGAGATTAACCGTCGTCCTCCCCACTCCAGCAACCGAAATGTCCAGCGCAACCACGGGAGAGGTTGGGATTACGCGCAACACCACCTCTGCGGCGTCTACGCCGAAGAAGGGCACCGGGTGGCGGCCCAACACAACGCCGCCAGACACCGTAATCTGCCCCTCAACTCTGCCCACCCCCCGTATTTTCACCGTCACTTTGTTCACATCGTTCATAACGAGGACCACAGGCTCAACGGATACGTCAAGCATAGGCGGGGTCTGGTACACCGGGAGCTGAAGCTCCACCCTGTCCACGGCGCCGGTGTCCAGTTGCACCGTCACTGGGATGACGGCGTATGGGCCGGCCGTGCAGACAGAGGGCCAGACATACGCCACGCCTCTCTCAAGCGGGGCCGAGGTGCCCAAGGCGTAGACCGTGCCGTTGACAGGCATGGGATACATGACTCGCACACCAACGGTGGAGCAACCCGCGGGGACCCACTGTTCATCTTCCACAGCCACCACGGGGGCGGGCCTGGGCTTCACGGAGAGAGGCACCTGCCTAACCGTTGCCACCTCCCGGCCCAGGGAATCTCTCGTACGTATCGTCACGGTGAGCAAGGCGGAGAAGTCAAGCGGCGCCACGTCCAGCTCGGCGGAGAAATTGCCGAGGTCGCCGCGGAACGAGGTGGGCCCGTACAGCCTGGCCCCCACCGCCGATATCTCCACCGTGCCGTTGTAGCGGAAGGAGTCCCGCACCAACAGCAGAACCCTGCCCCTCACCCCCAGCGTCAAGTCGCCGACGGCGGCGACCTGCGGCGACGGATACGGCGGGATGTACACCTCGGCGTACTCCACCTTCTCAACGCCGCTAGAAAGCGAGCCGGACTTATACACGTAACGCGACCTAAACACCACGACGCACCCCTCAGAGACCCCCAGTCTGTCGGCCCTCACCTTGAGGACGACCTCGTGGACCCCGGGCCCCGCAGACGGCGACCGCAGAGGCTCTGCATACAAGCCGCAACGGCTCAGCGACGCCGTGACGTCCACGTGTTGATCCGCCAGGTAGAAGGAGACTTTAAGCAGGCCGAAGTCCCCGGGGAACTTCGGTACGTCGATCCACTGGGTACCTAGGAACAAGAAGTCGACAGCCGGCTGAAAAACCGTCGACTGTGCCGAGAGCAAGACGGCGGAAAAAAGGAGGAGGATCAGCTGCCTAGACACGACCTGCCGACCTGTTTAGAAACCACGCCAAGAGGACGGGACCCGCGAAGTTCAGAGCAGTGCTGGCGTAGCTATAAACCGCAGGAGGCGCTGGGACGCCCGGCGGCGGGGGTGTGAGAAGGGAGGGAAGGCTGAGGATGACCGCCAATACGACGCCGAAGAGCGCGCCATTGGCATACCACGGCAACCTGAGCCTCTCCCACACAGCCGCCATGACGAGCCCCACTATGATGTAGATAATAATGCCGCCGATGATGCCGCCCGCAAACGCAGAAGGCGGCGCGATCTGTCTGGTGAGTTCAGCCGCCTGTCGGGCCTGCGCCGCCGGAGTCCCTATCCTTATCATCTCCTGGTATGTATACTCCACGAGGGCGTCGAGAATAGACATGGTGGACATATATGCCAAGACCCCGGCCAGGACGCCTACAACCAAACCAGTAACTAGACCCCACTTAATGCCCACACTAAGCTTCATGGCTAACTCTGCGGAGCCCTATTTAACCATTCCCCCCGCTACATGGCGAGCTGGACGACACCGTTGTAGATAACGACGGCGTGCCAAAAGAGTAAGGCAAGCGCCGCGTAGTCGAGCCATGGGTACCGCCTCCTTCTCAGCGCTAGGTAGAGGACGCCTGAGTTTTTCGCGGCGGCAACCAGCCATATGGCCTGGGGGCTGTGGTTGACGAAAGGGAGCATCACCTCGTAGGCGCCGAGATGCCACAGATACATACGTCAACAGAGCGTCGAAATATATCAACAACGCCAAGGCCAGATAAGCCAGAGGCGCCGCGGCCCTCAACACAGCTACCCCCCGGATTGGCGATAAAAGGTTTCCCATGGACGGTCTGCCAGAACGGCGCCGAGATAAATACAGCGCCTAGGACCTCCGCCTACGGGTACCAGCTACCTTCAAAATGCCGACAAAGACAGGAGAAGGACGGACTACTCTTCGCAACAACCACGGCAGGCCCCCGCAGTGGCGTAAATAGCCGCAATGTATGTAGTTGCGAAAGACACGTGGAAAGCTCCAAGGCAAGCCAGCATCCTGACGCCGAATCTGCCAGCGGTGCTTGCGCCGGAGTGCTAGGTTATAATTTTTTATAGTTGTGTCGGGGTTTCTACGTGTCTTGCGAGATGGAGGCGCTGGGCAGGTACCACGTGTTGGAGGGGCCCCGGATCAAGATTAGGGCGTCTGCCGGCCGCGCCTTAATAGAGCGTCACTACGGCGTGGCGGGCCACGCCGCCGTGGAGCTGTGTAAGTGGACAAAAGACGCATTGGAGGGCGGGAAGTCCTGCTACAAGGTGAAGTTCTACAACGCCCCCGCCGGCGGCTCGCACCGCTGCGTTGAGATGAGCCCCGTGGGGCTGATCTGTAGCAACCGGTGCGTCTACTGCTGGAGGCCCACCGAGGAGTTCGACGTGTTTCAACTAGATGAGAGGTTCTACATGGAGCCCGAAGAGGTGGTCAGAGGCGTCTTGGAGGAGAGGAGGAGGCTCCTCTCCGGCTACTGGGGCCACCCCCAGGGCCGTAGGAGGGTAAAGGAGGCGCTTGAACCGACGCACTGGGCCATATCGCTTTCCGGCGAACCCACCATGTACCCCAAGCTCCCCCAGCTCATCAAGCTCATCAAGTCGCTCCCCTCCACCAAGTCGGTGTTCCTCGTCACCAACGGCCAGCACCCCGATATGCTGAGACGTTTGATAGAGGAAGACGCCCTCCCCACCCAGCTCTACCTCTCCACCAACGCGCCGAACAAAGAGCTGTACTACCGCATAAACGTGCCGGTGTATAACAAGGAAGACGCTTGGGAGAGGTGGCTGGAGTCGCTGGACCTCCTAGCCCAGATGCCGACGCGGACGGTCCTCCGCATAACTCTTATAAGAAGCTTGAACTACGACGATAGATACATACCGGAGTTCGCCCAGATCGTGAAGCGGGGCAACCCCCACTTCGTCGAGGTGAAGAGCTACATGCACCTCGGCCACTCCACCTTCCGGCTCAAGAAGGAGGACATGCTCAGCCACGAGGAGGTGAAGCGGTGGGCCGCGAAGTTGCTGGCGGAGCTGGAGAAGGCCGGCGCCCGCTTTAGATACATGGACGACGACGAGCCCAGCCGGATAGTAGTTCTGCAAAACATGGACCGCTACGTGGACCGCTGGATAGTCCCGCCCGGCGCCTAGGGATCCCCCGGCAGAGCCTCCAAGATCCTCCGCGCCAGCTCCGCCACCTTCCTATAAAGCCTCTTCTCAACGATCTCCCTAACCACCTCCTCCTTCACCATCATGTATTTGTGGACTAGGATATTCCTAAACCTGACCACATCGGCGTAAGTCCGGTAGTCCTCCTCGGTGAACACTCCTTTTTCTCTCAGTTTGCGCCCGGCGTCTATGTAGCCGCCCGGCGAGGCGCCCAGCAACGCGGCGGCGCGGAGAGCCATGTCTATAAGCGCCTGGCTCTGCGACTGGAGGAGATACAGCGCCCCGAAATACTTCTTGGAGTCTCTCAGATCCTCCGCGGTGTAAGTCTCCAGCTCCGCCGTGTAGGAGGCGAGGGCTTGCGCCAGCTCCCTCAAGATCCCCATATCCTCCCGGCGAGGGCCTCCCAGACGCCCACCTTCCGCCGGCTGATCATGAAGTCAGTACATACGCCCACGAACCTCGTCACGAGGTCTAGGTACTCGCCCACGTCGGCGCGGTAGACGGGCCTCCCCCTGAAGACCTCCAGCGCCAAGGGACACGGCATGTCGTCGTTGATCACCACCAAGTCCACCTCCTCATCCCGGACCCCCAGCGCCTTGGCCAAGTCGGCTACTAAGTCGGCGTATTTCTCCCCGGGGTCCGGCCACACGGCAATGTCCCAATCCCCCCTAACCAGAGGCGACAGCCCCGCCCGCGACCCGAACAAAATGGCCACCCGGACGCCATATTGCCCCCAGGGAAACGCGGAGAGGACAGCATCTCCCTGCACCTTCTGCCGCCGGCCAGCCGATTGGGACTCCACAGACTTAGTGGAACAGTTTTTAAAGTAGATGCTTCGCCTACTTGTGTCCTTCGACGAGGTGTCGGCGGGGGCCGTGGTGTTTTACAGAGGAGAGACAGTAGAGTATCTCCTCCTCCACTACCCCTCCGGCCACTGGGACTTCCCCAAGGGCAATTTGGAGGCGGGCGAAACCCCCGAACAGACAGCCCTCCGGGAGATAAAGGAGGAGACCGGGCTCGACGTGGAGCTCCTGCCGGGGTTTAGAGAAGAGGTTGAATACGTCTACGTGCGGGGGCGGCGCAGGGTGAGGAAGAAGGTGATCTTCTTCCTGGCGAGGGCCCTTACCAAGGAGGTGCGGCTCAGCTGGGAGCATAAAGGCTACGTCTGGCTCCCCTTCGACCAGGCGCTTGCCCGGCTTACCTACGAGTCGTCCAGAAGAGTGCTGGCAAAGGCGCATAAATACCTCAAGTTAGAAGCTTCATAAGCCTCTCCAAGTCCACCAAATCGGCCTCCTCCGTCCGCCGGGCGAAGGACTTGGCGAATATCACATACCTCACCCGCCAGCCGCCCGGCAGAAGAGCCTCCGAGGCGGCGCGTAGCTTCGGAAGGATTTCGCCCGGATCCGCCGCGCCCCACTTGGCCTCCGCCAAGACGGCGAATTTCCTCTCCTCATCCACGCCGAAGGCGTCTACGTCTATCTGGACGCGCCGCCCGCCGGGCCGCAGAAACACCACCTCCTTGGTGACCCTCCTCACCGGGTATAGACGGGGCAGGAGCTCCCTCACCGCGGCTTCAAACGCCCAGGGGTAGAAGTCCTCCAGCTCCGCCGCCGCCACCTCCCCCAGCCTGTCCTCAGGCGTGACGTCTCTGTGGCGGTAGACAGCCCTAAACCAAAAGGCGTGGAACCTGTCTCTAAACTCGTAGTATGTGCGCCTCGCCTTAAACCGCGTCAAGACGTTAAGCAACTCAGTCAAATCTCTCAAATACGGCGGGAGAGATGTGGTCTTAATGCCCACATGTGAGGCAATTTGGTCAAGCTTCGTGGCGCCTCTAGCCACCGCGTCTAATATCGCGAGGTGTGTCCTGTACTCCCTGCCCAGGGACTCGGCCAGGACAAACTCCACCTCGTGCCTCAGAGGGCCGCCCTCCCCAGCCACGAGAAGCCGGACGGCCTCCTCCACAGTCCACACCCCCCACTGCTGGACCAGGCGGTAGTAGTAAGGCACCCCGCCGAAGAGGAGGTAAAACCTGAAGGCCTCCTCCCCCCTGATCCCCAGGTCGCCGAGCCACCGAAACACCGCGGAGGGTTCCAGCTCCCCCAGCTCCATCACGAGGTCGGCCCGGCCGAAAAGCGGAGACCCAGCCTCAGCCACAAGCCTCTTCACAAGCCCCACCACAGACCCAGTGACGATTATCGAGGGCTTCTCCGCCTTGACGTCCCAAAACCTCTGTAGCATATACGGAACCTCGGGGGCCACCTCCATAAACCACTGAAACTCGTCAAAAGCCACCACGTACCCCCTTAACGAGAACAGCGCCTCGAAGAACTCGTCCCAACTCCTAAACCTGACATAGCCAGGCAACCCCGCCGCCCTCCTCAACGCCTCTCCGTACTCCTCCAGAAGGAGATGAGGAGGCTTCTTGGGATTTACAAAAAAGTAGAGATGTGGCCTCCCCTCTAGAAACTTCAAGACGAGGGATGTCTTCCCGATGCGTCTCCTGCCGTATATCACCGCCAGGAAGGGCTCTTTCAACCTCCTGAGCAGCCCCAGCTCCCTCTCCCGCCCGTATAGCTTTATTACAGCCATAATAATTACAGCCGTAATAACATTTAAAAAGGCACCTGCCCAGCTAAGCTGGGGCCACTCAATAAGACGACAAAGACGGGGAAAAACGTTGAAGTTTCGTCAGGAGGTTAAGACCCTCGTCAATACGTCGGCTATAGCCTCCGGCATTGGAAGCGATCTGATGACGGTCTGGGGCTGCAACCTGTTATCGACCACCGCGAACTGTACTATGTTTACCCTCCTATTGGGCAGATCTGGCGCTATCCCCTTCACAGTCCTCTGGCGAAGCCATTGAAACAGGTCTGCGTCAAGCACCGTGCCGAGGAGGTTAGTCGCCCTGAGGACAAAGGCGTGTAGAAGCACGTCGCCTGTATAGTTAATGTTCTTCAACGCATTAAGCACATCCCGCGTGGCCTGCGAAATGGCGTAGCTGGGCATGTCGCCGCCAAAGGCGAGAAACACGGCGTCGGGGCTGAAGGCAGAGATCTCGCGGCTCAACGCGTTGACGTCGCCAGTGTATACAATAATCCTTGTGGCGTTGGCCCTAGAGGACGCATACGCCGCGGCGCTCAGCGCCACACACGCCGGGTCAATGCCAGTTACGATGGCCACTTTGCTGTAGTTCTGGAACAAGAAAGTGCCGGCAACTCTGCCCACTGAAGACCTCAAGAAGAGGGACTCAGCCTCTGTGTATTTCCTAACCGCTTCGCCGGTCTTCCTATCGATGAGGAGCCGCGGCGTCAACGCGCCCGTGGTGGCGTTGAATTGCGAGACGGTTAGATGCGTGGCGTTGAGAGTAACCACATATATAGGCCTCTCCTTTACGAAGCCAGCTATCCTTGTGTCGTTGAGCACAGTCTTGAAGCGTTCGGTAACAGCCCACGCCCTCGCGTGGACGATTAAAGCGCCTCCAAAACCCGTCTTGGCCAAGGCGGCCAAGAAATCTCTCAACGATCTATCCGCCACAGCCGCAGGCTCCTCGCCGCCAAAGGCGAGAAACACCGCAGAGGCCCCAGCAACAGCCTTAGCCGAGACGTCAGGCGCAGAGGCGTTGTACATAACCAAGAAGCCGCGGGAATAGGGAGGAAGCGACGCAAGCGCAGAGGCGGCCAGCGCCGAACACAACGTGTTAGGCTGAGTGACCACAGCCACGTTGGGGAAGGTCCCCAGGAAGTGCTGACCTACGAGGGAGCCTATGTGTCTCCTAAGCTCCACATCCGCCGCGGCGACCGCCGGCGGTGTAGCCGTCACGGTCTCGGTCCGAACCACAGTCTGCGTAACTGTGACGGGAGGCGGCTGTATAGTCGTGGTGACAGTCTCCGTAACCGTCGTGGTCACCGTAGTTGCGACAGTCTGAGTCTGCGTAACGGTAGTCTGGCCAGCCAACAAGCCGCCGCCCAGCAGTGCCCCTATCGCTATCCCAATTATCAACCCGATCACCGCCACCAGACCTGACTTCATGACGTAGACTCGATTTCCAGTTAAAAGTATTTTTTGCACCAGAAACATATGTATTTAAGCTGGATGTGGGAGAGACGTGTTTAGGAAAAAGGAGCTGGAACGCTTCGTAGAGGGATTGCCCGTCTTCCCCCGCCCAAAGCTCAAACTGGAGCAGTACCCCACAGACGCCTCCGTCGTGGCGGCCGCGGTCTGGGACGCCTACATGCGAGGGCTTCTAGACGCCGTGCTGGACCTGGGATGCGGCACGGGGCGCTTCGCCCTGGCGGCCGCGGCCATGGGCGCACGCCACGTCCTCTGCGTAGATATAGACCCCGAGGCGCTGGAGATCGCCAAGAAGGCGGCGGAGACCCACGGCCTGCACTCGGTGGACTTCCTCGCCGCAGACGCGCCGACACTCGCGCTGGGCCGGAGATTTACGGTGACCTTCATGAACCCGCCCTTCGGCATCTGGAGCAGGAGGGGGACAGACGTCGCCTTCCTCGCCGCTGCCCTGAAACACGCGGAGGCGGTCTACACCATCCACAAACTGCCCACCCTCCAATACGTCGAAAAAACGGTGAAAAAATGGGGCTACAGACTGGAGGTTCTAGAAACCGCAGTTCTCAACATAAAACCCACGTACAGACATCACAGAAAGAGGGTACACAAAGTAGAGATCTTCCTAGCCATAGTACGTTAGCCGCCTAGGAGGGCCTTAGCCCTGGCGACATGCGCCGCTATCTCCTCCGCGGTGGGCTCCGCGTCTTGCAACACGCCGCGGAGATGCTCCTCGTAGGCGCCTAGGTCTAGCAGGCCGTGTCCAGACATGTTAAACAGTATAGTGACCTCCCGCCCCTCCCTCTTTGCCCAAAGCGCGAGATCCACGGCGGCCTTCACCGCGTGAGCCGACTCAGGCGCCGGCACCACGCCCTCCGCCTGGGCGAAGAGCCTAGCCGCCTCAAACACCTCGGTCTGCCTATAAGCCACGGCGTCCACCTCCCCCTCGGCCACGAGGAGGGAAAGAGTCGGGGCACATCCGTGGTACCGCAAGCCGCCAGCGTGGATGGGGGGCGGCTTGTAGCTGTGGCCCACCGTGTGCATCTTTATGAGCGGCGTCAAGCCGGCGGTGTCGCCGAAGTCGTATAAGTACTCCCCCTTGGTGAGAGTGGGCACCGCCGCCGGCTCCACGGCGAGGAACTTGACATCTTTCTCCGCCCTGCCCACCTTCTTCTCGTAGTAAAACGGCCAGAAAAGCCCAGAGAAGGAGCTCCCCCCGCCGCAGGCCCCCACCACGAAATCCGGATAGTCGCCGAAGTAGCGGATCTGCTCCATCGCCTCAAGCCCGATCACCGTCTGGTGGATCAACACGTGGTTTAAGACAGAGCCCAGCACGTATTTAGCGCCGCTTTTAACCGCGTCCTCCACCGCCTCAGAAATGGCTATGCCGAGAGAGCCGGGGTGGTTCGGATCCTCGGCGAGGAACCTCCTGCCCGATTCAGACCTGTCGCTGGGGCTGGGCACCACCTCGGCCCCCCACAGCTCCATCAACACGCGGCGATACGGCTTCTGCATGTAAGACGCACGCACCATATACACAGTCGCCTTCACCCCGAAAAACGAGGCCGCAAAGGCGACAGAAGACCCCCACTGCCCGGCCCCAGTCTCGGTGGTGACCCTGGCCACGCCCTCCCTCGCCGCATAATACAGTTGCGCAACCGCGGTGTTAGGCTTGTGGCTACCAGGCGGCGACACCCCCTCAAACTTGTAGTAAATCCGCGCCGGGGTCCTCAGACGCTCCTCAAGTCTCCTCGCCCTCACAAGCGGGGTGGGGCGCCAGATGAGATACACGTCGCGCACCTCGCCGGGGATGGGGATCCACCTCTCGCGGGAAAACTCCTGCCTCACAAGCTCCCTGGCAAAGAGCACTTCGAACTCCTCCGGCTTGAGGGGCTCGCCGGTGGGCTTGAGGTATGGAGGGAGAGGCTTAGGCAGGTCGGGCACGATGTTGTACCAGCTCCTCGGCACCATCCACTCATATTGAGGGGCGCGGATCATGAATATAGGGAAAGAGGCGGTATAAATATATTCACAAAACATTTAAACAGAACGACAGAAGCCGTCATGACTTACATACCCGTGGAGGTCAGGAGGGTAAACATGCCCAGGAAAACAGCCACCGCCCTCGCCGTAGCTGTTTTAGCCTTCCTAGCCGCGGCCGTTGTGGTTTCTCTCTCGGTCTACAGCCTGCCCGCAGGCGTCGTTGCCGTGGTGGTGGATCCAGTAACTGGACAAATAAGCAAGCCAGTCCTAGGCCCCGCCCTCGGGTTCAAGGCGCCTTGGGCCTACCTAATCGAGGATACATACGCCATAGAGGTTATCGAATTCGTCCACAAGGAGAGAGCCGCCGGCAGGTGGGAATTCACAGCCCCCGAGGTCCTCACCAGAGACGGCGTCGTGGTGACGGTGGAGATGGTGGTGAGATACAGGATCGTGCCGCAGCGATTCGACGAGCTGGTTAAGAAGTTCCCCCAGGTGGACTACGACGACAAGGTGCTGGTGCCAAAGGCGAGGCAGCTGATCCGCGACATCATCTCAAAGGTGTCGCTGGACTACCTCATAGAGAACCGCGACGTGATCGCCAAACAGATCGAGCAACAGTACCGGGAAGCCGTTGAGAACGACCCGGCGCTGGCCGGCCTGGTGGAGATACTCGACGTAAACGTCCTCAACTTCATCCTCCCGGCCCAGGTCACAGACGCCATAAACCGGAAAGTCGCCGCGCAACAAGACGCCATAAGGGCCCAGTTCGAGCGGCAGAGAGTAGAGGAGCTCGCCAGGGCCAACTACACCAGGACGGTCCTCGCCGCGTTGGCAGAGGCCAACGCCACCATCGCCCGCGCCAGAGCCCAGGCCACGCAGATCATGCTAGTCGCCAACGCCACCCGGGCCGCCATAGAGATGATAATCAAAGCCGCCGGCGCCAACGCCACGGAGGCCGCAAGACTCGCAGAGCTCTACATCTACCTAAGCGGGCTGAGAGACGTGGCCCAGACAGGCAACGTCCAGATAGTGGCCGTCTCCGGAGGCGGAGGCCAGGTAGTCCCCGTAATACCCCTCACACGATGAATAAATACATCGCCGCAGTCCTCGTAATGGCTGTCTTCACCGCCGCCCTCTCCATAGCCTTCCCCCGCCTCGCGCCCCTAGCCGTCCGGATAGGCCTAATAGCCCTCATAATAGTCGCCGCCCTCTGGCTCTACGAGTACTTAACCACCCGGCCCCCTCCGCTGGTCTCCAGAGTGCTGGAGCTCGTCAAGGCGAGAGGACCCCTCTCCGCCAGAGACATCGCCAGAGAACTCGGGGCCCATTACGAAAAAGTAGAAGAAGCCCTGCGGTACCTCACAGAAAGAGGACTTCTGAGGAGGTATAGAAAAGATGGGGAAGACTACTACGACTTGTAAGGAGGCGGTTTAAGAAATCGCGAAAATCGCCGTCCCGTTAAACCGTAGCGCCGAGCGGCGTAATACACAGCGTCGAATACCTACCACCAAAAGCCCCCGCACAGACAGACGCCGCCAGCACAGCCGCGCGATGAGCAAAACCACCGCCCCATCCCATGAAGAAAACGCGCGTTTAAACTCCGCAGGTGAATACAAGCCCCAGACGAGGCAACCCAATATTTAAATCCCACCCCCTGCAACACCACCGTGAAAAGCTGGGTGAAAGACCTCATATGGTTCACCGCCATCGTGGCAGTCCTCGTGACATACGGCGCCTGGACAGGCGTGACCTGGCCCATAGCGGTGGTGTCATCCTACTCCATGGAGCCGACCCTCCGCGTAGGCGACTTCATCCTCCTCACAGGCGCCACCTGCCAGACGATACAGCCAGGCGACATAGTGGTATACGTAGCCAGAAACCCCATGTGGCGCGGAAGCTGGATCATCCACAGAGTCCACCAAAAGACAGAAGGAAGCTGCGGGCTGATAACCTGGGGCGACAACAACCCCGTGCCAGACCAAGCCGTCGGGGAACCCCCAGTCGCCAACAACATAGTCGGCAAGGTAGCCCTCACCGTGCCCTACATCGGCGTCTTCCCCCTCGTCGTCAGACCCCAAGGCGTCGGCGGAGAAGCCATAGCCACCTGGATGGGCAGGCTGGCGATCTTCGCCGCCGCCACCTACGCCTTCTACCACTACTTCAAATCCGCACAACCCCCCAAAAAGAGACGCAAAAAGAAACGATAACACCCCCCCCAACGGCCTGCTACAGGGAATCCACATCATCACAAAACCACATACACAGCGGCGCTAGAGCCGGGAGATACACAGCAGGCCAAGGAGATCCCGCAACCCCTCACAGGTAGCCCATAAGAGCCGGCCGGAAAGCGGCGGAGGTGCGGCTTGGCAACAGCCTCCGTTTTCACTCCGCCTCTGGAGCTCGTCCCCCGAGACGCCAGCGGCCTCCCGCAAGGGGCCGCGGCAGGAGGCGGGACAGCCGTCGCGACGTGAGACGTGGCGGAGCAGACAGCCTCTGAAAGCGCCGTTTGTGCTACGGCGGCTGGACCTCGCCTCTCGGCCTGTGGAAATCCGCATCGCACCTGCAGGTCTATACGGCATCTGCGCGCGTGTCGACGTATATAGCCGAACCACTCACGGCGCCGCAGATCCAGGTCGGGAAGAGAGACGGCAACCGGCAAAGGTATTTAAAGTAGAGCCCACCTCCACGCATGGCAGTTGAGGTCTTGGAGCGTCCTCTGCCCAAGCCCAGCGACGAGAGGTATGTGGAAGCCCGGCTTCTGGAGGCTCTCGTCGAGGCCAGTCTCGCCTTGCGTTTTCTGCGGGAGGGCCTTACTCGCAACGCCGCGGGGAAGGCTTTCCAGGCCTGGAAGACGCTACTAGCGGCTCTGCTTAGGCTGGAGCTAGACAAGCTGAAAACCCTAGCCAAGACAGAGGAGGAGAAGAGGTGGCTTGAGTCAAAGGCAGTTCCGAGAGTTCCCACATCTAAGATGCTTGTCCTCTCGCTTCTGCTCGAGAAGGCGGGTCATGAGGCTGTCACCGCGTGGACCTCCCTAGCCCTTGACATCCACGACTACCAGTACCACGGGCCGGATCCAGACATGGCTCTTTCGAAGTTTAGGACGAGGGAGGAGGCGGCTGAATACGCGGCGCGGCTAGTAGCTGAGGTGGCGAGACGCGTGGAAGCGCTTAGAGGACGCGTCAGGTGGACCGAGGAACTCGAAAAGGCGCTAGAAGAGCTAAGACAAGCCTTCCCACGCCAATAACCCCCATGAGACAGTAGCAAAACCCTCCCAGAGACCGCCATAGACACCACCATACACAGCCAACCCCTCGACAGACGCCACGGCGACGAGATAAAAACCCTAACCTACGGCGGATGTCTACAGGCGGGAAGACGCGGCAACAACGCCTTTGAGGACCCCAAGGTGGAGAGACACGTCTTTGAGAGACACAAACTACGTAGGGTGGAACGCGACCGTTATGCTTTACGCATTCTCGCGACCCGCCCCGAAGACCTCCTCCAACATAACCGCCTTTCTCCTGCTTTCAATAAGCTACACCTCAAACCCCCCGCCCGGGAGCTCGGCGATGGGGGCGTATCGGACAGGCACCAGCTTTCCAGACACTTCCGGCCGCCCACTCTCAAGCTCCTGCGCCCTCCTGCGTCTCAACCCCGCGCGTGCCTTGGCCCTCCGCTACCGTGAGGACGCCGGCATTATATACCGAACCCGTAGCCCGTATCTACGCGTAGTCTCCCAGCGACGTACCTACAGCCCCGCTGATCCAGCAGTGATGAATTATCTCGCGCCCACCCCCCTCAACGCCCATGGCCACGGCCTTAGTCTGGCTCTTAGTAGCCATGTTGTTCTCAATACGCCCAACCCCGGCCCTTAGTGGCTCCACCGACCTCTCTAGCTTGGTAGCGAATTGTCCCGGTCCTCCTTGGCGGCGAACTTCTCCCGGCTCGCCTCTTCGGCTACCGCGGCTTTTAGACTTCTTTCGTTGAGAGACACTGCGACGGCTCCGGCGACTGCTTCCGCGAGCCTCAGCTTGGCCTCCGGGAGCCCGGTGAGGAGATCCGCCAACGCCTCGACGTACGTCAGACCTCAACGCCACCTGCAGAAGGTATCTACAGAAGCTACTCCTCCACCAGCTCCTGCAACGCCCTCATCAACGTCTCAAAATTCACGACATAACGCCAGCCCTTTTTAAAGAGCTCAAGGCCGGAGACTCCCTCCCGCACGGGCACCACGGCAGGAGGACCTGGAGGTGGGACGCCGGCCGCACGGCCATTGCGTATCTACGGCCAACCATCCGCCGCGTATATTAGGCAACCAGCCGCAGACACGGCGGCAACCACAGACTGCACATCAGGTAGGGCGGTGGCAACACCGCACCCAGACTCCACCTCCAGAACCCATCACGCGCCGACCTCAGAAACGCAACACCCCTCCGGTAGCCGCCAAAACCGCCCCATTCAATAAGTTTACAAGCCGCGTCCACGCCGAGACGAAGCCCCTCCAGGAGGCACATGCCCTACACCCAGACGTGGGGAGTCTCGGCAAGTCAAACCACCTCCTGCGGAACTCGCCTGCGCGGCCAGCCGTCGGAAAGGCCATAACCCACGGGCACAGAACTCCTAGTTCCAATCGCAACATAAAGCCTCAATAAGGGCCCGAAACCTAACAAGCCACCGCCTCAGGAAAAACCGGCCCCACCCGTGAAGATGTCAGACTGCTCCACTGGAGCAACCCGCAGAAAAAATTCCACAGCCAGCCCTAACAGTAAAGCCGAGGCCAGCCATACACCCGCAACAGCCCCACGAGACAGGCCCCGCAACGACCACTGAGTTATAGGCCTTGTCTCTAGAGACAAGGCTTATAACTTAATAATAAAAATATACAACATGTGAATGCCACGTTCGACGCCTTTAAGGTTGACCTCATAATATACGTACTGCGACGCGGGTCTATGGCCCGCACCAAACTTATGAAACTACTTTTCTTAATCGACAGAGAGCTACACCGGAGACATGGCGCCACGGTGTTCCGCTGGAAGATGTACAAATACGGCCCCTTCTCCCGCGAGGTGCTAGACACCCTAGACGACATGGAGATATACGGCTCCGTCCTGAGCAGAGTCGAGGGAGACGCCGTAGTTT
>Ga0197144_100570_pt1 | contig 14926 bp, 13 predicted proteins | sample GBS85_MetaG_FD_148670 | JGI IMG/M metagenome (GOLD analysis project Ga0197144, IMG submission 148670) | Sediment microbial communities from Great Boiling Springs, Gerlach, Nevada, United States - GBS 85_MetaG | ecosystem: Environmental > Aquatic > Thermal springs > Hot (42-90C) > Sediment...
AAAATTAATAAATAAAGATTAAACATTTGAACACAATAAATGAATACAATAAAAAAACATCAAACAAGAAAAAATCTTGGTTCTACCATTTAAGTTATTGATTTTTACGTAAGCCAAAATCTTATGATGAAATGAGCTTTAACTATCAAAAGCTCTTAAAGTATTGCTGAATTTGTTGCTGATGTAAAGAAGGCTGAATAACCTGATTACTAGGATTTGTCTTGCCAAATATTTCAAAAGTTCCTCCGGACGGTAAGCTTATTCTCAAAAGGGGTATTATAGGGAGACTAACATTTGTGAGCAAGCCCCCGAGAGCTGGTAGTAAAGAAGAAATTTCTATAATTTCAAAATCAATTTTGTATCCCTCCGGAACCTCTGTAGGCTTTATCTGAACATTATATTTTGCCGACAAATACTTTTCCTGAGATGTAGATAAAGCAAGAGATATTGATACTGAATTCTCATCTATCTTTTTTGCATACTTCATACTTCCCATATACATTCCTACAAGTGCTACCAGAGTTGTACTCATAATCCAGATTGCAACAAGGATTTCTATTAGTGTAAAAGAGCGAACCACTGCTTTATATTTTTATATTTAAAAAAAATGTTAATTAAAAAACCAATTATTAAGCTTTTTTTATATGGTAATGATATTTATATCGGCTTTTCTATTACAAATATGGCAAAACGATTTTTTCTACGCAAACCTAATACAAGAAAAACTTTCTCCCGAAAATTTAAATTACCAAGAAGGCTCACAAATTGAAAGAATAATTAAAAAAATAATGTCGCCTGAAGATGACAAGAAAATAAAAGATGAAAGAGGAAAAGAACAATCAAAGGATGAAAATACAACCAAAAGTGAGCAAACTAAACCGCAGGAAAACAAAAGCAAAATAGAATTGGAGAATCTAAAAAATAAAGAAGCAAAATCAATTTCCGAAAACAATACGAAAGAAACCAAAAAAAATTTATCCGATAAAATCTATGTCATTCAGGTCGAGGGAGCGATAAGTCCGCCAGTTGCTGAATTCATAGTTGAAGGGATAGAGACTGCCCAAAAGGAAGAAGCCAAACTTATTGTGATACTTCTTGACACACCGGGAGGTTTAGATCTTTCTATGCGTAAGATAATACAAGCAATAGAATCATCATATGTTCCGGTATGTGTTTTTGTCTGGCCGGTTGGGGCTCGGGCTGCCTCTGCTGGTACATTCATAACTATATCCGCACACATCGCTGCTATGGCTCCCGGAACATCAATAGGAGCAGCATCTCCCGTTATGATGGGGGGGCAACAGATTGATGAAAAACTCAGAAAGAAAATAGAAAATGATGCAATTGCGTACATAAAAGCTCTCGGCGAAAGGCACGGAAGAAACACAGAATGGCTCGAAAAAGCAGTAAAAGAGGCAGAAACTTTAACAGCGGAAGAAGCCCTGAAAAATAAAGTAATAGATGTTGTTGCAGAAAATATAACTGAACTCGTAAAGAAAATAAACGGAATGAAAGTAAAGACACCAGCAGGAGAAATAGCAATTGAGATTTCAAGTTATGAGATTGTAAGATTTGAACAAAACATAAAGCATAAAATATTAAAGGTAATATCCGACCCAAACATAGCATATATTCTACTTATGATAGGAATATGGGGGATATTTTTTGAGCTTGCAAATCCTGGGGCTATTTTTCCCGGCGTAATAGGCGCGATATGTCTTATACTCGGACTTTATTCCCTTCAAACATTACCAGTAAATTGGGCTGGGCTTTTGTTAATTATCATGGCTATAATTCTTTTCTTGCTTGAAGTCAAATTTTCTTCTGCTGGTATATTAGCTCTGGCAGGAATAGGGAGCATGATTTTAGGATCGCTTATGCTATTTAGATCTCCGGAGCCTTTCCTTCGTGCTTCCATAAAATTAATAATATCATCAACATTAGCAACTGCTGCGTTTTTCGTTTTCGTCGCATATAAAGCTTTAAAAGCTCAATTACAAAAATCTTTCGTAGGTCTTGAAAGCATAATAGGCGAATTAGGAGAAGTAATTGATGATTTCAAAAATGGTAAAGGAAAAATATTCATCGCAGGTGAAATCTGGGACGCTGAACTTAATCTACCAGCAGAAGAGATAAAGAAAGGAGATAAAGTAAAGGTAATAAACGCAAAAGGAATGAAACTTATAGTAGAAAAGGTAAAAACCTAATAGCACAAGAAAAAACAAAACCAACCTAATAAAAAAAACGAAAATAAATGAATGAACAAGATAAACAGCTATGATAATAATACCATCCATAGACATAAAAGAGGGGAAGGTCGTAAGATTAATTCAAGGCAATCCGGATAAAGAGATAATATCAATACCAAATCCCGAACAGGTTGCAGTAATGTGGAAAGAGAAAGGAGCAAAACTCGTTCATGTTGTAGATATAGATGCAGCTTTTGGGAAAGAAAATCAAACGAAGATAATAGAAAAGGTTATAAAATCCGGTCCAAAAGCAACCGTTGGAGGAGGAATAAGAGATTTTAAAACAGCAGAACTTTATATCAAGATGGGAGCTTACGGTATCGTGATCTCAACTATGTTCTTTGAAAACAAAAAAGATTTCTCTAAACTACAAGAAAACTATCCAGATAAAATAATATTAGCCCTTGATTTTGATGAGCAATTCAATATATCTATAAGAGGCTGGCAGAACAAAGTAACACTAAAACTCAACGATAAATCTCAAATTGAGAAATTACATTTAGATAAGGTAAAAGGTTTTCTATTTACTGCTGTTTTCAGAGACGGGACGTCAAAGGGTGTAGCAACGGAACATTTCCGAATCATCTCCGAAGTTTTCAAAATAACAGAAACAAAAGACGAAAAAAAAGATGAGAGAATCTTCATAGCTTCCGGGGGTATAAATTCTTACGATGATCTAAAATTCCTTAAAAATCTTGGATTTTGGGGAGCTGTTGTCGGAAGAGCGTTTTATGAAGGAAAAATTAATATTTTTGAAATTTAATCTAACAAAAAAGAAATAAAAAGATAAAAAAAGAAAAGAAGAAGAAGAAAACCAAAAATATGAAATGAAAAAACAAGAATAAAAAAGAAAAAAAGAAGAAAAAAGAGAAAGAAAAATTAAAGTTCAAATATGACAGACAAAAAAATAAAACTAATCGTAAATCCAAAATCTGGAGGGGGAAGTGGTAAGAAAGTAGCAAATTATATATCAGAGAAATATCAAAAGCTGTTTTCTGAAATAGTTTTTACATCTGGTCCTCGCGAAGCAATTGAAATAGCTAAAAATTCAGAGGAATTTGATGCGGTTTGTTTCATAGGTGGTGATGGAACACTAAATGAAGTCATAAATGGAGTCATGCAAATACAAGAAAGTAAAAGACCAAAGGTAGGTATAATCCCCGTAGGAACCGGAAACGATTTCATAAAAACAATACAAATGAGCAAAAATCCGGACGATGCTATAAGAACGATTATAAATATGAAGACAAGAAAGATAGATACTGCAATTTGCGAATTTTTAGATTTTTCAGGGAAGCCACAAAAAAGATACTATATAAACATAACAGAATTCGGAATGGGGGGAGAAGTTGCAAATCTTGTGAACAAGTACGGAAAGATTTTCAAAGGTACTATTCCATTTTTACTTTTCGCTATTGTTTGTAATTTTACATTCAAAAATAAAAACGTAAGAATAAAAACGGATTGTGAAGACAAGGATCTACAAGACATTGAAGCAAACATCAGAGCCGTTGCAGTAGCTAACGGGAGATTCTACGGTGGTGGAATGCAAATAGCACCCTACGCACAGCCAGATGATGGATTGCTTGATATAGTCATCGTAAAGGATATGAACTCCATCGAGACTCTGAAAAACCTTCCACTACTTTACAAAGGAGAAGAAGGCATGGAAAAAGCAAAAAAAACAGGAAAAGTTCTATATTTCAGAGCAAAAAAAATTGAAGTCTTTGATTCAGATAATCTCATGATAGAAATGGAAGGAGAAGTTCCCGGACATACTCCGAAATACTTTGAAATAATACCTAAAAGTATAGATTTCATAGTCCCATAAAAAAGAAACGAAAAAAGGATAAATCAAAAGGTAAAAAATAAAAAATCAAAATAAAATAAACAAAAGAAAAAAAAAGCACGAAAAAAAATGAAAAAAATAAAAAACAAAAATAAAAAACAAAAATCAGCAAAAAACTTAATTTCCGCGAAAAAGACAAATCTTAATTTGTGAGAGGAATAAAGATAGAAAAATTTGAGATAAAATTCAGTAAAAGAAAAAAATGGAACAATAATAAAAATAATAATAATAAAAAAAAAGATAATATGGTAGAGAAAAAGAAAATAGACGATGTTATAAAAAGCAATATCCCAAGGTGGGATGGGAGGAAAAAAGGGCATTACGAAGTCTGGTATTTGACTGGAAATTCAGGTGAATACGGATTCTGGATAAGATATACCTTGAATGTTTCGGAAGACGGATATAATAGCTGGAGTGGGGTTTGGTGTGCGGTATTCAAAAAAGGTGAAAAACCATTAGGGGTATGTAGAAAATTTCCCCTTTCAGATTTCCATAATATAAACAAGAACTTTCTTGTAAAAATAGGAGAAGAAAACGAAATTGGAGAAAATAGGCTAAAAGGTAAAATAAATGTAAGAAACATCCTTACAGAGTGGGAAATAGAATTTGAACCAACAGGATATATCTATAAGCATCTACCCGAGGCTGCTTATTATCTTCCCCTTGAAACAGAAGTTCTATCTCCAAACCCAGACCTCAAACTCAAAGGGTATATAAAGGTAAGGAATTTAGAAACGCAATCACAAATTCACGATATAAATGTAGATGGGAAAGGATACCAAACACACATATGGGGGACAAAGCATGCTTTCAAATGGGTATGGGGACACTGTAATGTAATTTTAGATGAAAATGGCGAAATGTTAGAAGACTCATTCTTTGAAGGTTTAACAGTAGTTGCAAAACGAGGACCGATTATCCTTCCACCTATAACTTTATTTTCTCTGAGATACAAAGGTAAAAACTTTGACTTCAATAATTTTAGAGATATTTTATTCAATTCGGCAAAATGGGAATATGGAGACAACATAAGATGGGAAATAAGATCAAAAAAAATGAATTTTAACCTTGTGATGAGAGGAGAAAAAAATAACTTCATCATGGCAACATATGACGATCCAGATGGAGAAAAAGCTTTTTGCCACAACAGCGAAATTGAATCTGCCGAAATAGAAATAGAAATAGATGATAAAAAATTAAAGCTATTTTGTCCCGGAACATTTCACACAGAGTTCGGAGCAAGGGCTCCTCTTGAATACAATCCGCAAAAATTCATATATGAGTAAAGCTTATTTTTACAAATACCTCAAAAACTGATTTCAATATCCACAGGTTTGTTTCTATCAAGTTCAAATTTTATCTTTCCTATTTTATCTCCGAAACAAGGTTTAATTTGAGGACAAGAAAAAATTATATAATCACCCTGTACTTTTATCCTCAATTTACTTTTATCGTAATCAATTTCTAAAATTTCCCCTTTCACTTTCTCAGGATAGGGTCTTATTACAGTAGAAAAATTTGTAAGAGGATTGAGATATTCATCGACAATAGCGAGATCATAATAAGGAGCTTTATCAAACGACCAAATAGCTGAACCTACAAAATTCTCATCAAACTTATCTATAAAATACCTTGAAATCTCACCTGCAATAGGATGTTCGTAACCTATTCCATACTCGCCAATAACCATAGGCACATTATACTTTTGAGCGTGTGTATAGTGATTAGAAAAGGTAAGATCTATTTCTTGGTTCCATCTTGGCCCAGATGAACCAACAGTTCCAGTAATAGTATATATGTGTGGGGCATAAGCTAAATTTTCTCCCTCCGGCTTCAAAATATTTACAACGGTCCCAAAATCTGATAGAGGATGGGTCTCATAGAATATTATTTTACCGGAATATTTTCTTATCTCTTTTATTATTTGGTTATAAAATTCAGTTAAGATATTCTGTTCCCAGTATTTGCGACTTTCATCGTCTTTCCAGTAAGAACCTGGCCACGGTTCGTTAATTATATCAAAGCCAATAACAGCTTTTTCTTGACCAAGTTCCTTTACTATTAAAATCCATGCTTTAATAAAATCAGAAAGAACCGAATTTTTATTTTTCCAAAAAGAATCAAATTGGCAAGAAATAGACTCATCTAAATAATTTACAAACCAGGGAGAAAGGTTTTTGAAAGGAGGACATTCGTTATCTCTTGCCCACTCCGGAATACCACTGCCCTCTCCATGAGCTTGAAATCCAAACAGATCTTGATGCATATCTAACATAACATATACAGAATGCTTTTCACACCAGCGAATTATTTGTCTTATTTTTTCTATGTATTGTATATCATACTTTCCTCTCTCGGGTTCTATGTTTTTCCAAAAAATGGTAAGGCGAACAAAATTCAAACCAAATCTTTCTGCTAAAAATCTTATCTCATCTTCTCCAACCCAAGGCGCATACGAAAACTTTGCGGTATGAGATATATTAACTCCTCTCAACAAAATTTTTTCGTCATCGGGAGTCAAAATAAACATACCTTGAGTTCTAAAAATATCTATGTTCTTATCTTTCTCTTTTCCGCTTGTTGAACATGAAATTAATAAATGGAGCAAAGTAATACAACTGACAAAGAGCAGATTTTGAAAAAGAATTTTCCTCATAATATAAAAATTTTATCTTATTTCCTTACTTTTTTCTGGCTTCAAAGTTGGGAAAAGTATAACTTCCTTTATCGTCATAGCACCAGTTACCAGCATAACCAATCTATCAATACCTATACCCTCCCCTGCGGTTGGAGGCATACCGTATTCCAGAGCCTTTACAAAATCCCAGTCCATATCTTCGAGTAGTTCTTTCATTCTCCTTATTTTTATTTGTTCTTCAAATCTCTTTCTTTGATCTTCTGGATCTGAAAGTTCAGAAAAGGCATTTGCAACCTCCATTCCAAAGACATAAAGTTCGAATCTCTCCGTAAAATCTGGATCATCTTCTTTTCTTTTGGCAAGAGGGGATGTTGAAGTAGGGAAATCTATCACAAATGTAGGAACCTTAATTTTCTCTGCTATAAAAGTTTCAAAGTATTCTAAAACTATGTTTCCCCAGTCCATATCATCTTCAATTTTCATTTTACTTTTCAAAGCTTCTTTCAAAAATTTCTCATCTTTTATTTTATTTTCTGGTATTCCCGAATGCTTTATAAACTCATCTTTTATACTTATTCGCGGAAATGGTACGGAAAAATCTATCTCTTCCTCTCCCCTCTTTACTGCGAGTTTTCCGTTAATAATCTGACAAACCTGTGAGAAAAGCTCTTCCGTAAGCTTCATAAGATCGTTGTAATCAGCATAGGCCTGATAGAGTTCAAGCATAGAAAACTCAGGATTGTGATGAGATGACACACCTTCATTTCTTAAATTTTTTCCGATCTCAAAAATCTTATCAAATCCTCCTATTATTAACCTTTTGAGATAAAGTTCGGGGGCTATCCTAAGGAAAAGCTCTGCTTCGAGCTCATTATGGTAAGTTTTAAACGGACGAGCAACAGCGCCTGATGGGACAGGTTGCAAAATCGGTGTCTCAACCTCAATAAATCCTCTATCAATAAGAAAATTTCTTATAAAGTTTATTATTCTGTGCCTCTTTATGAAAATTTCTCTCACATCAGGATTCATTATAAGGTCAAGATATCGAGCTCTGAAACGTGCCTCAATATCTTTAAGTCCGTGCCACTTTTCAGGTAGAGGATGAAGAGATTTTGCCAAAATCTTCAAAGAATTAACATAAACTGTTATTTCTCCTTTCCTTGTTCTGAAAACTGTTCCTTCAATTCCGACTATATCTCCTGAATCAACAAACTCTCTGAAAAAATTTAAAAGTTCCTGACTATATTTTTTTTCAATAAATGCCTGTATAGTGCCAGCATGGTCTAAAATATGAAAAAAGACTGAGCCACCGAAATCTCTTATAGTCAAGACCCTTCCAGAAACCGAAACATATTTATCTGCACAATGTTCTCCTTGCTTTAAATATTGAAATTCCTCCTTTATTTTTTCGGAAGAATAAGTTGGTCTAAACTTCTGCTTATATGGGTCAAGACCTGCCTGAATAAGCCTTTTAAGCTTATTGTATCTTATTTCATACTCCGTCATAGGATAATTTAAAGGAAAAGGTTAATTTGTAAGATTTATCTTTGGTTTATTTCAATTTATCTAAAACACAGAAAATATACTCAATAAATGGAGCTCCGAAGTGTATAAGATAAAATTCAATAGAAGAAAAAATAAAAAACAAACTAAAATATATTTTGGAAGATAAGCCCGAGAACCGATGTAGAAGATTGATATAAAATGGACATAACAGATATAGTAGCAAAGATAAAATTAGATAGAAGGACAAAAAGCTTTATAAAATTGAACCTTGCTATAATATTTATATCTTTGATTATATTCTTTTCTATCAAAATAAATGCAGAAAAAAAGTTTGAACCGCAGATAAATCTACTCCAAAAATCCATAGAGGAAGAATCAAAAAAAGTCGAAGGAGATATGAAAATACTAAAAGATAAATTAAACAAACTCAGGCAAAAGTATTTATCTTGGGAAAAAAGCAAAAACAAAGCTGGTGATATCTACTCATTGCTTCTGCGAATATCAAAAGTTTCGTCAAAAAACATAAATTTAGAGGAACTTGAAATAATACCAGAAGATACAAAGGTTAATTTCCTTATGAAAGGTCAAGCAAAAGAGCTCCAAAACGTAGATAATTTTTCAAAAAGACTTTCAAAAAAAAGAGGTGAATTCTTGATAAGAACAGAAATAGTAAATATTAAAAATTCAGAAGATGAAAAAATCTCATTTATATTAAAAGGTCAAACATGGTCAATAAAAAACGAAAAACAATAAAATAAAATAAAATAAAATAAAAAGAGAATAATAAATTTAGAAGAATAATAAATTTAGAAAAAATAATCGGAGAAGAAAGAAACGGAAAAGAAGAGAAAAATACAGAATATGAAAACACAGAGGAAGGGGAGTAAAAGTCTTTGAACTAAAAGTAAATAAATAAATAAATAAATAAAATAGAAATTGTCGTTTGGTTCTCATATTATTTAGGTTCCCTTATTATATTTAAGCCTTCAAAGGAAAATCTTATACTTTCTTTCTTGAAAGAAGCACTCCTGATTTCAAGCTTTAAACCCAAAGTTCCTCGCCATATTTCAACCTTCTTTATTGGGAAAACAATAGGGTTAATATATACTAAAACTCTGCTTACATTCTTTATAACATTTTTTTTTGGATAGAGTTCATATTCCCCTTCGTCAACTTTTTTGACAAAGAAAAAATCAAAGACCCTATCAGAACCTCTCAGGATCTCAACAATAAGATTTTCAGAAACTTCGTCTCTAAGCTCTCTTACATAAACCTTGTTTTTATCTTTTCTCACAAAGTAAATGTAAGTTCCATCTGAAAGGACCTCGTTTCCATCTTGATAAGAAATTTTGAATCTCAGAGGTTTTTCAAAGTAAATTTTTCCTTCCCTTCTTTCTATTACGCCACCTTTTTCAACAATCTCCTCGCGGAATTCAACTTGCCAATTTTGAAATTTTTTCAAACTTTCAAAAGCTTCTTTTATCTCCTGAGCAGAAACAGAAGGAAGAAAAGAAAGAAGTAGAAAAACCGAAGTCCAAATAAGATGATAAAAGCAAAAGATCCTATTTTTCTTTTCAAGAAGAGTACATTTCATCTATAATATTTTTATATCTCTCCATAATAACTTTCCTTTTTACCTTCAAAGTCGGAGTTAATGAACCATCTTCAATCATAAAATCCTGAGGAATAATTTTGAATTTCTTTATCGTTTCAAAAGATGCAAGATTTGAATTTACACTATCTATCACCTTCTGTATTTCTGAAACGATTAATGGATCATTTACTATTTCTTCATAACTTTTTGATGTATCCAATCCTTTTGCTTTTGCAAAGCTTAAAATTTCATCTTTGTTGAGAGTAATCAGAGCTACACAGTATGGTCTTGCATCTCCTATAACAACAGCTTGACTTATAAGAGGGGATGCAGCTTTTATAGCATTTTCAATAGGTTGTGGAGCAACATATTTTCCACCGGCAGTCTTTATAAGGTCCTTTTTCCTGTCTGTTATTTTCAGGAAACCATCTTCATCTATTAACCCAATATCACCGGTGTGGAACCAACCATCTGGCTTGAAAACCTCCTCAGTTTCTTTTGGTTTCTTCCAATATCCTTTCGCTATGTTTGGACCGCGAGCCAATATCTCACCATCTTCTGCAATTTTAACCTCGACCCATTTCAAAGGTTTTCCAACTGTTCCGAATTTAAACTCACGAGTTGTATTTATAGATATAGCAGGAGTAGTTTCTGTAAGACCATATCCTTCAAGCACCAAAAGACCGACAGACCACAGGAACTCAGCTATTTCCTTCGACAAGGGTGCGCCACCGGATATGAAGAATCTTATTCTTCCTCCTACTCTTTCATGAATCTTTGAGAAAACGAGCTTATGAGCTATTTTGTGTTTTATAGAGAGACCAAGAGGGGGCTTCTGACCTTTTATTTTGTAATCACCATATTTTTTACCGACAGAGATTGCCCAATCAAAAATTTTCTTTTTTATAGGACTTGACTCAGCATTAGATTTAACTTTTGCATAAACTTTTTCAAAAACTCTTGGAACAGATGGGAATACCGTAGGTTTGACCTCTACTAGATTATCTATAACTTTATCTATACTTTCAGCAAAGGCTATTTTTATACCAAATCTCGGATGGACATACTCAACAGCTTTTGCAAAAGAATGAGCCAGAGGTAGAAATAACAAACAGACATCGTCCTCTCTAATATCTCCAATATCATAAAGCATCTCAACCATAGAAAGATGATTAAGGTGCGTCTGAATGACACCCTTTGGAACACCAGTAGTTCCAGATGTATATACCATAGTTGCTATATCATCAAGTTTTATTTTTTCTATGTTTTCTTCTATTTGCTTTTCATAATTTTTCAAGTAGCTCCTTCCCAAATCCTCAAATGTTTTAAAACCAATAATAAAATCTCCTTCTTTAATTCCGTTATCAAACGATATAACTTTTTGAACATTTGGTATTTCAGTTCTTTTTTGTTTCATTTCCTCGATTATTGCTTTGTTTTCAGCAAAAACAAAAGTAGATTCAGAATCGTTGATTATGTAAGAAGCTTGGTTGAAAGGTAAAGAATGATATACAGTAATTGAAGCCCCACCGGCAAGCAGAATTCCCAGATCTGCTAAAACCCATTCAAGTCTGTTGTAGGAATATATCGCGGCGGTATTACCTTTTTTAAACCCCATATGAATCAGAGCAGAAGCTACACATTTAGCTCTTTCAAAAAAGTCTTTCCAGCTGATATCTACCCATTGATTATCCTTTTTATATGAGAAAGCAGGTCTATCTGGTGTCTCGTTTACCCTCCACCTGTAAAGCTCTGGAATATTCCTGAAAGGTATCTTTACTTCCTGCATATTTTATTTTTCCCTCCTTTTCTTTTTAATTTTTTAATTTTTAATTTAACAACCAAAATATTTTAATTAAAGAAAATAGTTTTTTCCACAAAAATTGTCAAGTCTGACCAAATTTGATTTCAGATTTCTAAAAGCTTCTATAAAAATCAGCCTCTGAAAACTTCCGCCCCTCCTTTTATCGTTTTTTCTATTCTATCTTTCTATCGCTTTTTCTATTCTATCTTTTTATTTTTCCTGGAAGTACGAATTCGTATCTTTTTCTCATAATTTTTGTTCTGAAAAATCTGTGAGTTCGCCTCATGGACTGGAACAAACTCCATATAAATGCATCTCTTTTGTAATAAGATTTAACCTGATCAACAGAAATTTTGTCATCAAGAAAATCATTCACAATATCCACAGCTTTTGGAACAAACTCGCTCAGTCCCTCCTTGAAAAGGTTTGCTACAAGGTCAATCAGTATAGATTTGAAATCATAATATCTATCAAGAACTTCTTTAAGGAAAGCTAATTTTAAAATACCACTGATAATCGGCGGAGTACTTTTCAGAAACAACTCAGCATTGAGCATTTCCTTACCATCTTTTCTATAAAGCGGAGTAGATACATCAATATAAGTCAATTGCATATTTCCCGAAGAATCTTTAACTGCCCAGTTAGATATTTGTCCATCAATCCCAACCTTTATTTTATCGCTTCGTTCGTTGAAAGTCTTTACTTTGAGGATCTCAACAACTGCTTGCTTAAAAACATTTATCTTATCTTTTTCATCAACCGAAATTATAAATGAATTTGCAATATTCGATTTAGGTATAAGTTCTTGGACTACATAATAAACAATTCTTCCATCAGATGTTTCAATTATTATACCTTGCGATTGAGCAACATCTATACATACATCATCTCTCAATATCTGCAAATATTCTCTCAAGATTGCATCATAATATTCAGCTTCTTCTCTACTAGAAAATACGGGTATCCTTTTGAAAACCAAAGAATTAAATGAAGGATGTTCAATAGTAAAAACTGTACTTATCTCTCCATAGCCTATTATTTTTGCTGGGATTCTACTTTTTTCTGGTTTCAATGTGTTCAGTCCCTCTTCAAATTCTTTCAAAAGCTCTTTATTTATATCAAAAGGCATTTTCTCACTTATTATAAATCAAAAGGCAATTTTCAATTAAATTAAAACTATCTTACAATTCAATCAAAAATATCTTACAACAATCACCAATTCGAGTGGAAAACATTTACAAAAAATATCAAGCAATTTTACTTACCATAGAGAGAGCTCTATCAAGTCTCCTTACAACCTCTTGTGCCTCGTATTCTTTTATTATTAAAGGGGGTAGGAATTGAAGTACAGATGGGTCATTATTAGCATATATACATAAAAGCCCAGATTCATAACAAGCCTTTACCATATACATACACAAAAGCTCATTTTTCATTTTTATACCCATCATCATTCCAAGCTGCCTTATTTCTGAAATCACATCAGAATATTCATCTTTTAACTTATTAAGCTCTCTTTTAAAGAATTCTGACATATTATTTACATGTTTGAGAAATTCAGGAGAAGAAGATATTTCAAGAACTTTCATCGCAACAACACAGCCTAGTTCAGCTCCCCCAAAGGTTGAAACGTGAATGAACGGGTCATTATGAAAAACACTTTCAAGCTCAGCCCTAAATGATGTAGCAGAAATAGGGTAAATCCCTCCGCTTAATCCTTTTCCTACGATGATTATATCCGGAACGACTTCAAAATGTTCTATTCCCCAAAGCTTCCCAGTTCTTCCAAGCCCAGTTTGAACTTCATCAATAATCATTAGAGCCCCCTTCTTGTTGCAAATTTCCCTCACTCCCTTGAAAAAATCTTTATCTGGGACATAAATTCCAAGAGTAGCCGGAACGGTTTCAAAAATAACGGCAGCAGTCTCAGAATCAACGGCTTTTTCAAGGCTTTCAAGATCGTTGAATGGAACCTGTACAAATCCAGGTGCAAGTGGTTCAAATGGTTTTTTATATTTTTCATCTCCGGTGGCAAGAGCAAAACCTGTATGTCCATGATATCCACCTTTTGCTGATATTATTTTCGGTCTCCTCGTGTAAGCTCTTGCAATTTTTATAGCAAGGTCAACAGCTTCACCCCCTCCAACTCCAAAAACTGTGTAAGTTATGCCTGCGGGCATAAGGTCAGCTATTTTTTTTGCAAGAAGTGCTCTTTGCTCGCTTATGAGATGATGATTACCTATATCAAGTTCGTCCAAAGCATTTTTGAGAGTATTCACTATTTCAGGATTTCTATGACCTAAGTTAAAGACTCCCCCGTTGCAGTGGCAATTTATTAACTCTTTCCCGGTCTCCACATCGTAGACATAAATTCCCTCTCTTTTACCGAAGACAAAATCCATACCGAACGAAGTAAAAACTCTTACTTTTCCGGATGAAACATGATTTTTAAATAACTCTTCTATCTGACTTTTTTTTAGTCGCCCAATATAAGATGCCATTTGAACATAAATTAGTGTAAATTTTTATTTTTTTTGTCTTTCTTTTCTCAATTTCCCTAATATATTTCAATTTCTTTCAATAGATATTATAATGCTGTTTGCGCTATTTTCTCTGGCGAATCCTATAATTGCGAAGCGTAAAAGAGTGAGCAAAGCTCTGTCCGAATAAAAGCAAAGCTCTGTCCGAATAAAATCTGAAAAAAAGAAAATTTTCTATGGAGGTAAAAAATAAAATATTATGGCAGAATTAATAAGGATAGAGGGATTAAAGAGAGAAAAACTTGGAAAGGAAGATGCAAAAAAAATAAGAAAGCAAGGCTTTATTCCTGCGGTAATATATGCTGATGGGAAAATTTACGAACACCTAAAAGTAAAATATGGCGATATGTCAAAAATCCTAAAAGCAGGTGCAACAGAATTCGAAATAGCCGTAGAAAATAAAATATACAGGGTAAGGTTACAAGATGTACAAATAAATCCCATCACAGATTTACCTATACACTTTGATTTTTATTGCAAAGAAATTATAGAACATAACTAACCACAAAAAACTAAAAATAAAAAACAATAAAATAAAAAGAACACAATTTATAGTCATTCTGTTATACTTTCAGACAGAAAATAATAAAATTCTTTTAATTCTGCTGATAATAGATAAAACTATATTCCGCTGAAAGATAAAAAGCACCTAAATTTATAGAAATTTGAGAAAAGAAAATTCAAAAGTTTCCAAAAGATGAAAATTTAAAGTAAAATCTCTGGAACTAAATTCGTTCTTACTTTGA
>Ga0197144_100572_pt1 | contig 14900 bp, 2 predicted proteins | sample GBS85_MetaG_FD_148670 | JGI IMG/M metagenome (GOLD analysis project Ga0197144, IMG submission 148670) | Sediment microbial communities from Great Boiling Springs, Gerlach, Nevada, United States - GBS 85_MetaG | ecosystem: Environmental > Aquatic > Thermal springs > Hot (42-90C) > Sediment | place...
GACCCTGTTTGGGGCGACATTCTCGGCGGCGTGGAAAGGGGCAGCGAACTTGAGAGATTGCTCAGAGAAGAAGGTTGGCGACCACTGCAACAGTCGCTGGAAGGATTCCCCGAACAGTGGTGAGAGAGAAGGGACAGGGGACAAGGGGCACGGGACAGGTCACGGGAACTTGTCAGAGTTCTGTCAGAGTTGCGATGCAAAATTGTTGTGTCGTTGAGAGAGTTGGGCTACTGCCCACCAGAAAAACTGTAGAAGCGCCACAAGGTGCGAACAAAAACTTGAACAACATCGTTAACTTGTCAGAGTTCTGTCAGGGTTGCGATGCAAAATTAGTGAGTGGAGCAATCATGCGGGTGGGATGCCCGCAAAATTCAAAAGGGAGGTGTTCAAGATGTGTGGTCGGATCAGCCGTAAGCCAACCCAACTTGAGGCAGGGCGCCGTCGGGAATTGCATCGCTGGCTGTGGTGTGCCCCTGCCGTAGTTTTTGTAGCCGTAACAGTTTTGGTCGCCTTTTATGGCTGTGGTGGGGGGGGAAGACCGAGACCCTCTCCAGGACCAACGACCTTCCAAGGCACTGACGGATTGAGGCGATTCACCCAAAACAATCCCAACGCTGCCGCTGGATTCAACAACGGTTCTCAAGCCTCCCGTTTAGTCAACCGCTACCTTAATCAAGACCTCGCTCAAAACATTCGGCAGTCACCTTACGATGCCTTGACAACCGCGGTCAATCGTTTAGGGCGCACAGACCAACTCCGCAACATCCTTCAGCAGTATCCTAATTTGCGCAACGCCCTTCAGTTCTCCGATCGTGACAACGACGGTTTCCCTGACGATTCCGACCGCGACAATTGGGCTGACGACTTAACAGTTGACTTTGACGTACTGTCCCCCGACGATGAGGGCATCATCATCGGCACTCTGCCAATGGACAAAAAGTTCGTCCCTGTCTCTTGGCGTGGGCTGAAATTGTTCAAAGGTCGCTGCAAAATCACCGACCCCAACCTCAACGATGCCAATCAACCCCAACAGGAAGTGAAGGTGGAATGCGACGCCAGCAAGCCTGTAGAAATCACTTCCCCTGAACCTAACCGCCCTAAGTTGAAACTTCTCGGCGCCTTCAAAGAACGCGTCCCCAGAAGTGTCCAACAAGGTCAACAAAAGGTGCAGGCAGCGGTTGACTTTGACGGGTTCACCATAGAAGACACCCAAACACGCGATAAAGTAAAACTCGGAGATCCGCAGAAGCAAGAGTGGAGCCCTGTTATGCTTTCCATTGACGACCCCGCTGACCCTTGGGACTGGGACTTTGACGCCATTGACTGGGACGATGTATCACTTGCTTGGTTTGACGATGACATGCTGGGACTGGCTTCGGAGGCCTTGATGGGTCTGTATTGGACGCTGGACAGCAAAGGCTTCAGTGAGTTTGCCTTTGACGACTGCCTCGTTCCCATCGGGGCGGATTGGGAATTTGGTTTCGTGCCCCGCAGCCGCCGACAGGCGGAATTGGCGGATTTCTTCGCCTTTACCTTTGACTGGGCTGATGCTGGTGCTTCTTGTGACGCCTTGAATTTTGATGTTGTCCTCCCAGCCCTGAACATCCTCTTGGACGAGTTGCCGGAAGAAGACTGGAGTGGCTGGGTAGAAGAAACGGATTCGGAATTGGACACCTATTTGGCATCGCTCCTAAACCTGCCTCCTGGTGCGGAACTGGCGGATGCCATCCTGACTGGTGAAGCCTTCACGACAGGCTTGCCCCAATTCATGCACGATTTCGTGTTGGAACTGCATTCTACATTGGCGCTTCCAACACGCCCAGAAGGGGTGGAAGTTGACGGCGATTACCCGTCCAATTACACTGCCACCTTCTCTGGTCAAACAGTGGAGTTGCTTGGAGAAAGTTACACCTTCTCAGGTCAAGTCGCTTTCCAATTCCAAACCAGTCCACAGCAAATGCAAATCTCCGCTACCTTCACCAACTTCCAAGTTGAAGAATTTGACGCTACCCTCAACGGCACATTAGCGATGACCCTTGTTGAAGGCGAACCGTTAGCGGTCAACATCACAGCGACCAATTTCCGCTGGGAAATTTCTGAAGTACAAAAAGGTAGCGTCAATGGGACGATGCAAGCGTCCTTGACCTTAGGGCAAAATGGGGTGGTGGCGCAAGTCATCACCTCGCAAATGAACTTGACCCTCTCCGTCACTAACCTATTGATCACGCCTCCACAAACTTACAGTGCCACCCTAACCGCTGTCCGACCGCTGCGCTGGCCAGTGACAGAATGCCAATTCAGCGTTGAAGGTGTCATGGGAGTGCAAGGGACGATCGCCAACCAACAAGTGAACATACAGATTGACTTCGGTGCCGATGGTGCATGCGAGAAGGCGGAAATCACCAGCGCAGGGAAATCAGCCATCTACAACTTGGAAACGGGTCTGTTTGAAGAACTGACCCGCTTGAAGGGCAGGCTGCGAGTCATTCCATTGCCAGAACGCAAGTCCATCCGTTTCTCCCGTCGCGCCGGCATTGCCTTGTGAAGGGCATAACGGGTGGGAGGGGCTTTAAAACGGTCGCTCCCACCCGTTCACTAAAAAAAACATTCATCCTATGGAGGTGCAGTGCAATGAGGTCGTGTGGTATTTCGGTGCTTTTGGCGCTTGCTTTGTCGTTGATGGCTGTTGGCTGTGGTGGTGGTAACGGTGGTGGTGGTAACGGTGGACAGCAGCAACAACAGTTCACACTCAGCAGCACCGCTTTCAGCAACAATGGAGCCATCCCGCTAAAATACGCCAGCGCTAATTTGGGTGGGCAGGATGTCTCCCCGCCTCTGCAATGGTCAAATCCACCAGCAGGGACGAGAAGTTTTGTCGTCACCTGCATTGACTTGGACGCCGATAACTTTGTCCACTGGGTTGTCTATGACATTCCTGCCAACCTTTCGGGTTTGCCAGAAAATGTGCCCAAGCAACCTCAAGCGCAAATAAGTGGTGCGACAGTAAAGCAAGGTGAAAACAACTTCGGCGGCGTCGGCTACGGCGGACCAGAGCCACCCCCAAACGAGAGGCATCGCTACCAATTCACCATTTACGCCCTTTCTGTTGACACCCTTGACCTGCCTGCAGGGGTAACCCTTCAGCAAGTCAACCAAGCGATGCAAGGCAAAATCTTGGCTACAGCCACCTTGACAGGCACTTTCCGGTGGCAATGACATCCTGAACGGCGATGGGGCTATGGTGGCTATTGCGCTTTCGTTTCCGTCACCATAGCGGTGGCGCAGTTCGGCGACAATCTGCTCTACCTTGTTGTCAGAGTTCTGTCAGAGTCGTGATGCAAAATTGTTGTGTCGTCGGGAGGGTCGGGCTCCTGCCCGACCAAAAATCTGTGGGAGCGCCGTAAGGTGTAAGGGCGAACCTTAGGGTGAACCCAAATCTTTCTCAACCTGCCGATTTGCTGGCAATTTCGGCTCAGCAGGAGCCTCGCCCTCCCAACTCAAAAACTTGTCAGAGTTCTGTCAGAGTTGTGATGCAAAATTGTTGTGTCGTTGGGAGTTAAACAGTCGTCGCCCACAAGGAGCGACGCTACCAAATTCGTTTCGGTAGGAGCGCCGTAAGGCGCGAATAAAACCTGAATGACGATGGTAGCAGTTAAACTTGTCAGAGTTCTGTCAGAGTTGGGGGGCAAAATTTCAGCGTTGTTGGGAGGGTCGGGCTCCTGCCCGAGCGAGAAAATTTGTAGGGGCGCTGTAAGGTGCGCGTGATGCTAAATTTGGGGCGAAAAACGCGCTGCGAGGTGAAAAAGTTATGCGACGGCGTGGTCAGAACAATATCTGGTCGGTCGTCTTGGTGGCACTCTTGGGTATGATCGCTCTCCCGACGGCAGCCCAAGAGAAGCGCTCACCTTATGCCGTGCCCTCTGGTCGGGGGATTGAGGGTGGTAACTTTGTCGCCCGTAATGATTTTCTGGACATCAATGTCGGACCGCGAGGAAGCAACTACTGGGCATTTCAGTTTGCCCCCAATCAATGGGGCGATGCTGTCTTCAGCGAACATTTTCCCGTCTGGACGCCCCAGTGGGGTGGCGTTTCTTCCTTTGACATGGAAGTTATCCAACCCTTTCAGGAACTCATCCCTGATCGTCTTGCCGAAGCCAAGTTGCGCTATCGCCGTTCCGACCTCAATCAGGAGTTGCAAATTCTCCGACGCGTCCAATTTGAGCCTGGGGCTGTCCGCCAATTCCGCATCACTTACATCCTGACTAACACGGGTAACGCCACCATCCAAGACCTTCGCTTTTTCCAAATCATTGACTTTGACATCGTGGACGCTGGTGGCGACTACGCTTGGTATAACGCCAACAGTGACACCGTTTTCATGAACGACGACAGGTATTTTCGCATCGGCTTCTTCGGCAGCCGCCGATCCGACCGACACAGCACGGGTTATTGGAGTTTTGTCTTGGACAGCGACTGGACGGATGGCGAGTTGAACAATCAAGACCGCTTCCCTTCAACGGGCACCACCGATGCAGGGGTGGGGCTTCAATGGAATGTCGGTGATTTAGCGCCAGGGCAATCTTGGGAGTTGACAGTGACTTTTGTTTTTGGCGGCGCTGCTGGCATTCAAGCCCTCATCCCCGACCGCACGGTCGGTCGGGGTCGGGAGGTCATTTTGGACGCTTCCGCCTCTAACTCCGTTGACCAAATCGTCAGTTACGAATGGGACTTGGACAACGACGGCGAATTTGATGATGCGACGGGCGTTCAAGTTCGCTGGGTGTTCAATCAACTGGGGCAGTTCCTCATCCATATCCGCGTCCGTGATAGCGCGGGGCGGGAGGACACCGATAGTGCCACCATTACTGTCATCCCCGATGTAGATTTGACCGTCGCATCGTTGACCGTTGAACCTTCGGAAAACTTGAAAGACGGGACGCCGACGACCCTCAAGGCGGTCATCCGCAACACAGGTGTTGACCCCACATCCAGTGGCTTTTATGTCCGTTTCCTTGCTGGCGGTAGGTTCGTCGGTGAGCGATTTGTGTCCAATTTGGCAGGTAACAGTCAGGCGGAAGTCGCCGTCCCTTGGCGGGCTCGGGGCGGTGTCCAGCAGTTGGAAGTGGTCGTTGATGTCTACAACTATGTCCCCGAAGTTGAAGAAGGCAACAATCGTTCATTGCTGAACATAACCCCTATCCCACCAGCCGATTTGGCGGTGACTGAAGTTGCCCTTTCTCCCAGTGAAAACCTCGTTGACGGTCAACAGGTGCAGGTGACAGTGACGGTCACCAACAACGGCGCTGACACTGTCGGAGATTTCGTCGTTCGTTTGTTTGTTGACGGTGGCTTTTTCGGTGAAAGGACAGTTTCTGGAGGCTTGATTGGTGGTCAATCCCAAACGGTTACTGTCCCCTTACAAGTGCGGGCACGGCAAAGGAGCGTCCAAGCGGTAGTGGATGCGGGTGATTTTGTCGGTGAAAGCGACGAAGGTAACAACAGCAGGGAAATTTCGCTGCCAGAAATCCCCCTGCCAGACTTGACCGTCAGCGACTTGATGGTTTTGCCCGCAGAAAATCTCAGTCACGGACAAAGGGTCACTTTGAGGGCGACGGTTCAAAACATCGGCGCCACAACCCTTGTGCCCTTCAGGGTGGAGTTTCAAATTGCAGGGGAGACCTTAACCCAAAGCGTAACAGGTTTGCAAGGTGGACAAAGCACCGTTGTGGAATCCGTTTGGGTGGCGAAGGCGGGTCAACATACCCTCCGAGTTTTTGCCGATACAACCCGCGTCATCCCCGAAAGCAATGAGGACAACAATATTGCCGAAAGACAACTGCCCGAAATTACCGCCCCCGACCTGTCTGTCACCTCCATCGCCCTCAACCCCCAATCTGGTTTCGTTTCAGGCGATACTGTTACCGTCGCAGTGACGGTTCAAATTGGTGGCACGGGACGATTAATTGCTCCCATCCCCGTCATTTTGCTGGACAACGGTCAAAGGGTTGGAACGCGTCAACTGGATGCGGGTTTGACAGCGGGGCAAAATGTGACGCTGGCATTTTCTTGGCGCGTCTTGCCAGGCGCCCACACTTTGAGGGTCGTCGTTGACCCTGATAACGCTTTGCCTGAGCCCAATGAGGACAACAATGTCGCCGAGCAACAAGTCTCGGAAATTCCGACCCCCGATTTCGCTTTGAACGCCGTTCTCGTCCCTGAAAACCCCTTCACGGGACAACTTTTCCGCATCCAAGGTTCTGTCCGCAACGGCGATATTGCTACTCGGCTTAACTTCTCCGTCATCGCAGAAATTTTGGATGCCAACGACACCATCGCCACGACAGATCGTCGCAATTTCAGCAACGGACTGCCCCCCAACGGCAGCGTTGATTTTACCTTCGGACCGTTCTCTCGGATGTTTGAGTGGCGAAAAGTGCGGGTCAGGCTCATTTTTGAGGGAGACCTTGCCGATGCTAACCCAGACAACAACGCCGCCAACTTCAACTTGCCCGATGTCCCTCCGCCCGATTACGCCGTCACGAGTGTCAATGCCGTTTTGCCCTCCACCATCGGCTACGGTCAACCCGTGACTATCCGCATAGACATCACCAACCGAGGCGGCAACTATCGGTTGCCTGTCGGTGCTCCCTCAGGCATCCCCATCAATGTCTTTTTGAACGACCAACTCTTGGGCAACGCTTTCGTCGGCGGTTTGGATAGCGGTGTGGAAACGACCGTCACTTTCACTTGGGTCATTGACCGACCCGTCAACAACCCAACCGTTCGGGTTCTCCTTGACCCCGACAGGCAATTTCCCGATGCTGACCGAACTAACAATGAAGCCCAAACTTCGTTGACCTTGACTGTTGAGCGCACCGATTTTGTCGCAGAAAGCGTCCGCATCGTGCCCGAAGGAGTCCCGGCAGGGCGAACCGCTCGCGTTGAGGCTGTCGTTCGCAAGGGCGAAGGCGCCGATTACACGGGTCGGTTACCCGTAGAAGTTTTCGTTGATGGCGTCTCTTTGGGCACACAAGTAGCCGATGTTCGGCTAAGTGCTAATGAACCGATGGCAACCCTTGCCTTTAACTGGACAGTCACACCTGGGCAAGCGAGGCGAGTGCGTGTCGTTGTAGACCCACGAAACGAAATCGTGGAAGCGGACGAAACGAATAACACTTTGGAGACGACCGTTGACTACTCCGCCACTGCCCCCGATTTTGTCGTTTCCAGCCTTACCTTTGAACCACAGACAGGCGTTCAACAAGGCGCTTCTGTCCGCTTCACTGTCGCCATCCGCAACGCTGGTGCTGGTGCATGGGCGTCAGATGTCTCAGTGCGGGTTAGTTTCAACACGGGTTTCGTCCGCAACTTTGCTCTTAGCAACCTTGCCCCCAATGAAGAGAGGCAAATCGTTTTTGACTGGCTTGCCGTCCCAGGCAGCGACCATGTGGTCACGATGGAAATTGACCCAGAAAATCAGGTGCCTGAAAGCGATGAAACCAACAATGCCCTCACCCAACGATTGAATTTGACGGTCGCTCCCCGCCCCATTTTGCAACTGAACTTGAGCGCGCCACCTTCCCTCGTCGGTCCTGGCGACCGAGTCGTTTTGAGTTGGGAAATCACTAACAGCGGTGCAGCGGAAGGGACGGCGACCATGACCGTCAGCGGGTTGCCCGATGGATGGGCAACGGTGGAACCCGTTAGCGGTCTCGTCCCCGCCAACGGGCGATTGACAGGTCAACTGGTCATCAACATCCCCAGCAATTGGTCACAAGCCCAAACCTTCACCATCACCTTGCAGGGACAGGTCGGAACTCTGTCTTTGACGGCGACACAAAACCTGCGGGTAGAAACCCGTCCTATCATCTCCGATTTGAGCCCTGCCAATGGTCAGCGGTTGGGCTCAACGACCGTCACCTTTACTTGGCGCACGCAACTCCCGTCCACCAGCGAGGTTTACATCAAACGCCCGACCGATACAACCTACCAACGCTTTGAGGGCGAGGCAGGGACTTTCCACAGGGTTGTCGTCTCAGGTCTGCGCCGCAACACCAGTTACCTGTTCTATGTCCGCAGCGTCAGCGCAACGGGTGAAAGCCAAAGTGAAGAACGCCGAATTTTTATCACCAACGGAGTCGTCTTCAGCCAACCCGAATATTCCGCCGAAGTCCGCCGTGACTATGACCAAAGCCTAAATGTCGCTATCATCAACACGGACACAAGACCCCACACTGTCAAGGTGGACTTGGTGGACAATCCCTACGACGATGCCCCTGCGGGTTTGAGGGGACTTGGAACTTTTGATGAGCCAGCCACCATCAATCCAGGAGAAGTGCTGTCCATCAACTTCGCCGCTCATTTTCAAGATGCCCGTCAAACCGATTACACCTTCCGCATCCGAGTTCAAACCGTCGGCGAACCAGAGTTACTTACTGATGAGGCAATCGTTCGGATGCGAGTGAGGCAACCCCGTGCCAACCTTCAAATCGTTCAAATCGCCGAAGACCCGCTGACGCAAGTGAAAACCTTCCGAGTGACCAACATCGGTGATGAACCTGCGACGGATGTGACTATCCGCCCCAACGATTTAGTGGCAGGGCAAGTCGGCATGCAACCTTTGATTGAGCATGCTTTCCTCGCCCCAGGGCAATCCATTGAGTTCAAAATCTTCCCGACGCTACTCCCACCAGGTTTCAGACCCTTCAGCCCGTCGGACATCATTGATGCACGGGTAACCTTTGAAAACTCCGTCCCTTATGTAGGTTGGAACTTTCGCCCCTTTGACCTTTACATCTTGCTCAACGGCGTGGAAATTGCATCGCTGCAAAACACCATCCCGCTGGGCGTGTTCAGTTTCCCCGTCCCGCCGCAGGCTATTTTCCCGCCCGATGTCGGCAGGTCAGCGAGATTGACGATGCAGCCTGAGGAAGTCCGACCGCTGCCAGCCGAAGCGGTGCAACCTATCGTCCAAAAGTTGCGCTCTGGTTTCAACCTGCAAGTCTCTTACGCCAATCGCACCCAGCAAATCCCCGTCCGCTTCTTTGACAACCCGACCCGCCAAGCAGGTGGACAGTTTTTCATCGTTGAGAAGGGCGAACGGATGATCACGCAGCAAGTGCAAGCGACCCACTGCACAAACCAGCCCAATGTCATCGTTCGGTTCAGCAACGGCATCCTCAGTGCGGAATTGAACATCCGCAAAAGCAACTTCAATGATGCCCACTTTTTGAACGCTTCTAACTTCAAACTGGACATTTGCACCCGCTCCTTCAAGGTTGCGGTGCAAGCCAATAACGAGACGGAAGCCCGCAACATTGCCGAACGGCTTTGCAATGTCCTCACCAAAACCCCACCCAAGCCCAATACGGTCACAGTCTCCCTTGTCGGAGAAGGACCGCCTTTCAAGCGGGGCAAACCTGTGACGGTGCGGGCTGTGGTGACGGGAGACGGTGAAATCAGTGTCAGCACGGTTGTCGCCACTTTCAGCAACGGCGACACTCCCATCGCCCTTCGGGCGGTCAGTGCGAATTCCTTTGAAGGCATTTGGAAGCCGACCAATATTCCTGCCGGCATCCGAACAGACCAACAAGGTAACCTCGTCTTCCCTGTTACTGTCACAGTCACCGCTTCAGGTTGCGATCAAACGGCGACGGGTTCAACGGAGACAACGGTCAAAGTCGGCGGCATCCAGATCACCATCACTAAGCCAAAACCCGAAGAAGGCTTCCGCGTTGATTTGCCAGTGAATGGGGAAGCGAGGGTTCTTATCATTGGCAAAGTGACCGATGATGAAGACAATGGGATGCAGGCAACGGTTACCGCTGAATATTGGTTCACGGAGTTAGGCAGGGATGTGCCACGCATCTCCAGCGAAACCAAGCGAACTTCCCCTGAAGGCTCTTTCACTTTTGACTTCACCAGTCGCAAACCTGGTGAGTTATTGGTCAAACTCTTCGCCAACCCTGAAAACAACCGAGAACTGCGAGCCTTCAAGCGGGTGCAGGGTCTCATCCTATACAAGGTGCAACTGAGGATCGCAAAGGAAGGCTATGAGTTCTATCGCGGTCAAAAAGATGGTCAACCTATCAGCGAGTTGCCCAGGGAAGGTGATGCCGTAAAGATAGAAATTCCCAGTGCCGAGACGGAAGACCTCAAGGAAATCAAAGTCCAAGTGTATGGTCTCCAACCGAACAACGAGAACCCACCGAAACTGGAATGGAGACCGTTAAAGGATGTCGTGGTGGAAGTTGTTGGCGGTGGCAGCACCAACACCAACGCTGAAGGCGTTGCCGTCGTGCCTGTCAATCGGCAAGCGAGCAAGGTCATTGAGTTTTCCCTTGATATGAAGCCCAAATTGGATGTCAAGATTGCGACAGTGCCCAGAGCCTTCCTCGCCCGCCCTGAATCGGAAGGTCAAATTTGGGTCTTCTTGGGCAAAAACCTCTCCAATCCCACCTACCCCCAGGGCACTCAACCGCAAGTTCGCGGTGACTTCTTGGTAACGGGAAGGCGTTTCCGCATCACGGTCACTCAAGGGAACCTGACTAATGAAATCGCACGACCTTTAGAGTCCAACCCAATCGCCCATGCCGTCACTTATAACCCCCCTCAAGCCTTAAATGTAGGCTTTGTAGAAGTAAAGGTCACCGCTGAAGACATAACGGAAGACAGAGACAAGCCCCTTTACAGGGCTGAAGCCACCTTCCGTGTCTTCCGTGACGCCTTCCTAACCTTCCACAAGGAAGGCTTTGAAGACCCAGAACCTCGTAAAGTTGATTTGGTGGAACAGAACGGCTTGCGAGTCCTGCCGGGCATCATTGAAGGTTTCCTCGTCGCCCTCAAACCAGGACGACCTATCGTCGGAGCCGATGTCACCCTCACTTATCCTGAACTGGAACGAACTGAAAAGACACAAGGTCAATATCAACGACCTCAAGATGCCGAAGTTCAACCCGATGCAGGGAAATTCCGCTTTGAAGTGGACACCAACCGCCCCGAATGGAGACTCACAGACCCCATTCGCATGTCGTTCGTCCCAGAAGTCGGTCGTTTAGCCAACACTCTTAACCAACAAATCGGCTCGTTAGGTTACCGCTTGCCAGACTTCAACGAACGCTTCGGGTTGGGCACAGAATTCCCCTACCTTTGGGAACTGCGCTATCAGACCGACCCAGAAAAAGTCCGTAAGGTCGTGGAAGCCGTCCAACGCCTTCAAAACTATGCCGAACTCGTCGGCACCGCTCACCCGAACATGAAGGGCTACATCAAAGAAGCAGTGGGAGCCGTCGTCAATTTTGTGGTAGACCTCCTCACGGCTAAAATCACTGATCTCATCACTGCCAGCGTCAAAGCGGGTAAAGGCATCGGCATAACCAATGCCGTCAAAAACAACATTTACGAGCGGTTGAGGCGTCTTGACTTGCCTCCCGGCACGATTGACCTTGTTCCTGCCATCGTTAACGATGTCATCGCCAACGCTGTCCGCAGGCACAAAGGTTTGACCGATGAAGCCCTCGGTGATATCCTGATTTACCTGAAAGCCCACACCGACCTGACGGACGAAAAAATTGATGAAGTCATGGGTGTGTTGCTTGATTACCGTAAGGATCTCCATGAAGCCATCTCGGAGTTGGTCTCTAACACCTTGAAGTTGGAGGTCAGAGACGCTATCCAAAGCGCCTTGAATGTCTTGTCTTTCAACATCAAGACCAACAACGAATTGCTGGACAAGATCATTGACATGGTCATAGATAAAGCGGCTGACGCGTTGGCATCGGGAATAAACATCCCCTCTTGGGCAACTTATTTGCCCGACCTCGTAGCCGAAGGGTTAATCAGTTTGCCGATCGTCCCTGAGGTGGCGACAGACGGCTTGCTGGCTGCACCTTTGTTGACTGGCGTCGGTTATCGCGCCCGCACCCAACGCACTCTTGAAACCCTTCTCAATCGCTTCGGCAAGTATGAATTTCAAGGCGACACGCCTTCTCTTATCGGAAAGATTCAAGCCGCCCGCCGAAGCATTGAAAATGTTCGCAGCGTTTACAATTCCGTTACCAGCCCTATCAGCAGCATTACCCAAGCAGTCGCCAACAGACTTGACCGACAACAGGTTTTGACAGGGCAGCAAAACTTCTTCACCAAAGCCGCCGAATTTGCCGCAGGGATTGCGGAAGAAGTCTTGCCTATCAAAACCTTGCTCACCGCTTTATTCGCTCCCATCGCTGCCAGCGCCACCGAACAACTGCAAATCCTTGCCTTTAGGGATGCCCTGGGTGCGCCTTATCCGCCCCTTCCCGGCGGAATCACGCCTGACCAGATGATTGGGTCAAGTATTGCCTACATCCTCAACTTCGTCTCAGGCTCTGGGCGACTTATGCCTCTCCCGTCTCGCAGTCGTCAATTGAGCGAATATGCCGATGCCATCAACCAAGTCAAGATGGCTTTGCAACAAAACGACCACGATAGGGTTTTGCAATTAGTGCCAGTATTAGCACAAGCCAGCAGGGCGGTTGCTGACGGGATAAGGACGAAAGAGACGGTCGTGCTCACCGCTGTCCCTATTGCTCACGAACGGGATAGCAACTTTCCTGCCAATGCTCGTCAGGCTTCTCAAGCCGCCGATCAATCCGACATCGCTCGCAGAAAATTCATCCTCCAATTGGGAAGTTACCTTGCAGGTGAGGATGAAGAAGCCGTTAACCGTGCCATTGCTGCCGCTGACGAAGCATTGCACAAGACGAGACAAGCGATGGAATTGCTGGATGCCGCTATTCAGAGCTTACAATCTCTGGGTGTCTCCATCCCTCCCCTCCTTCGTGTCAGTCACACAGAGGAGCAGTTGAGCGAAACCCAATGGCGCATCAACTTCACCGTGACGAATTTGGGTGGTCAATCATCGCCGCCTGTCACGGTGCGCTTCGTCCCCACTTCGGGCATTCAATTGAGCCAAACGACATGGAGTCTGTCTTCTATCGCTCCCAATGCCTCTCAAAGTTTCACGGTCACTGCTCAACTGCCCAACCGCATGGGTGGTGGCGTTGGATTTGTGCGGGTAACACTTGAACAGTTTGAGGTCGCCTTCGTCCCGACGGTCGTGCTTTTGACCTCTGCAGACAGTGTGCCGCCGACCATCACTGACCTGATCCCCGCTGGCAATTCCACCGTCCGCACCCGCAATCCGATCATTGCTGCTACTGTCTCTGATCCCATCTCAGGGTTGGACCTTGCTTTCCTGCGCATGACTTTGGATGGTCAGCCCGTTGAGGCAAGTTATGACCCCACGACCCGTCGCTTCAGTTTCCAAGCCCAAGACTTGACTGAAGGTCAACATACCGTCGTTGTGGAAGCGAGTGACAACGAGGGCAATACAAGTCGCAGGGAATGGCAATTTGTCGTTGACTTGTCGGCACCCGTTGAAGTTACTGACCTTACTCTCTCCCCAGAGCCCTTTAGCCCCAATGGTGACGGCTTGGATGACACGCTGACTGTTTCCTTTAGGCTCAGCGGTGACGCCAGCCTGACTGTAAAGGCGGTGGACAGCGAAGGCAACACGGTCAAAACACTGGCAAACGAACAGCCTTTCACGGCTGGCGAACACACACTGGTTTGGGACGGGACGACAGATGGCGGAGAGCCTGCCCCCGATGGCGCATACACTATTCAGATCGTCGCTACCCCTCGCAGCCCTCAGCAACCGTTGGCGCAAAGCCTTGCCCGATTAACCCGCGCCCCATTGAGTATCACCAATGTCTCCATCACGCCCTCAACTGTCCGCCTCACAAAGGAAACGGTCAACATCGCTTTCAACCTTTCTCAACAAGCGACCGTGCAAGTGAAAGTCTATGCGGGTGAGAGCACCGAAGATGACGGTTTCGTCGTGCGGACTTTAACCTTGCCTAATGCCCCAAGGGGCACTAACACGGTCACTTGGGATGGGCGAACCGATGATGGGCGGTTCGTTCCTGCCGGCACATACACCATCGCCGTTGAGGCTGATGCCGTTACGATGACCACGAGGCTCGCCTTGGCAGGTCAAGTGCAGGTGAGGAGTCTGCCAGATTTGATGCCCGTCACCATCGTGACATCGGAGCAAAACGGCTCAACGCGGCTAAGTGCCGTCGTCCGCAACATCGGTGGAGAGACGGCTCAAAATGTCGTCGTCCGCTTCTTCCACCAAGACGCGCCTATAGGCGAGGCAACCATCTCCGCAATCCCCCCTGATGCCGAAGGGACGGCGGAACTCCTTTGGGACCCTCATCGCGGTTTGCTCACCCGTGATGTCGTGGTTATTGCCGACCCTGACGCCCGCATTGACGAGTTGGAGGAGTTCAACAACCGCCTGCAAATGAGCGTGGAAGTGGCGCCGATGCGGATCACCCATTTGTTGCCCGAGGGTGTCGCATTGGTCTCCGTCCCCATCCAATTGCTTGATCCATCACCCCAAGCCGTCTTTGGTTTCGCTTCCCCTGAAGAGACGAAAGTCGCTTGGTGGGACCCGCAAAAGGCTGGCGAAATCAAGTATCGCTTCGCTAACGAACTTCCAGCCATAGAACCTGGCAAGGGTTACTTCGTGAAGTTGCCGAGCGAACGCGCCATTCAGTTGGCGGGCGTCCCTGTCAGGACACAAGACAATGCCCCCCATGTTTTGAACCTGCAACCGGGCTGGAACTTAATCGGTTTACCTCGCCTCGGAAGCGTTGCCTTAAGGGATGTGCGTGTCAAGCGACCCAGCGACCCAGACACAGCAGCCATCGCTTTCATTCAACCGGGCAACCCATTGGTTGAACCTTATGCGTGGACATACAGCAACGCTGAGCGGCGCTATCAGTTGGTCTATCCCGAAGTCGGCGAATTCAGCACGCTGGATGTCTTCAAGGGCTACTGGGTCTATGCCCATG
>Ga0197144_100573_pt1 | contig 14892 bp, 13 predicted proteins | sample GBS85_MetaG_FD_148670 | JGI IMG/M metagenome (GOLD analysis project Ga0197144, IMG submission 148670) | Sediment microbial communities from Great Boiling Springs, Gerlach, Nevada, United States - GBS 85_MetaG | ecosystem: Environmental > Aquatic > Thermal springs > Hot (42-90C) > Sediment...
GCCCTCCTCAAGGCGGTGGCGCAGATGTTTGCGGACTTCTTCGAGGCCTTGGGGAGGCTGGCGGCGGCTCACCACAAGGCGCGGCTCCTCGTACAAGAGTACAGAGAGGAGCTGGCGGCCCTTGGGCTGTTAGACGAAGACGGCTAGCCGCGTCGGCGCGGCTGGCGGTCTCCGCGACGCCGGCGGAGGCGGCGCCGGGTGAAGAGGCGAGGGAAAAAAGGGGGGAGTTAGTCGCACATCCAGGGCTCTTCGCATGTGATCTGCAGTTCTGGATACAACCGCTCCACGTCGTGTTTGATGGCCTCGCAGAGCTTCTCGTCGACGCAGTAGACGGCGCCCTCCAGGTCCGCGATCTCTGGCAGTATCCTATACGTCATCGTCACGTAGCCGACAGCACAGCGCGACGTCTGGTGCCGCTCCAGGTCGTCTATGTACATTCTCAACATCTTCTTCATGTCTCCTCCGCCAGCTTCAGATACGTTGAACCGCGGGCCGGCGGCGCAGATGAGGCGCCTCCGCCGGGTCCCTCCGGAGGGCGCGGCCGTGTTGACAATCGGGTTGGCCGAAGTACTGGGCCGCCTCAGCGCTTCGGTTTAAACCTCAGGAGGAAAGGCTCAGGATCTGAGTTCCTGAGGTTAAACTCCTGAGACGTCCTCCTCAGCGGCGGCGCGCGGGGCAGTACTCCTAGCCGCGGGCCGTTTCAACAGGCCCCCGCGTCGGCGCGAGCCGTTAAAGGCGGCGGGCGAGGCGGGCATCGAGAGGGTAGAACTTATCAGGTTGAGCCTTCTTATAATACGTGAATTCCGTCTCAGACGTCCTAACAGCGGTGAAAATCGTCATGGATTTGTCAAAGGAGGTGGACGAGTGGCTGAGCAGGTTTAAAAGCGTGAAATACCTGATCGAGATCGAGCTGCGGAGCGTGCCGGGCGATGCAGAGGATGTCCGCACTTTTGTTGGCAGGATGCTTGAGGAGATGGGCTGTGGAGAAGAGGGTGATTGTGTGTTCATGGGCGCGCGCCTTCGCGCCGCCGCGTTTGTCTACAGCGCGAAGCTCGCGGAGGAGGCGGCGCACTTGCTGGGAGAGGAGGAGCTCCCAGACGAGGACCCAGACGCGGCGGACGTCCTGCTAGTGGTGGGAGTGCAGAGGGCTAAGCCGGGCACTGTTTACGAACTCATAGGGCGGATAGCAGAGAAGGCGGAGTCCGTAGGCGTAGTTCCGGTGGTGCAGATAACCGTGTTTGGGAACAGGAAGGCGTTGAAGAAACTGCAGAGGAGGCTCGGCGACGTCAAGTCCAAGTTACTCGACGACAGGCTGGTGCTGTATCCCACGGTGCGCTAGTGGCTCCGCCGCCCTCAAAAGCCTCACCTCTTTCGCCCCCTCCTTCTCCACGCCGCCCAGAGACGTTTTGTCGACTGATATCCGAAGTGGCTGGAAGAGACGGGACGGCTGGGGGTACGGTAGCGGCTTCTACCGCCACCGCCGAAAAACGGCGTGAGTAAAGCGAATCCAAAAAGCGACCCCCGAGAAAACAAAAAACCAAAAGAAAAACTTAAAAACCCAAAAGAACTACAGACGCGAGCGGTAGATTCTCAAGAAGGGTTGAAACGGACAGCCCATTGGCGCTCCGCCGGCCGGGGCGAAAACAAACGGCGGACCGCCTCAGGAGCTGATGCTCAGGACCTCAGATCCTGAGCTTTTTCTCCTGAGGTTTAGGCCTTGGGCTATGGCGACGCCGCATGTAACCGGCGTGGTGGCCCTCGTCCAAGCAGTTAGGTCTGCCTACGGCTTTAGGCCGTTGACTCCAGACGAGGTGTACCAAGTGTTGACCTCCACGGCGAAGGACATAGGTCCTGCCGACTTCGACGTCTTCAGCGGCTACGGGCTTGTAGATGCATACGCGGCGGTGAGCGCCGCGTTGAGAATAGGGTAAGCGTCCAACCCCAAAATTTTTATATATATAGAACGCGTACTCTATATGCCGACATGGACAGAGTACATATTTTATAAAAAACTGGGGAAGGCGCCCGCCCCGGGCGACGTGGTTGAGGTGACGCCCGACTTGGTAGGGTTCCACGACCTTACGGGGTACCACGTGTTGGAGGTGCTAGAGAGTATGGGCAAGGTGGATGTGTTTGACAAAAATAGGGTGGTGGTGGCGTTTGACCACCTGTCTCCCCCGCCAACTCAGAGAGCCGCCGAGATCATGGTCTACATCAGGAGGCACGTAAAGGCGCTTGGTCTGCCGCATTTCTACGATGTGGGGGGCGGCATCCTCCACCAGATAATTCTGGAGAAATACGCCATGCCAGAACAAGTTATCTTCGCTGCAGATTCTCACACAAATACAGCCGGCGCTGTGGGAGCCTTTGCCCACGGGATGGGCGCCACAGATATAGCGGCCACGCTTAAGCTGGGCAAGACTTGGCTCGTCGTACCTGCGCCTTTTAGAATTGACATAGAGGGTACATTCCCCAAGGGGGTGATGGGCAAAGATGTGGCTCTTCACCTGCTTGGGCAGTTCGGCGCTGAGGGCTTCAACGGATTCTCGGTTGAGGTTTATGTGCGCGACCCGAAGTCCTTCCCCATGGACGACAGAGCCACCGTAGCCAACATGTCTACGGAGATGGGCGCTGACGCGCTTATGTTCATACCCGACGAGGTGACCGTGGATTTCCTCCAGAGAGGAAGAGGTGTATCTTACAAGCCGCCTCAGCTGGAACCGGGCAGATATGCGGATAAATACGTCGTGGAGCTAGATAAATTAGAGCCCCTCGTGGCGGCGCCGCACAGTGTGGATAACGTGAAAGCCGTGAGGGAGGTAGAGGGGGTCGAGGTGGACCAGGTGTTTATAGGGTCTTGCACAAACGGGAGGCTTAGCGACATAGAGGTGGCGGCCCGCATACTGAGGAGGGGCAGGGTCAAGAGCAGGTGTATAGTCATCCCAGCTAGCTACGACGTGTTTAGAAAAGCCATGGAGCTGGGGTACATAGACGTGTTGACGAAGGCCGGATGTGTGGTTACCTACGGCACCTGCGGTCCCTGCCTCGGCGGCCACTTCGGCGTGGCGGGCCCCGGCGAGGTTGTTGTGACCACGAGCAACCGCAACTTCAAGGGCAGGGTCGGGCATCCGGACTCTAAGGTGTACCTGGCGAACCCCGCCACCGCCGCTGCAACGGCGTTGGAGGGAAAAATTATCGATCCCAGACCCCTACTTTAAGAGGTAGGCGAAGACGGCCTTTGCCGTGTGCATCCGGTTTTCCGCCTGGTCCCACACAGCTGACTGCGGCCCGTCTATTACATCGTCTGTGACCTCCTCTCCTCTGCGTGCCGGCAGGCAGTGCAGAAACACCGCCCTTTTCCCGGCGATCTCCATCACCCGGCTGTTTACCTGATACGGCGATAGGAGCCGCCGCCTCTCCTCGGCCTCCTTCTCGAAGCCCATTGAGACCCAGACGTCTGTGTAGATGCCGTCGACGCCAGCCACCTCGTTTATGGAGTCTGTGAAGTAGATACGTGCCCCGGTCTTCGCCAAGTCCTCCGACAGCTCGTCAACAAGCTTCATGTTCCACAGTTGCTTCGGGCCCACCAGCCTAACCTCCCAGCCCAGCTTGGCGCCTATTATGGCTAGGCTCGTAGCCACGTTATTAGCCACGTCCCCCACAAACGCCACCTTGACGTTGTGTAGTCTGCCTGACCTCTCCCACAGGGTCAGCGCATCTGCCAAGGCCTGGAGCGGGTGATGCCTGTCTGAAAGGGCGTTTATCACAGGTATTGAGCTGTACCTCGCCATCTCCTCCAACGTCTCGTGTTTATACACCCTGGCGGTCACCGCGGCGGCGTATCGCGAGAGCACCCTCATCGTGTCTGCCACGGTTTCGCCCCTGCCTATTTGGAGCTCGTTAGGCGACGTCGTCACGGGTTGCATGCCTAGTTGCGCCGCGGCTGCCGAGAGCGACAGCCTCGTCCTTGTGCTGGGCTTCTCGAAATACAGGACGACTACCCGCCCGGGAAACAGCGGGGTGTAGACCTCGCCGGCTAAGTACCGCGTCTTGAAGTCTCTAGACATGCGCAGGAGGTATTCGACCTCATGTGGTTTGTACTCCATCAGCGTCAATAGGTGGCGCATAGAGGGCTCCAGTCCCTGTTTTAAATATGTTGATTTACAGAGGCAACCGACCTGCTATTTAGAATGCCTGTGGTTTACTGGGAGTTCTTTGAGCACGAGGCTTGTCAACGTGGATACGACCCCCTTCACCTCGCGTATGCCCTCGATCGCTTGGTTCAGCTCCTCGGTGTTTTCCGCGACTACCTTCACGACTATGTCGTATTCGCCGGTTATCTCAGACACAGACACCACATTTCTCAAGGTTGCCAGCCGCCTAGCCACTGAGGTCGTGTAGACGTTGTTGGCGACCTTGAGCCACACGTACGCCTCTATGTGTCTATTCACCTTGGCCCTGTATGGCGTGTTTGTGACCTTCTCAAGTATCTCCAGGAGGTCCTCGTCTCTGAGGCGCCGCGCGTTGCTCCGCTTCACCTCCTCCACCACCTTATCCACCACCTCGGGAGGTACCGAGATCCCCATGCGCTCCAGTCTGTGTTGCACGGCCTTTCTCCCGCTGTATTTATCCAGGGAAAAGTCGCGACTCCTCCCTACCACCTCAGGCGGTATGGGCTCGTAGGTCTCGGGGTTCGCCAACACGCCGGCCTGGTGAACACCCGCCTTGTGAGTGAACACGTTCTCTCCGACCACGGGGAAGTTCGGCATGATTGTTACGCCGCTTGCCGCCTCCACCATGGCGGTGATCTCTGGTAGCTTCTCCAGCTTCACTAGCTTCACGCCTTTGTGGTAGTAATACGCGGCGGCGAAGGTCTGGAGCGGCGTTATTCCGGCTCTTTCGCCCAGCCCGTTGACCGTTGTGTGGACCACGTCGGCTCCGCCCTCCACTGCGGCGAGGCTGTTGGCTACCGCCATGCCGAAGTCGTTGTGGGCATGTATGTCAAGGCCGACGCCCGGCACGGCCGTTTTGACCCTGGCGAAGACCTCTCTAGCCCTATCGGGCGTGAAGATGCCCACCGTATCTGCTATGCTGACTCTGTCGGCTCCCGCCTCATACGCTGTCTTCACCACCTGGATGAGATAGTCGAGATCTGCGCGGGACGCGTCTTCCGCCGTAAACCTCACGGCAACGCCGTGGGTCTTCACCATGGACACCATTTCAGCGATTATCTGGAGAGCCTCTTCCCTCGTCTTTCTGTGCTTGTACTTGAGATGTATGTCGCTGACGCCGTAGAACACTGCTACGCGGTCGGGCTCTAGCGAAGCGGCGTTTTCGAGATCCTGTCTCACCGCACGGCTGTGGACCACAATGTGGCTGGTGATTTCGCCGTCGCGCTTAAGCTTGACGATCTTCTTAATGGCGGATTTTATGTCAGGCGCCACGTTGGGGTCTCCCACCTCTATCATCCCCACGCCGATATCTGAAAGCGCCTTAGCGATCCTCACTCGCCACTCCTCAGAAAATACCACGCCGGGGGTCTGCTCGCCTTCGCGGAGCGTTGAGTCGAGGATTATTGGGTGGTTTTCCCCGAACGCATGGTGGGTTGAAGAGACCTATTTATAAAGCTTGCCACCTATATAGCATATCATGCAAAAACCTTATTTCTCGCATACGAAAAACTCCCCGTGGCTATTTATTGGTGCACCGACCTCAACCTGCCGGTGCTCAACCCCAGGAAAGTCGCTGATAAATGCGGCAACTTCGTCGAGGTGAGGCTCACGCAGCCCGCGGACCCCCGTCCTGCCTTCCCTGCAGACATAGAAATCACGAGACAAGCCGTGATAAACGAACTTGGCAACGCCGAGCTTGCGGAGAGGCTGATCCCCTTAAACGAGGTGGTTCTGCTGAATAAGATCCCCGGCTACGCAGACCAGGCAGACGAGGTCGTAGTGAGGGGCAGGACTGTGGGGCATAGGTTCTACGACGTTCTCGAGAGGCGTTGGAGGTTCAGGCCGCTGTATGAAGGCGTAGCCGTCATGCTGGCGGAGAAGCTGGGCTACTGGGCCGTGGTGGACATGGCGGAGCTTCCCGAGGGCTACGACATACACCCAGACCGGATAATTGAGGGCAACCTGCCCGAGGAGAAGTTTAGACACGTGGCCATATCCACGAAAGACGGCAGGCTTCACGGCGTTGCAAAGCTGTTTAGAGGGAGGCGACTCCACGTGGTGAAGTCGTGGAGGGCGAAGATGCCGTTGCCCCCAGGGCGTCCCTCAACCATCAGGGAGGCTGCCGAGCTTAACAAGGAGCATATAGAGGAGCTGGCGGAGAAGGCTATAGGCTTCATAAGGGAGGTGGCTGAGAAGTACAAGAAGCCACTTGTCGTGTCCTACTCAGGGGGGAAGGACAGCCTAGTGGCGCTAGACCTCGTGGCGAGAAGCGGTCTTAAGTTCCACATATACTTCAACGACACGGGGCTGGAGCCGCCCGAAACCTACGAGAACCTCAAGGTAATTCAGGAGAGGTACGGGGCAGAGGTTATAGTGGGCGCCGCCGGCGACCGCTTCTGGCGCGCTATGAAGCTCTTCGGTCCGCCCGCGAGGGACTACCGATGGTGTTGCAAGGTGATTAAGCTGGGCCCCACCACGGAGGCTCTCAAGACCAGGTTCCCGCAGGGTTATATAAGCGTGGTGGGTCAGAGAGGGGCCGAGTCCTTTCTCAGGGCTAAGTTGCCCAAGATCTCGCAAAGCAAGTGGGTGGCCGGCGCCGTCGTCGCGGCGCCGCTCCAGGAGTGGACGGCGCTGGAGGTGTGGCTGTATATATTCCTACATAAGCTTCCCCACAACCCGGCTTACGAAAGGGGATTTGACAGACTTGGTTGCGTCGTGTGTCCGGCGAACGAGCTGGCGGAGCTCGACCTCGTAAAAAGGAGTTACCCGGATATCTACGAGAAAATGGAGGCAGTGTTAAGGGAACGCTTCGCCGAGAAAGAGGTGGAGATGGGGCTCTGGCGGTGGCGGGGGAAGATACCGGGCGATATGGCGCGGTGGGTGAAAACGGAAAGGGGGGTCAAGCTCCCCGTCCGGCTCAGAGTTGATGGAGGCGAGATGGAGGTTGAGATAAATGCGGAGCCCGACTCCGCAACCCTAAGACATCTGTTGAAGATGTTAGGCGCCGTAGAGGGGGAATACGAGATCAGGGGCAGGAGAGGCGCCGTGAGGCTTGAGCGCAAGGGGGCCGTCTGGAGGATCTCCGCCAGAGACGGCAAGACGGCGCTAGATGTAGCCGGGTTGCTCGTGCGCTCGGCCATATGCGGAGACTGCGACCTATGCGTCCACTGGTGCCCCACCGGCGCCCTCAAGAGGACGGGACCCGGCAGGAGGTTCGAGGTGGACGAGATGAAGTGCATAGGGTGCCTCCTCTGTAGCGCGGCGTGTCCCGCGGCGCAGTACCTGGTGTACCGAAATGAAGCCTAAATTAACCGTATACCTCCCCCCGCATCTACATCCGGTAGATATCCCTGAGTTCGACGTGGCGTGGAGGACCGCCGCCATAGACGGCGCTAGGTTTCTGGACAGGCTGAGGGGACAGTGCAGGGCGGACCTCGCCCTTGAGACGCTTGCCGCCGGGGTCTCCACGCCGACTGTGTACGTGCTCGAATGCGACGGCTACTACCCCGGCTTCAACTTCGTGTTTGGCCTGGCGCAGCCCGCCTTAAAGACCGCTGTGGTGTTCACCGCGAGACTTCGCGGGCCATCTTTTGAGCAGAGATTGGCCAAGGAGATTACCCACGAGGCTGGGCACCTCTACGGGCTGGGCCACTGCTCCAACCCCCGTTGCGTCATGTACTTCAGCAACACGTTGGTAGACACAGACAGAAAGACCGTCTACTTCTGCGAGAGGTGCAGAAGGAAGCTATCTACCAGCTACCTCAACCCCTAGAACCTTTGCAATTCTTCCATCTAGCGATCTGAGGAGGTCTCTGTTTCCGACAAGAGTGTGGTAGTAGCTGGTGACACCGTTGGCGCCCATGAGGAGCTTAACCTCCTTAGTCAAGGCGTTGATCACGTTTTCGTACCTTATCATGCGGGCTCTCAAGTCTAGGTTTTTGACGCGTTCCTTCACGTACTCGAAGATTCCGAGGGGGGCCACTAGGTCTGCCCCAAGCGCCGCGAGCTTGTATATATCGCCGCCGTTATACAGCCTCCCCACCGCCACGATGTATACATGCTCCCTCACGCCCCTCTTTCTAAGGTTCAGGTCGAGCATCGCCACAGCCTCTTCCAAAAGGCCGTTTCCAAGCCTCTCGTCTATCGCCACCACGCCAGAGCTCACGTCGACGTCTTGGCCCGGCGGCGCAACCACAGCTCCCTCGTCTATATGTCTTATGCCGTATTTATTCTCGCCGTATATGGGCGCGCCGAGGGCGTAGGCCGCCAACACAGCGGCGTCATCTATGGCTGGCACCACAACTGGGGTGTAATACTCCTCGGAGCCTATCTTGACGGACACATCCAGGTCTTCCCTGTAGGGGTCCACGGAGGGGTGGGTCACCTGCGCCGCCTCTATGCGTAGCAGATCAAGAGGACGTTTTGCAGGCGTCGTGTATCCAGGCACGACCCCGCCCATTCCAATTATGGGCGGCCGCCCCTCCTCATAGTACTCCCGTTGTACCAACTGTCTGAGACCCGGCTCAATCCACGCCACTTCCCCCTCCTCCTTCACCGCCAAGCCCAGCGTCTCGGCTACATAGCTGTCTATATAATACGCTTCTAGCAGATCCCTCCGGCCTACTAGTTCTTTTATACTTGACATGCCGAGGGCGTAGAGCACGGCCTTAAGCCCTCTCCCCACTGCGACGAGATAGTTGGCGAGCAGTAGGGAGGCCCACTCTATGTCGAGTACCTTCGGAGCCCCTATCATGTTTGTCAACGCCGTGGGACAACCGCCAGTGTGACAGGCGTGGCAGATTATGCACCCCATGGCGATCAACGCAGCTGTGCCTAGGTTGGCCATGTCGGCGCCTAGGGCCACGATCTTTGCCACATCCATTGGGCTGTACAGCAGACCCCCAGCCACTACGAGGACGTTGCTACGGGTCCCATCTTTCCGTAGCCATGCGTCGACCACTGGAACCGCGTAGTCTATGGGGATGCCGAGGTGGTCCCGGGCCACAATCGGCGTTGCGCCGGTCCCCGCGCCTGCGCCGTCGATTATTATGCCGTTCGCCGTGGACCTCGCCACGCCAACTGCGACGAAGTGTATCTTGTTGACGGCGGCTACCTTCACCAGCACGGGCTTCCCCGTCAAATCTCTCAAGGCCTTGACGCGTTGCGCCAGGTCTTCTATGGAATATATGTCGTGATGCGGCGCCGGCGAGATGGCGTCGCTCCCCACGGGTATCTTGCGCAGTTGAGCAATTACGTCCACGACCTTCTTGCCGGGCAGATGGCCGCCGATGCCCGGCTTAGCCCCCTGCCCAATCTTTATGTTAACCGCCAGGCCCGACCTGAGTAGGGCCATGTCCATGCCGAACCTCGCCGACGCCCACTGCACCACGATGTTGCGGAACTTCGCCACCTCGGGGTGGAGGCCGCCCTCGCCTATGCCAGCCACGGCCCCTACCTCGGTCACGGCCTTTGCTATTGCGATGTTGGGATTTCCGCTCAAAGCGCCAAAGGACATATCGCCTACATACAGCGGGAGCTCAAGCCTATTGCCGAAGAAGTCTACCCCGATATCTACATCTAGCCTATCTGCCCTAGAAAGCGCCTCCTTCAACGAGGAGGGTCTCAAATCTCTAAACAAAAGTCTATCAAGTATCCTCCCCCGTCTCGCCGGGCCGCTCCATTCGATGTATGGCATCCCCGTCTCCGCCATCTTCCTTATGGCGACAGCCCGCTCCTCGCTCCAGAACTCCGGTACCAAATGCCTCGCCGGCTCTATATATGTCCTGACAATTATATGTTGCATCAGACACTACGTACTTAGTCTATATAAACTTATTCGCGTTGAAACTCCGCCGCGGTTATCACAGTGAAGACCTCCCCCTCTATTGACGCGTCTTCGTTAAACAGGTTGTTGAACCTCCTGACATACGGCAAAAGTGCTGCCAACTCCTCCTCAGTCAACTCCCTCACCTCGACCCGGTGGTAGAGCGAGAAAAGTCTGCGGACGTGCGGGTCTTCCAGCGCGGTCTTCGCATCGGTCTGCACTCCGGCGAGTCTCAGGGCCTTGAGGTACCGCTCTATTTTGTACACCTCAAGCCCCCCGCCTATCTTCTCCACCTCCACCTCCCCCCTTATGTAAATTGTGCCTCCGACCATGCCAGCCCCTATTCTGCGGCCCACCTCCTCCTCTGAGGTGTGTCTTAACACAAGAATGATGCCCCCGCCCATGTACTCGCCTAGATAGTCGCCAGCTGAACCTCCTATCACAAGAATTCCCCCTCTATGTTGTATGCCAGCTCTGTTCCCTACATTGCCGTAGATATATATCTCGCCGCCTCTCTTAGCTTGGCCAACGGCATCGCCGACGTTGCCATACACGGCTATTAAGCCGCCGTTCATGGCGTCTCCCAAGTCCTCCTGTGCATCGCCGTATATATACATCTCGCCGCCCTCCATCACGTTGCCTGACGCATTCCCCACTACCCCCCAGAGCCTAAGCACGCCGGCCTGCATACCATTACCCAGGTATCTATGTCCCAACACGTTGACCACATCTACGCGGCCCTTCTCGGCGAGCAACCTTCTCACCAAAGGCGCAAGTTCCGTAGCTCCGTATAGAGAAGCGTCAAGCACATCAGGCGGAGGCGGCGGGAGCTCTGGGCTCACGGTCCTTTTCCTGTATCTGCCCCACATCTCGCCATCTGTCGCAATTATGTACTCGCCGCCTCTGAGAGCCCACAGCTGAACCCCATTGCCGGCCACCGCCTTGATGGCTGCCGCCTCGCTGGCCACGTATAGCCTGCCTCCGGCGAGACCCACGTAGAGCGGCCGGAAGTGTTGCGTATCTACAAACGCGCCGAAGACGGGCTTGGGGCCACCTATTATAAACGCCACTGCGTAGGGCCCATCTAACCTAGCCCACCTCGTGCGTCTGCCGTACATAAGCTCTTCTATGGCCTCTTCCACTCCATACCGACGGTAGAGCTCCCACAGCAAAAAGGCGATTGCCTCGCTGTCGTTGCCGGTGAAGTCGCTGTATCCAAAGCCGTATTTGAGCAGGTTGAGGTTAGCTCCGTAGGAACTTAAATCGCCGTTATGCACGATGGCCACGTCGCCGGCGGAGAAGGGGTGGCTGTAGTAGGGGAACCCGCCGGGGCTGTTAGTGGGGTATCTGGTATGGCCGAGCCAGGCAATAGACCTTTTTTCCGCGATTCTATATATCTTGTCGGCGTCCTCAGGCCACCCGAGCACCTTATACACGTCGAGCCACCTGCTCCTTATATAGACCACGCCGTCTATGTTTTTGTCGTCGTATTTCGTCACGTCATACATGCCGCTGGGCAGTTTATACACCTCTGCGGCGTCTGGTGGGGGTACATGTGTGAAGAACTTAATTCTGACATGGGGTGAGGGGGCATAAAGGGCCACGCCGGCGCCGTGTCTAGTGCCGCGCTCCCTCATCGCGCCAAGCGCCCTAATTACCAAACCACCATCTATGTATTCAGATAACAGGCTATATACCCCAAAGATTCCACACATTAGAACTTGCCGGATGTATTGAGTAAATAAGTGTTACTCCTGGTAATTAAACAGAGTCTCCTCGTAGTTTATCCAGCTATACTGAAAAATATTCTTTAGACCAATGAGATATGATAATATATTTTATTAAAGTAGTATGTTTAATATTTTATCTGTTTTAAATAGTTTAACAGACCACCAGATTTAAGGATCGCTAGAGGAAGACCGGTGATGGGCTTTCCCTCTATCTTTTCGCCGGTGGATAGGTTATGGCAGTACCCCCCCTCTAGGTCTACCTCAAGAGTGTCGCCCTCTCTTACCTTTTTAGAAATCCCCGGCACCTGTAGAACCGGGAGGCCCACGTTGATGGCGTTTCTGAAGAAAATACGTGCGAAGCTCTCGGCTACCACCGCGAGGACGCCTGCGCCCTTTAACGCGATTGCTGCTTGTTCTCTCGAGGAGCCCATGCCGAAGGCGCGCCCAGCTACGAGAATTGCGCCCTTAGCCTTTTTGGGAAACTCGGGGTCGAGGGGCTCCATGGCGTGTTGACCCAAGACGGCTGGGTCTGTGTAGACTAGATATTTGGCCGGTATAATGACGTCGGTGTCAATTTTATCGCCGTAGACGATGGCTCTTCCGCGGATCTTCATATGTGCGAGGAATTTGCTAAATATATATTCTTGTTGTCTCGCGATGGGATATATAAGTGGAGGTAAAGTTTATATAGCTGGGCGTTCCAAGGTCTATGGTATCGGGGCTCGCGTAATCAGGATCTTCGATACGACACTTCGAGATGGCGAGCAGATGCCCGGCGTTGCTTTATCTGTGGATGAAAAGATAAAGATAGCCCTGGCGCTGGACGAGGCCGGCGTAGACATGATCGAGGCTGGTTTCGCCTCGGTGTCGAAGGAGGAATACGCCGCGGTGAAGCAAATAGCGAAGGAGGTGCCGCGGGCTAAGGTGGTGAGTCTCGCAAGGATGGTTAAGAGCGACGTGGACGCCGCCGTTTTGGCCGACGTGGACATGGTTCACGTCTTCATAGCGACCTCCGACATACACCTAAGGTATAAGCTTGGCATCTCGCGGGAAGAGGCTCTGCGGAAGATTGGGGAGGTGGTGGAGTACGCCAAATCCTACGGCGTGGAGGTGCTTTTCAGCGCAGAGGACGCCACGAGGAGCGACTTATCCTTCCTTGTGGAGGCCTACAGAACCGCGATAGAGGCCGGCGCGGATGAGATCAATGTGCCGGACACCGTGGGTGTCATGACCCCCAGCCGCATGGCTTACCTAATCCGCTACCTCAAGGAGAGGCTTCCGCCGGTCCCCATGCATGTCCACTGCCACGATGATTTCGGCATGGCGGTTGCTAATACAATAACGGCAATTGAAAACGGCGCCGACGTGGCTCAGGTGGTGGTTAACAACTTCGGGGAAAGGGCAGGAAACGCCGCCTTGGAGGAGGTGGTCGCCGCAGTGCATTTCCTGCTGGGCATGAGGACCAACGTACAGCTAGAGAAGCTATATGAGCTGTCTCAGCTGGTCTCCAAGCTCTTCGGAGTGCCCATACCGCCTAACAAGGCGGTTGTCGGCGAAAACGCCTTTAGCCACGAGGCGGGTATCCACGTCCACGGGGTTCTGAACAACCCGTTCACATACGAGCCCATGAAGCCGGAGGACGTGGGAAACAGGAGGAGGATCGTGCTTGGGAAGCACTCAGGTAGACACGCGGTGGAGTGGGCCCTGAAGAACATAGGCGTTGAGCCCAGCGAGGAGCTGGTGGGCTACGTGATGGAGACCGTGAAGAGCCTCGCTGTTAAGAAGGTAAGGATAGACGAAAACGTGCTGAAAGAAATAGTAAGAGCTTATAAAGGAGGCCTATCTCATCAGCATGCCGTATAGGGTTTTGGTCATACCCGGCGACGGCATAGGGCCTGAGGTCGTAGACGCCGCGCTGAAGGTGATAGAAGCAACGGCGCGGAGGTTCGGGGTGGATCTCGAGATAAAAACGGCAGAGGCCGGCGACGTCGCGTTGAGGAAATACGGCATCGCCATGCCGCCCGAGGCATTGAAGCTTGCAGACGCGGCCGACATAATTTTCAAGGGCCCCATAGGGGAATCCGCCTTCGACGTCACGTCGCTGATCAGGATGAGGTACACACTCTACGCAAACATAAGACCTGTAAAGAACCTGCCAGGCGTGCCGGCCATAAGGGAGATGGACTGTGTCTTCGTCAGAGAAAACGTGGAGGACGTCTACGTCGGTGCTGAGTACAAGGTGGGCGACGTGGCCGTAGCGCTGAAGGTGATTACAGGCCAGGGCACCCGACGTGTGGCGCGGGTGGCTAGGCGCTACGCGGAGATGCGGCGACGGAAAGTCACGGTGGTGCACAAGGCAAACGTCCTGAGGGTGGTGGACGGCTTCTTTAGAGATGTGGCTCTTGAGGAGCTGAAGGGGCTTGAGGTGGATCAGATGTACGTCGATGCGGCGGCTATGGAGCTGGTGCGGAACCCAGCCCGCTTCGACGTGGTGCTCACCACGAATCAATATGGCGATATCTTGACAGACCTCGCGGCGCAGGTGGCAGGCGGCATCGGCCTGGCGCCCAGCGGCAACATCGGCGATTCGAAAGCTATGTTCGAGCCGGTGCACGGCGCTGCTTTTGACATAGCGGGGAGAGGCATCGCGAATCCTATAGCGACGATACTGTCTGCGGCCATGATGTTTGAGTGGATAGGCAGAGCAGACGCAGCTGCGGCAATCCGACGTGCGGTAGAGAAAAGCATAGAAAACAACATAAAAACCCCAGACATCGGCGGGAAAAGCACTACAGCCGAAGTGGGGAAATACATAGCATCTATAGTAGAGATGAGTAACGAATAATATTATTAAGTCAAGATCCAAAAGACTACGTGGAGACGGTAAATAGCTTCCTAAGTCAAGTGCTTAAAAACCTAAAAAGGGGAGTTGAACTGGGCGGCTTTCCAGACGATTTCTACAAACTCATGGCAAAACCTAAGCGCGTATTAATGGTTAATATTCCGGTGAAGATGGATAGTGGGGGTTATGAGGTGTTTGAGGGTTATCGTGTTCAGCATTGTGATGTTTTGGGTCCTTTTAAGGGTGGTATCCGTTTTCATCCTGAGGTGACTCTTGCCGACGACGTGGCTCTTGCCATGTTGATGACGCTTAAAAACAGCCTTG
>Ga0197144_100574_pt1 | contig 14883 bp, 8 predicted proteins | sample GBS85_MetaG_FD_148670 | JGI IMG/M metagenome (GOLD analysis project Ga0197144, IMG submission 148670) | Sediment microbial communities from Great Boiling Springs, Gerlach, Nevada, United States - GBS 85_MetaG | ecosystem: Environmental > Aquatic > Thermal springs > Hot (42-90C) > Sediment | place...
GTGAAAGACGGCGAGATTGTCTACGCACGAGGGTTTGGGTTTCGGGATGTTGAATCGGGAGCACCGATGACGACGCAAACGAGGGTCGGCATCGGCTCGGTCACGAAATCCTTCACGGCTTTGGCAACGATGATGCTCGTTGAGGAAGGCAAATTGAGCCTTGATGACACCATTGACAAATTTGTCTCCATCTCGCTTCGCCCCTTCGGTGAACCCGTCAGGTTGCGACACCTTTTGACCCACTCGTCTGGCATCCCTGCACTCGCTTACGCTGAAGCCTTCATCCGCCATGTCATCGGCGAGGATGCGCCTTGGTTGCCCATCGCTTCCGTTGACGATTTGAAAGCCTTCATGAGCGAAGCGGAGAGTTGGGCTGTGGCAAAGCCCGGCGAAAAGTTCTTCTACTTGAACGAGGGCTACTTGTTGCTTGGTCGGGTCATTGAAGTCGCATCGGGTAAAAGTTACGAAACCTTTGTCAAGGAACGCATCCTTGAGCCCCTTGGCATGACCAGAACAACTTTTCGGCGAGAAGATGTCGCTTCAGACCCAGATTGGGCGACGCCTTATGTCATTGACCGCGACGGCAAGCAAATCCCCTCCCGTTTTCCTTTCGGCATTTCCGCTGATGGTGGTTTAATCAGCACCGTCCTTGACTTGAGCAACTACTTGCGGTTTTACTTGGCTCGTGGGAGATGGGACGGAACGCAGTTGATTTCGCCCGAAAGCCTTGAGCAGATGGAAACGCCCCATGTTCCGCTACCGTCGCCCCTTTTCGGTGCAGAAGGATACGGGTTCGGATGGAGCGTTTACCCGAACTTTCTCGGTCACAAGTTAGTTGCCCACAGCGGCTCAGTCTTGGTTCACACCGCTTTCGCTGGCTATATCCCCGATGCAGGTGTTGGTGTGGCAGTTTTGGCGAACGCGAGCGGACACCCGCTTTCACAAATCGGCATGGTCACACTCGCAACGATGCTCGGCAAAGACCCAGAAACTCTGCCTTTCGTTCGCTATGACAAGTTGCTTGAGAAACTGGTCGGTCGCTACGAGACATACAAAGGCACGACGAGTTTGCAAGTGAGCCGAAAAGGCGACGGCATTTTGCTGGAAACGAAAGGCAAGTTACTTGAAAGTTCCATCCCGTTCCTGCCCGAAGAAATCTCCGACACTTATGCCCGCTTTTTCACCCTCCAACACAGCCGCAAAGTCGTCGCCGAGTTTTTCGTTGAGGGCGAAAAAGTCACGCTCCTTTACGAGCGCTACAAACTCATCAAGGTCGGGTGAATTTGCTGCCAGCGCACAACCCGAAGGAGTTGGGCTTGAGATGGACAAAGTGATATGGTTTCTCACTTTGACACTTACCAGCGCCCTTGCAGGCTCTCAAGCGACGGCAACCACTCAGGCAAATTCAAACTTGGTTCGCAACGGGAGTTTTGAGCGGGTTTGGGTTGGTTGGGTGTTTAGCGGTGATGCCGAAATCGCCCAACAGTCAGATGCGCCGCATGGGCAGAAAGTTTTGCGATGCAGCCGAAATGGTGACATGTCAAGGCAAGTCATCATCGCCGAGCCGTCAACCCGATATGCCGTCAGCCTTTGGATGCGAACGGAAAATGTCAAGCCTGTCTCAAATTCTGGCTACGCCTACGCTGCCATCTTCGAGTTTGACTTTCACGGCAACTTGGTGGCTTTTCGGGATTTCGTCCAGTTGACGGGAACGCAGGGGTGGCGACGCTTTGACGCAACTTGGGAAACGCACCAACGGACTTTCTACTTTGAGGTTCGGCTCGGACTTTACAACGCTGATGGAGTTGCCCAGTTTGATGCCGTGCAGGTTGTTCGTGGTGACGAAACTTCACAGCGATATGAGGAAGCGCCGACGGCAAAAGGTGAAATAGCGCTGATTTTGCACGAACCCGCCTTCCCGCAAAACCTTGCATCGCCGTCGCCAGAAAAACTTGCGCACTGGCTTTCCCTTGCAGGCTACAAACCGCAAATCGTTTCGGCTGAGCGACTCGCCGACTCAACATGGATTGAAGCCAACAAAAGCCGCATCGGGCTTTTGGTTCTACCCAATTCGCCTTACTTCCCATTGGAAGCCCATCGCAACTTGCTTCGTTTGCTTGTCAGCGGTGTTGATTTGCTGACTTTCGGCGTCTACGCCTTTGATGTCCCGATGGCGAAAACGCCAGCAGGTTACAAGCCCATCCGTTACGGTCAACCAATTTCTGCAACGCTGCTCAATGCCAACCCTGACTTTGAAACCGTTGCTCCTAACGGCAATGTTGAAGGTTGGGAAATTTCCAACCCGCAACAGTGTTTCGTCTCAGAGCAAGTGGCTAAAAGTGGGAAACGAAGTGCAGGGGTTAGCGTCACAGGCGAAAACAGGTTCGGCGATTTGGAAGGCAACTATTAAAGTGCAAACGGGTGAGCGGTTGAGGGTTTCAGGTTGGGTGAAAACCGAGGGAGTGAAAGGGACTGGTTACGCCTTCCTCGCATACTATCCCTTCGCTGGTGACAAATGGGTCAAACCGAGAGACATCGCTCAAGTTCGTGGCACTTCAGATTGGCAGCACTTTGTTGCTGATTTCGTCGTTCCTTATGGCGTTGACCGAGTGGAAATCAGGTTCGGCATCTACAACGCTTCAGGGACGGCGTTTTTTGACGATGTGAGGGTTGAGCGGATAGAACTTCCGCCTTGCCTGAACACCCACTACGGTAACCCACAGGACGGTTTGGAGACTTCGCCACTTCAACTGGGAATGTTTGACGCTCATTACCCGTTGCGAAATGCTGTCAGGCTGGAAGCGAAAGGTTGGTCGTGGGAGTCAAAAGGGACGCCAATTAGCGGTCACTCCGCCGTCGGTGTTTTGCGCTCAAGCGCTCGTTGGAAACCCATCATTTTTGCCCTTGACCGATTTGGACGAGTTTGCGGGACTGCAGGGGCAATCATGCACCACTATGCAGGTATCTTCGCTGGCAGCAATTGGCTCTTCTTCGGCATTGACAATTTTGACTTGACGGCGCTGCCCAAATTCAACGAGAGAGTTTTGCTGCCGCTGTTGAAGCACCTGCGGCGAGGCGTTTTCATGCACGGACTGAAAAGCAAATTCGCATGCTACCGTCCGAACGAGCCGATAGAGGCAACGGTTAATCTCAGCAACTTCGGCGACAGCGAATTTGTCGGTCAGGTCGTTTTTGCACTTTCAAAACTTGAAGACGAGAGCGTGACCAAAGGGCGAAAGTTTGCCGAAAGGTTAGTCGCTTCCTTCAAAGCACCAGTCAAAGTTGGTTCGGGCGAAATTGTGGATGTTAACGCTCGTTGGACTGACTTGAACTTACGGGAGGGTCTCTACCACATCATTGCGAGGCTGCTTGATGACAAGGGCGGTTTGGTTGACGAGATGGAAGCGGGTTTCGTGGTTTGGGACGGGCAAACTTTCACCAAGCGGCTGAATTTCCGCTACAGCGACAATTACTTCTGGCTTAACGGCAGCCCAACTTTCCTGCTCGGCACAGACACTTGGAGTAATTGGTTTCACTCGCCGTCTCAGTCCGACCCACTCTTTTGGTGGCAGCAAATTTGCATGATGAGAGACGCTGGCTTGACAGTTTTTGAGAACCTGCAATGGACACCACCAAATTATCGGTTCAGCGAAGTTGACTGGCGGAAGTTGGATGCCATGATTTGGCTCTGCCACCGAATAGGCATCGTCTACATGGCAGGGTTGCTCATCGGGCACGATGTAGCCGTTGACGACGAAACTTTAGAGCGACAAGCAAAATTCGTCGCAGAGTTTGTGGAACGATATCGCAATGCGGACGGGTTGATTTACTACCTGAACGGCGACTATCAGTTGCGACCGAAGACGCCTGAGCAAAACGATTTGCGTTGGCAAGTCCAGCAAACCCGAAAGTGGAACGAGCGTCTGGTCAGCGCCATCAAATCCGTTGACCCTAACCATCCCGTCACCAGCGAATACTACCAGTCGCCAGTTGGTGGGATTGATTTGCGGTTGACCGTTGACGGTTTGGACATCTCCAACATCGGCTACTTTGACGAGCCGAGAAAAGACCTTCGCAGGTTCGCAGCCGTTTTCAAACTCACGGACATGAGGCTTTACGGCAAGTCATTGAACATCGGCGAGTTCGGCGTCAAAACTCATCCTGCTTGGGAGCGGGAACTTGGCGCTTCGGGTTACCACATCCGACGGAGCGAAAGCAAGCAATGGCGACTCTTTTTGCTCTTGCCGCAATACGCTTTCGGGCTTGTGGCGAGCAAAGTTCAAAATTGGTGTTGGCGAGACGACGATGACCGAATTTTTCCTTGGGGTTTGATTTACCCTTGCGACAATGTGCCGAAGCCAGCACTGAAAGCCTATCGCGCGGCTGCGTTGATTTTGCGCTCGTTGAAGCCCATTTGGCGCAAACCTGAGGTTTTGCTCATCGTGCCTGACAGCAACCGAACGCTTCCTGATGGCGCAAAAGTTTGGCACGCAGCACTCGTTGCAGCCCAAACCCTTGTCAGTTTGCGGGTTGACTTCGCCGTCGCCAGCGATTTGAAACTCAACGACGACTTGCTTGAAGGCGTCAAGGCAGTTTTCCTGCCCGGCGTTATTGGCGACATCCCAAAGGAAACAGAAGTCGCTTTGAGGCAATTTGTGGAACGAGGTGGCGTTATCTACCGAAGCGGAGTGGGCGGAGAAGTTGCGATGGAGTGGGACATCCCTGATGCGAGTGAGGTGGACGAAGCGTTGCGAGGGCGATACCGGCAAATCCTTGAAAAGGCGAAAGTTGCGACCATCCGAACTGAACCAGATTTGCCGACCATTCACGCTTTTCGCATCCCGCTTCAAAGCGGCACAGCCTTCGTCTTTGTCAATGCTTCCGATGAAACTGTTACTTTCACTGCTTTCCTGCCCAATGCATCTTACGCCCGTCGGGCATCACAAGTTACGCATTACGAATTACGCATTACGCCCCACGCTTCCCGCATCACGATGACTTTGGGAGCGTGGCAACCGGGCGTGGTGGCGTTTGAAGAGGGAAGGCGAATTTTCCTTGTTGAGGGGAGTGGGCAAATTCTCGTTGACGGTAAACTGGTCGCCGAGGGTAACGGGCATTTTGCTGCCTTTGCCGAAAACGATTTGAGGGAAGCAAAGCAAATTTGGCTTCTTCCGACCGAAGCGACAACAGTGATTTTGCGGCGAGCGAAAAACGCACCAAAATTAAAAGTCGCGGAAGTCGGCGAGTGGCGCGGTGGCGAATGGTCTGTCTTGACACGGGCACTGTTGAGCCATCACGCTGATGTAATCACTGTCAAGGTTGCTGACGACCTGAAGGGTGAGGTTGTGTGGGTGAGGTAGAGCGACAGAACGAAATTGTGCAAAGTCAGCGACCGTTTTCAGCTCGGCAGGGGCATCACTCTAACCATGATTTAGCCGACTGACCCATGTGGAAAGAACGGGAGCGGTTGAAGGCAGCCAAAATTGTGAGCAGTGGAAGCGTGAAGAAAAAACGGAAGTTGAAAGGGCAATTTGATTTTGCCCTGATGCCTTCATGCACGGGTTGACTCGCTGGTTGCGTGAAACCGAAATTGTTCAGAACCTGCAGCGCTCTATCAAGGGGCGGGCGAAACTGCAGGTTCAGGGGGGATTTTTGTCTTCGTGGGCAGCAATTTTGGCAGCAACCCTTTACGATTGGCAGCACCCGTGCCTTGTCCTTGTCCCCGGCTCAGAGCGATTGGCGTCCTTTGCTGCGGATTTGGAAACTCTACTTGGGCAACCGAACCGAATTTTCCCCTTCCCGCCCCACCCGACTTTGCTTTCAAGCGACACGGACATCGCAATTACTCGCGACCGCATTGCAGCCGTTGACGCTTTGCACCGTCACCGAAATCCCATCATCGTGACGACGCCCTTCGCCATCTGCCAACCGACTGTTTCGGTTGGCGTTTACGAACAGAGTGCACTTATAGTCCGCACAGGTGAAACTCACGAGCGAGACAAACTTGTTGAGCATCTGATTGCCGGAGGCTACGAGCGAGTCACGCAGGTGGAAGCGCCTGGACAATTCGCTGTTCGCGGCGACATCGTTGACTTCTTCTCACCTGCCCACGACCAACCTATCCGCATTGAGTTGTTCGGCGACGAAGTTGAAAGCATCCGACCCTTTGATGTTGAAACTCAGCGCTCAACGGAGAAGTGGAACGAGTGCGTGATTTTGCCGGCACGAGAATTCATTATTCGGGACGAGGGACGAGGGGCGAGGGACGAGGATTGGGAAGAAAGGGTTCGGGAGATGTTGGAGTGTGAAGTTGAGCGGTTGCAGAAAGTTGGGAAGCCGGAGCAGGCTCGGCTTTTGAGGCAGCAGGTTGAACACGACTTGGAACGGCTTTTGGATGGACGCTACTTTGATGGCTGCGATTGGTATTACCCGTTCGTCTACGACCCGCTTCCAACCATCGTTGACCACCTGACACCCGATACCGTCGTCGTTTGGCTTGAACCTCACGACCTTGATGCTGATGCAGCGACCCTTGAGGAACGGTGGCAGAAAATTCTCACCGAGTTGGTTGAGACAGGCGATTTGTTACGACCGCCAAAACCGCCGTTTGTTGAGTGGGACGAGGGACAGGGGACGAGGGACGGGAACGAATTGGGGCGAGGGGCGTGGGACGAGAGACGAGGCAAGAATCAAGGGGGCGAAGTTCCTACTGCGCCTACTCCAGTTAAGACGCGACTTTCGTCGTTCCCGTCACTCACCTTCACCACCGAAGTTCGTGACTTTGTCCAGTCCCCAGTCTCTGATCCCCAGTCCCCAATCCCAAGCCCCCAGTTCCTAACTCTAACTTGCCATCGCGTTGAGTCCTTTTTGAGCGATGTCCGCAGGTTTCTTGCCCGCGTTGATGAATGGCGGCAACGAGACTACGCTGTCGTCGTTGCAACCCGTTACCCTGAGCGGGTAAGCGACTGGCTTCGCGATATCCCGCTTGCTGACATGCCGCCAATTGTGCGACTGAGTGCTGACGATTTACCCATTGCAGACCGCATCAACATTTTCCCGACACCTCTATCGGCTGGCTTTGTGCTTCCGAACGAACGACTTGTTGTTGTGACCGACAGCGAACTCTTCAACGCACCTTACAAGCCTCGCAAAAAGCGGTGGAAAGGAACTACTGCGGTCAAATCTCCTTCCGATTTGCGCGAGGGCGATTATGTCGTCCACATCCATCACGGCATCGGAATTTATCGCGGCGTTGTTCGGCAGGAGGTTTTGGGCAAAGAAAGCGATTACCTTGTCATTGAGTATGCTGAGGGCGAGCGGCTTTATGTTCCCGTGCATCAAATTGACCGAGTTCGCAAGTATGTTGCCGTTGATGGCGGTGAGCCACCACTATCGTCGTTGTCCAACAACAAGCGCTGGCTAAGGTTGCGCCAAAAAGCAAAAGAGAACGCAGAACAAGTTGCCAAAGAACTGTTGGAACTTTACGCACGCCGTCAAGTCGCTGAAGGTTTTGCCTTCTCTCCCGACACACCTTGGCAGCGGGAGATGGAAGATGCCTTTCCGTTCGTTGAGACTGAAGACCAGTTGAGAGCCATTGAGGAAGTCAAAGCCGACATGGAGTCGCCCCGACCGATGAACCGTTTGGTTTGCGGTGATGTCGGATTTGGCAAAACGGAGATTGCCATCCGTGCTGCTTTCAAAGCCGTCATGGACGGCAAGCAAGTGGCGATGTTAGTTCCGACAACCGTGCTGGCGCTTCAACATTACCAAACCTTCACCCAACGCCTCGCACCTTACCCCGTCAAGATTGCCATGCTCAGCAGGCTGCAATCGCCGAAGGAGCAAAAGGAAGTCGTCAACGGGTTGAGGACGGGCGCTATTGACATTGTGATCGGAACCCATCGGCTGCTTTCGGACGATGTGAAATTCAAGGACTTAGGCTTGCTCATCATTGACGAAGAACAGCGTTTCGGAGTCAGGCAGAAAGAGCGGCTCAAGCAATTGCAAGTTGGCGTTGATGTTTTGATTTTGACGGCTACCCCTATTCCACGAACGCTGCACATGGCTTTAGGTGGTTTGCTTGACATGAGTTTGGTCAACACACCACCTGAAGGGCGAAGACCTGTCAGAACCTACCTGAGCGTTTACGACCCTGAGTTGGTTAGGTTCGCTATTCGGCGCGAGTTGGAACGGGGCGGACAGGTGTTTTATGTCTACAACCGAGTTCAAGGCATCGAGCATGTCGCTGAACGGGTAAAGCAACTTGTCCCTGAAGCAAAGGTTGCCATCGCTCACGGGCAAATGCCTGAGGACGAACTTGAACGGGTGATGTTGGAGTTTGCGGAAGGGAAGTGGGATGTCCTCGTTTGCACTACCATCATTGAGAACGGGCTTGATGTGCCTAACGCCAATACTCTCATCGTTGAACATTGTGAGCGGTTTGGTTTGGCTCAGTTGTATCAACTGCGAGGCAGAGTAGGGCGGAGTGACCGTCAGGCTTACGCTTACTTCTTCCACGACCATCCAAAGCGATTAAGCGAAACTGCCCGAAAGCGTTTGGAAGCATTGAGGGAGTTCACCGATTTGGGAAGTGGCTTTAGGTTGGCTCTGCGGGATTTGGAAATTCGTGGTGCAGGTAACTTGCTCGGTGTTGAACAGCATGGCTTCATCAACGAGGTCGGTTTTGACCTTTACATGGACATGCTTGCCGAAGCAGTTCGGAAGTTGCAAGGTGAACCACTTCCGCAGAAAGTTGAGTTGCCCGAGGCGGACTTGCCCGTTAAAGCCTTCATCCCCGAGACCTATGTTGAAGATTTGGAGCAGCGGCTTTACCTGTATCGCAAAATGGCAGGTGTTCAGAGCGAGGAAGACATTGCCCAGATTGAGGCGGAGTTGCTTGACCGATACGGCGAACCACCTCAACCCGTCCGCAACATCCTAAGTGTTTTGCGAATCCGAGTTCGCGCCCACAAAGCAAAAGTCATCGCCATTACCCACGACCGCAGAACCGTAACCGTTCGGTGTGCTGTGAACTTAAACTTGAGCAACGCTGCTCTTCTCAGGCTCTATCACCGCTTGCGTGAGACTCAACCGACGGAAGTTATCCACTGTGTCCGATATGAGCGCGACCGCTTCCTGATTGACTGGACCGAATTGACGCCGGTGCAACTTCTGCGGCTTCTGGAAGACCTGTTAGCAGCACTGCCGGATTTTTTGCCTCAGGAGTTGGAGGTTGAGAAGGGTTGACGCGCTTGAAAAAGTGGCATCATTTTTTGGCATGGTCGTCGGGGAGAGTTTCAGGCTGGTTTCAAGGGAGGTGAATGACGACATGAGATGGAGCGGGTGGTTGACGGTGTTAGTTTTATCAGCTCTGCTCGCGCCTGTAGTACCTCAACAAACTCCAAGCGATGTAGTCTTCGGCGGTGAGTATTTCTTCCGCTTCAGGGCATCGGCGGGAGGGCTTTCTCCCGAGGAGAGGGCAATAGCTTTGCAGGCTCGGTTCACTTTGGTTTTCACGAGGTTGCTCGCTCAAGGTGAACCGTTAACAGTCCAAGTTCACTCCCTTGGGGCAGTCAAATCAATTTCCGTGGCAGGTGTCCCCTTCGTCACCGTCACCGCCGCTGACGCCAAAGCCAATCAAATGACCGTTGAGCAGTTAGCGAATGTGTGGGCAAACAATTTGGAGCAAGGGTTGCGGAGAATACTGGGCGAAAGTGTTCGGTAAGTCGTTCCGTCAAACTGTCAACTTTTGAGCAGAGTGATGGCTTCCTTAATCCAGTCCCAATTTTGCCGTCTCAGGCTGCCGTAGCCGACTATAACTACGCCGTCAACTTTTTGCTCTTTGCAGGCACGGACTTGGGACAGGAAGGCTTGTCTGTTTGGGACGAACCTTTCGGATGGGTGAAGGCGGACCCAAAGTTCCGCTTGGTCACCTAAAACTTGACGGTTCAAAAGCAAGTATGGCGGCAAACGATCTGGGGCGACTTCTTTTGCGTCAACCTCAACTGCATGAGCCAATTCCCGCAACCTCTGTCTGTCAATGCCGTATTGCCAAAGAGACGCCGGCAGCAAGTGACCTTCAACATGGACTCGCTTGTCGTGCTTGTGGGCAATTTGCTCTACAAGGAGAGCAAGCAGCGACGAGACGATGTCCATCCGCATGTGGATGACCTTACGAGCCTCGCCTTCAATCAAACCCTCCCACAAATCCCACTCCAAAGGCAATTGGGTAAGTTCCGTCGGTGCGATGAAAAATTGCTCCAACTCGTTTTGCACGAAAAACCTCACCCGCTCAATTTCAATCCCTCGCTCCAAAGCGGCTCGGCAACAATGTTCACAAAAACATCTGGAAAGCAAGTGGTCAACGGCAGGAGTTATTGTCAAATCGGTGACCAAGTCCCTTGCTTTCGTCAAGGACAAGTAGCCCAAATCCTCAAGTTCAACGGCGTCAAGAGGGTAATTGGTGACCAAATCCCCAACCATACGGACGAGAAACTCGCGGACGACGGGATTGGCTGGGCAAAGGAGATGCAAAAGCCTTTGCCCCAAAGCGTTTTGAACTGTCAACTCAGGATGGAGTTTACCGAGCAAGGGGTTGTAGCAGCAAGGGACAACCGTTGAAACCCTGAGACCTGCAGCCTTGGCGCATTCGGTTGCTTCCTTTAGGGGATTATGCTTTCCGCAGAGTTCACTGGTGATAGGCATAACTGGCAACCCTGCATACCAACTCTTTTCGGGGCGAAAACAAACAGCACCCTCATCGGCATATCGCAATTTCTCGCCTTCAGCATTCGGTAGGAACAAAAGTTTTGAAGGGTTTGAGACGACGAAACTGATTCCGTCCAAACCCCACTCCTCACGGAAGCGCCGAAAGGTTGAGGGCATAGTCTCTGGCGAAAAATCCCAAACGAACGCTCGCAATATCACTTGCATGGCGCTCACCTCTAAAACCCGAAATCATCCTCCGACACCCATCATCTTAGCACACTCAATCTCCTTCGCGCTTCCGTCAACCTTTCCGTCAGCAACACCAACCACGCTGCCGACCAACCATGTCCGACAGCCCAGTAACCTGCACCGAACGGGTCAAACATTTCTGCGACTAAACCAGCAGGGGTGGTGTGGTGGGTGACAGCGAGCCAACACTTTTCCGCAACATGCCACCAATCCTTTTTGCCCGTCGCTTCGCCCAATGCAGCAGCGGAAAGCCCAAGCCACAAAGTTGCTGGCGTGCTTGCCATTCCCCAAGCGTAACCGTCGCCTGAGAACCTCCAAACCGCTAAACCTCCTTCTGGTGTCTCCTTTGTCAAGTGAGAAAGCACTCGCTGCACAGTCTTTTCCGCCATTGCCAGTTCCTCGGATTTTGTCAAGTCAAGGATGCGGAAGGGTTCAATTACGCCCAAAACGGAAGCGTCGGGTGTTGGGTCGGGATGACCGTCAAGGGTGAAACCGCGGAGGAAACCTTCCTTTGTCCAAAAACGCTTCAGTAAGGCGAATTTCGTTTCTTGCGCTAATGCCTGACTTTGCTCTGCCAAGTTTTGTTCGCCCATCAAGTTTGCCAATTCCGCTCCTGCTTGAAAGGCTGCTGCAAACGCCGCTTGCGTGTAAGTGAATTGACCGCGAAAAGTCTCCCACAAATCCATCCCAGCCTTGTGGACACCGGCAACCAAGTGGCTTGACAAAAACTTCAACGCCCTTTTGATTGACTCCCAAACTTGTTGGCTCGGCTTTTCCTTCAACTTGTGGTAAACTTGCGATGCAGCCCAGATGACCGCAGCAGTTTCGTCAACTTGCAAACTGTCGTGGTCTTCGCTCCAAGCAGGTGCTAAAGAGCCGTCAAGCCAATAGCGTTGGTGAAAGTAACCATCGGGCGATTGTGCCCTTGAGCACCAGCCAAAGAAGCGAGATGCTTTTTGAGCCAAACCAAGTTGTGCAAAGGCGTGTGCGACAAAAGAAGCGTCGCGGCACCAACAGAAACCGTATCCACCACTCGCTTCAAAAGTCGGGTCAAATTCAGGCGCTGCAACAGGTGCTCCCACCCCTTTGTCCCAAGTCAGCCTCATCGTCCACAACGCTGCTTCCAAAACTGACTTGACGCGCTCTTTGCCCAATGAGTTCAAAAACGAAACTCTGACTCGCTTCAACCACTCTTTCCACTCAAACCGATGTCGTTCGTGGTGAGATTCAAAGGAATCCGCCAAATTTCGCCCCAACCTGTGGATGACCTCACGCTTGCTTTCTCCAAAGGCAATAACCATCGTCCTTTCAACGGAACCGAAGGGCGGAATGGAAATTTGCCAACCGACAGCAAAAGCGACTTTGCCAATTTCCAAAGTTTGACCGTTGAGCCATCCATCAAGCATGTCTGGCTTAGGGTGATTGTGGGCGTTAGGGAGAGCCTTGCCGCATTGCCATTGTTGGAAGGGCAAATCGCTGGAAACCCCGCACCAAAAATTCCCTCGCCACTGGACCACTGCTGGTCGGGGCGTTGGATGGGGTAGCGTAACGACCTGAACAGCCTGTTGCCACTCGTGTCCACCCAAAGTCAACTCAAAGTAGTGCAAAAGCCTCAGCCGCTTTGGTTTACCGTCCAGACTCCGAACTTGCCACTGGCGGAACAGAACTGGTTCGTCAGGAGAGACGAAATCGCAAACGCTGACGCCGAGCCCTAAAAGCGGGCTTGTCAGTTCTGTCAAGACAGCAGCCTCGCTGCTCAGGTAGCGCTGTTGCCTTTGCCACTCGTGCCCGAAAAGCCAACTGAAACCGAAGCCGTCAAGGTAAATTCCCGTCAGCCCCTCTCGGACATTTTGGGCGTGGTCGCACCTCGGGTAGAAAAATGCCATCAATTCCGCCGAATGACCCAAAGTGACGAGGGCGCGACCGTTGCCGACAATCGCCGTCGGTTGAAAAACAGCCATCTCTTTCCCCTCGCATTTTTTGGCGTGGTTGGTTACTCAAATTGTGGCGTCGTTAGGTGAGCGGGGTTTGTGAGTTACTCCTAATCCAACAAGACAATGCCTGTTTTACCTCGTTCCGTCATGAGCATTTGGTATGCTGACGGGGCATCGTCGGCTTTAAACCGATGGGTGACAAGTTCGGCAGCGACAATTTCCTTGTTGCGGACTAACTCAAAGAAAAGTTCGGTGTTGCGTTCGCGTGTCCAAGGGTCTTCTGGGTTCTCATGGGGCGGGTGGGAACTGGTGTGGGCTCCAATGATGCTGATGCTTGTCCAGTTGCACCAATCGTGGAAGTCAAAAAGTGTCTTTCCTCTCGGGCTACTCAGGATTATGAGCCTTCCCTGACGACGCAGAACTTTCACTTCGTCCAAAATGGCGTCGGGATTACCCGTGACCTCAAAGACAACATCAGCCATCCTGCCTTTCGTCAAGGCGGAAATTTTGTCAACCAGTTCGTCTTTGTCCTTGCCGTCCAAGACAAAGTCAACCCCAGCCTTCCTCGCCCACTCCCTTCGCTCTGGGATCAGGTCAACACCGATGACGGGACGGGCGCCAGCCAAGCGTGAAAATTGAGCAGCCCAAATGCCAATTGGACCGAGCCCGAAAACCACTACGCTTTCGCCGAGTTGAATCTTCGCTCTTCGGACACCGTTGAGAGAAATGATTGCAAGGGCAAACAGTGCTGCCGCCTCATCTGGAACGCCTTCGGGCACCTTCATGCAAAACTCGCCTTTGCGGTAAAGCACGAACTGAGAATGGTTTTTCCAACCGACGACTTTGTCTCCGACTTTCACATTGTCAATCCCTTCGCCAACTGCGATGACTTCACCCAAGTGGCTGTATCCCAGTCTGAGGGGATACTTGGCGAGCCGAGCCCAAACGCTGTCGGGAGGAAAGTCAGCGGTCACCAAAGTCAACTCTGTGCCAGTGCTGATGGCTGTCAGTTTCGCCTTGACGAGGAAGGTTCCGGGTTCAACATCTGGAACTTCCTCTTCTTGCACCACAACTTGCTTCGGGGCAACGCAAACGACTGTTTTCGTTTTCACTCCCTCAACCCCCTTTCAAGTTTGCTGCTTCAGGAAGACAAGTATCGGACCGAATGGCTCATCCTGACGAGCCCCTGCAAGGTTGCGTCGGACAAGTTCAAGCACGGCGAGGAAGGTAATGACAACCTCAATCAAACTCTCGCAATCGGCGCATAAAGCATCAAAGGTCGCCATTTTATCTGGCAAAGCCCTCAACATTTGGAGCAGCATTATTATCCGTTGGGGGACAGTAAGCCTTCGTCTCGGGATGCGGACTTGAGCGCCAGCCATTCTCGCCAAGACTCGCTTCAACGCCTCGGCGAGGAGAGTCAAAGGCTCGTCCCCGACCACTAATTCCTTCAAAGGTGCGGGTGTATCCTCGTTTGCTGGTCTTGGAAACATCTGAGACCAAACTTTCCCCCGTTCCGCCAAAAACCGAGCCACTAACCCATAGGTTGCATTCCTTAACAACCGCCGCCTCAGCATTTCACCGTTCTGAGGTTCCTCCTTAGGCGCTTCAACAACTTCAGGTTCAGGTTGAGGCAAAAGGAGGGCTGACTTTAGCCAAGTCAGTTCCGCAGCGACAGCCAACGCGTCAGCTTTCTGAACTGGTGAACCGAAATGATTGTTGGCTTGGCGGGCAATGTTCTCAGCAAGCACATCTCCAATTTCCACCAATTGGCGGCGCAAAAGCCACAAAAGTAGTTCTGCGGAGCCCTCGTATGACGGTAACCTAACGGGCAACTTGTCAAACGAAAACGGTGCGGGCAAAACCGTTAGTTCCATCGGCTCAGGCGACTGAAGCCTTTCTGCCGTCAAAATAGTTTCGCGTTCCATCTTCCCTTCACACTCCATTTCTCTCTTTGCCCCTCAGTCCCCTGAGCCGCTTTTTCACGCTTTCC